>ERZ1673748.2010-NODE-2010-length-16855-cov-5.904405_pt1 | contig 16855 bp, 17 predicted proteins | sample MGYA00580196_ERZ1673748 | MGnify/ENA primary metagenome ERZ1673748 (study PRJEB41218, sample SAMN15661796) | gut metagenome | host: Homo sapiens | place: Canada: London | collected 2015-08-20/2019-03-30 | study: EMG produced TPA metagenomics assembly of...
GAATTTTTTTCATTTTTCGAAACCGCCTCGCTGCACTTATTATACTGTCTGCGAATAGTATATGCAAGATGTCACTTTCAAAAACACAAAATATTTTATTTTTTGAAAGCGGATACTATGTAAAGGCAATCTGAAGATTGCCTCAGGCCTGGCTGTGGCAGCAGTCTGTATGCAGCGCAACTAAGCGATTCTCAATATCTTCGGTGCAAGCGACGCCGAAAATGTTTCTGAGTTCTGCTCTGGTAAATTTTGTCATTGTTCGCGCTCCTTTTCTCTGGCTCCAATTCTTTGGGGCGAACATTGTATAAAAGCTGCTGTACCTCGCGGGTTTAAAAAAAGAAAAGAACCAAGCAATATGCAAAATCTGCGTACTGTTTAGCTCCTATTGAGCTGTATTTGCATAGCAGCGCCTGCCGAACTCTTTCAGAATCCAAGTCTTACCCACCTGACGTACGCCCTTCAAGATCAAGGGCTTGCGGTATGGAAAATTCTTCCAAGCCAGTTCCAAGCCAGTAGATTTTTTAAAATAATGTACACTGAATAATAGAAAAAGCCTTATATTTCAATCCATAGAAGCCAATCCGTGGTATAATTGGAGCAAGAGAACTGGCAAAAATCCAGCAAAAACCTTGCACCTGGAGGGCAACTATGTATCGTTACAGCAATGGCCTATTGGCGTCCGGCTGAAATAGCCCCAGTGGTTTTCCTGGCAAACGCTAACATGGCCGCTATTATGTTGGAAATGATAACATTTTTAAAGGCGGCCTTCCAAGTGAACAGAAAATCATAAACAACGCAAGAGGACCGGGTGGTAAAATGGGCAGAAAAAACGCCGTCGGCGTAGACCGACGGCGCGGGCCAAAAGAATGGGACAGTTCGCAGCTGACATTCTGGCGGCCACAATCTCCGGCCTTATCGTTCTGGCAGTTCAAAAGTTGCTGAACTGGTAAAGGCCAGGGGTACAGAGACCTAAACCTCCGCCCCCCAACTATAAAGCATGAGCCACTAAACTGTCAAGTGGGTGAAAATCTTAAATATCTGCTTTTCGGGTCATATTCGCGGCAGTGTTTGTCCCGGTTCGCTGCGGCATTCGGGCGCTGCAAACTTTATTAGAGTAGCAGAAATAAAGAGCCGCACAGGAGAAAGCGGGGGAGGGACGGTCCGCGCCGTACCGCCCGACGCGGCGTAAGCCCCAAAACCCGAACTCCATAGAACCCAGCCGCGGTCGGAATCTTCCGGCCGTGGGGAAGAACAAAGACCCCCGGTTCGCACGAACCGGGGGTTTTCCTGTATTCAGCTATTCAGCGCAAGGGTGCGCAGCGAGCAGGGAAGGGGGGAAACTCATCCCCGGCCCGCCCGCATATCCGGTGGGACAACAGCTAGGGGCTTTGTATGCAGGAAGACCAACTCCCAGTAACCGCTCCTGTAGTTTGCCCTCAGCCACCGTTCCAGCATGATGTTGTCCTCCTCATAGTCCTCGTGCCATTCCTTATCCTGAATCATATCCGCATATTTGCCCGGATAGTTTCCGGTGATGCCGATCCGGCAGATCGGCCATCTCTCATCCTCATCCTTTTGAAACAGTTCTTGCAGCAGGCTCCTGACCTGCTCCGCCTCGAAATCCACGGTATAGGGCGTCTCCATCGCCGTTTCCCACAGCGTAATCGTCCGGGGGTGTCCATACGAATCCTTATAGCGGGATTCCTTTTCCACTGACGTCAGCACAACATACCCGTTATGCTCTTTTTTCGGCTTCAGACCCCGCTCCGCATTGGCCCGCTCTTTGGTGATCCGCAGCAGATTGGCGTTCAGCTCTCGCTGCAGAGCGCTTTCCTGCTGTTCTGCCGCCAATTTCTTTTCCCATTCTGCTGTATTTTTCGCTATTTTCTTCTCTGCATCCGTTATTCTGCTCTGCGCTTCGCTCTGTATCTGGTGGATTTTTTTATCCGCATTGTATTCTGCATTTTTTGCCGCCTGCTTCGCATTGGAAATCTCCTGCTGAAGCCCGGCATACTCGCTTGCTTCGATAATGGCAGTTATCATTTAAACAGGGCAAAGAAAAGCGCGGTCATAGCGACTGCGCTTTTCTTTGTCCTGTCTGCTTATAGGAAGTAAGCATGTTTTTGAGGTTTCAAGATAAAATCGAAGAATTTCAGATAATTAAATGGCGTTTATCTCTCGACGAAGGCTGACGAATCTGGTATAATTTCATACAAGAAAACCAAACGATAAGCAAGCCGCGTAACAGATACGGGAGGTAAAAATGAGCAGAGATACAGAAAAGCTTCTGAAAGAGCTTCAGAGTTTCCTGATGCAGCATGGGGATGAGGCGGCGGATGAAGACAGTATGGATCGTCTGACAGAGCAATTCCTGTCGGAGCATGGCATCCGCTCGGTCAATGAAAACGCTGCGCCGGAGACCGCCGACGATTATCTGGATCTTGCGGAGCAGGCTGCATCCAAAAAGAAGTGCATCGAATATCTTCGTAAGGCGCTGGAATTGGAGCCAGACAATGTTGATGGAACGCTGGTTTGCCATGATGGAGCAGGCCATGCTGTTTCGGCCGATTCAGTGATATAAGAATTATATCAAACCGATGGGTGGCCCCATTCGACTCTGTCAAGGCAATGAAAAGCAAAGTGTGTTTGACAGATAAAAGAGCAGGAACCCCGGCTATGCCGGAGTTCCTGTTCTTTTATCTCAGTCTGTCGAGGAACCCGGTCTGTACTCAGGAGCAGACTGGGTCTCGAACATATATGAGCGAAAAAACAGCAAAACGAAACGAGGACAGCAGATCCCTCCATTTCCATGTGGCCAATTTTTTCAAGTTCATGGCAACAAACTTAAGCTTCACCCAGTTCGTCACCTGAGCCAAGCCTCTGTATTGTGTATAACGCATCGCGTGTTTTTCCTTGGCGTCCGCGAAGACCCGTTCAATGGTTTCCTTTCGGCACTTGTAGAGCTGCGCATACGCAGGCGTATATCTGGCATCGTCCGCCAATTCCTCATAGTCCTTCCAGATATGCCGCTGCACCGTTTTGATACAGTCCCTGGAATGCGTACACCGTTCTCTGGTCGGACAGGCGGCGCAGATATTCGGATCGCTCTTGTATTCCCTATATCCATCACGGTTCGTCGTGCTATATTTCAAGGGCTGGTATTCGGGACATATCACGCAGTTGTAGAATTCATCATAGACATACTTCCACCACTCGTGTCCATTCTTCATGGTCTGCTGGCGGTAACGGAGGTGTGGACTTCCCTTCCCTTTTGATGACCTGATGTGTAAAGGAATTGCACTATACAAGAAACGGCAGAGGACATACGTCCTCTGCCGTTGTTTTTTAGCGGCGGCTGGCGGATACGGTCCGCCCTCAAAGCCGCTGGTTCTTTTCGATATCCAGAAAATACTTGTAGGTTTCCACGGTCAGCTCGCCGCAGGCCGCCTCGTCGCAGGCGATGATGGCGCCGTTGTGCAGCTGAAGGGCGGAGCAGGTCCATTTCTGGCTCACACCGCCCTCCACCGTCGCCGCCAGTGCTCGGGCCTTATTGTGCCCGTTGATGAGGATCAAAACCTCTTTGGAATCCGTCACCGTGCCGACGCCCACAGACAGGGCCTGAGCGGGGACCTTTTCCGGATCGTTGCCGAAGAAGCGGCTGTTTACGATGCGGGTATCCGTTGTGAGATCTCGCACGCCGGTGCGGGAGGCGAGGCTGGTGTACGGTTCGTTGAACGCGATGTGGCCGTCCACGCCGATGCCGCCCAGAAAGAGGTCGATGCCGCCGTAGGAGGCGATCTTTTCTTCATAGCGGGCGCACTCGCCCTCCGGATCGTCCGTCATGCCGTTGAGAATGTTGATGTTCTCCGGCTTCATATCTGTGAGATGGTTGAAAAAGTTGTCGTGCATGAAGTACCAGTAGCTTTGGTCGTGCTCCCGGGGCAGACCCAGATATTCGTCCATATTGAACGTGACCACGTTGGCAAAGGACAGCTCCCCCACCCGGTTCTGCCGGACAAGCTCCTGATAAACGCCGATGGGGGAAGACCCGGTGGGCAGGCCGAGGACAAAGGGACGGTCCTCTCTGTGCGCCTTGATCCTGGTGGCGATATAGTCCGCCGCCCACTTGCACATCTTCCGGTAATCCTCCTGAATCACTACACGCATAGCGTCTCTCTCTTTCTGCGGCGGCTGCCGCGGCACGGCATTGGATCTCCTGTTCCGCTTCTTCCGTGAGAGAACGGACGGGCCATGCGGTCTCGACTTTTATAGGTTAAATCCTATTATATACCTGAACGGGGAACTTTTCAAGGCCGCCGGACTTTTTCGACATGCTGAACAGGGTGGCAGCTTGACACCCTGTTTTTTTGCACCTTGGTTTGGCCATAAAAAATTTTTTCAAATTTTTCGAAAAATAAGTTCGCTTTCGGGCCTTGAATGTTGTAGTAGGGGGGTGAGAGGGTCACACGCCCTCCATGTACCTTGAAAACCAAATGAGCGTGACATTAAAGGCTCCGTTGATTCGCCGCAGACCATTGAGTTCTATTTCAACTTCATTGGCAAGTTCGAGGCACCGGCCACGGAGCAAGGGCCGACGCCGGAGGAGATTCTGCTGATGGAGAAACGGCAGAAAATTCGGGAGAAACGGCACGAGGCATATCTTCGCAGGAAGTCAACAGGCTGGCAGGCCACTTACTACTGGAAAAATAAGCGGGCACGGAAAGAAAAAATGGATGCAGCCAAGGAGGCCATACGTGCCGAGGATCAGGCAAAGGGCATCTATTATCACCCAAAACAAAGGAAGGAGTAGAAGGATGAAGAAGAACTTATCGCTATGGACGCATGATGAAAACGGACTGGATTACTGCCGTTTGTGGCAGTCAGAGCATTGACGATAGTAGACATTCTACGGTCATGCGTGAATGATTTCATTCAATCTTAACACAAGTACAATTCAATGCGATTTTGAGAACCGTCTGCCAGCTATGGTGGGCGGTTTTCACATACATAGGCAACGCAATTCCGTGGTGCCTAAAGTTTATTTTTGGATCATAAGGAGGACAAAAAGATGTTTAATGCAAGACAGCTGATGATTTTCTATTTCTACGGCACGTGCAATCAGAAGGCAACGATAATTCAGTTTCAGAAGCTGAAAGAGAAAGCAAAAACAGAAGAGCCGAAGAAGGACATTCAGGATCTGATCGATTTTGTTGCAGAATACAAAGATCCAGACAACTACAGGTGGTTTTTCTGGGAGTCATGGCTTGATATTGACATGCACCGTGCAGAAGGTGAGAACAGCTTCATAGATGCAATGAAAAGCCAGTTAGAGGATATGGCGATGGAGGCTATGATGGATTTGTCTTGTCTTGGCTATTGTCTTGGCTTGTAATAAGATTAAATATATGATACATTGCAGTATTGCATGATTTTCAACGGTTTTATAAATTGGAATCATATACCGTAAAGGAAATCGACCAATATCTCTGGCAATTAGGAAAGGCGAATTTTCCCAAGAAATACTGACGGTGCGTGTATGGCAAGCGTAAAAAGAGGGCAAAGCGCCTAAACGGGGGAGACGTTCACTTTGTCAAAACAACTGTCACCCCTCCTCCCTGGCTCGCCCTTCCCTTAATTGAACAAAAATATCATTTTGTTCAATCGTGTAAGACTAATAAAACAGGGGCCTGACCACTCCCCTACACTCTTAGCATATCCCAGTCAAACTTAACGATTTAACAAAATTACCTTTTTGTTAGCAAGTTTTTATTTGCACATTCAAAGTTAACTGCCGTTACGTTCTATATAACATATTCCTCGCAGAAAGTCTACCCTAAATTTTCCGGTGCGAACTGCTTTTCATAGTCTCTGCTATACTGCATAGGCAATTTATAAAGGTCGAAATACTCTTGCAAAAGCTCAGAAAATAAATCTTGTCGAACTTCCAGCGGATTAAACGCATCATCCTTCAACTTTTTCCGAGTACGATAATTCAGCGTTTTAAGAGCATCGTTAATACGGTCAGGTTCCACAAACTGAATCAACGCAACAGCCGGAGAAACTTTGCTGAGATCTAAGCGTGTAATCTTGTCAAAGGTAAAATTGAAATCTCTATTTCCTCTTTGTTTCCACTCAAACCGGGTCAAATCAAAGCCTATATCCTTCTTTTCAACGTCCATTTGTTCCTTCCGCTTGTCATAAACACGCAATCGACCAGTCAAGCCACGAGTGCCATAATATCGTGTAGAGCCGTAAAACGTTTCTGTCTTACGAGACAGCACATAGAAGTCCTTGATAGGCTCAGGAATGTCTAACGCATAGTCAACACGAGAAATTGAAAAAACAAACGTTTTATCAGTGGTCGAGAAAAAACGCATAATACGTTGAAGCGGCTCATTGATTTTGCACTTGTTAGGCTTGAAGTCCAGCCGTAAAACACACTGCTTCTCCCCTGCTACATACGCTTTTAAGTATTCATCATCGTCAGGAATATACCGAGCAATAGCAACCGTATTTTCACGCCGCCACAATTCAACGTGCAAATGGTCAAACTGATAAACCAGCTTTTCAAAGCCGAGACGATTTGTGGAAAAGTTTTGCACAGAGAATTGCTGACGATATTCCAACGTCAAGAGATCAAGAGAGGTTTTCAACAGGTCATACAGACCGCCCTCCGGAAGAAAATAAAAATCGAAAGTAAAACGATCAACAGAGTAAACAGAATCGCCATCTTTTTTCTTTAAGTAATACATGATTTTCCCCCTAAAATATTGTACAGATACATAGGTATCTCTGGGTGTTACAACTCCCAGAGATACCCGGAGCCGGAGAAGCGGAAAGCAAACGAATATATCACAGAGGGCAAACACGGTGTAAATGGACTTTCACGGCATAAACGCCAGCGTGAGCGCTGGCATTTAAGCCATGGTTCCATTGACACCGGCCGCCCTCTGCGAGCTGAGAAACCAACGTAAGCAGCAGCGGCGCCGCTGCTTACGCCAGCTTTACAGAATGGGACGAAAGGCGGTGAAAATTTCAGCTTTACAAGAACCCCAGAAGCGTGCTACAATCAAAGCCAAGAAAAGAAGAAACACGGAGGTAAGCAAAATGCTCACGCAGGAAGATTTACAAGCCATACAAACAATGTTGGAAAAAACGATAACTCCCATCACAGAGCGTTTAAACCGCATTGAGGGACGGCTGGAAAACGTCGAGGAACGGCTGGAAAAGGTTAAAGAGAACACCGAAATCACCAGAGAAGCTACCAACTATCTGTTGGATTTGGTAGAGGGCAAAGAAAACGCAATCAGGAAACTTATGTAAGAGGCACAGCCACCGGGGAAAGCCCCGGTGGCCTTTTTTATTTCCGGGCCGGGGGAGCCACCACCACAACTTGGGACGACTCTGGCTGACGAGAGTGTATGAGAAAATCTCTGTAAATAAGATTCTTCTATGATAATTAAGGGCAATAAGCTTACGGATTAGGCTTATCGCCCTTGTTTTATATATAACAGTTGCTTACAGGCATGTCAAGGGCAGGCGGTTTCCCGCCTGTCTTTTTAAGCTGTCTTTTGATTATTCAGGTAAGCGTCCTTCGTACATAATACTCAGTTCTCCATAGACCTGGCCCCAATCCCGGATTGTGGTAGTCCACTTTTTCGTAGCCTCAAAAGTGGCCAAATACAGGGCTTTTAACAGGGCGGTATCGCTTGGAAATACGCTCCTTTGGCGATTCAGCTTCCGGTAGGTGGAATTCAGTGATTCTATCGCATTTGTCGTGTAAATGACCTTTCTGACAGTGGTTGAGAACTTAAAAATAGGGGAAACAGCATCCCAGTTGTCCTTCCAACGCTTCATGGAATTCGGGTATTTGGGAGTCCATTTTTCAGTTACACGGTCTAAGGCAGCCAGAGCTTTCTGCTCGTCAGCAGCCTGATAGATGGTTTTTAAGTCTGTAGCAAAGGCTTTTCTATCCTTATCCGGAACGTATTTCAGAGTATTTCTTACCTGATGAACAATACATCTCTGGTATTCTGTTTTTGGAAACGCTGCTGCAATCGCTTCCTTAATGATATTTATTTTATCATAGAAGAACCTTCTAAACATTATTTTACAGAAAAAGTTTCACAGACTCGCTGACGAGGCTGGAAGCCGGAATCTCTCAAGGCCTCAATCACCTTCCATGTATCGTAGCTTTCCCTGATTTCCTTATTGTGGACAAAATAGTACCAACCTCGATGTTTCCACTCGACTACATCGCCGTTGCTGTCCAACTCAGGAATAACACGGTGAACACAGGTCAAACAGCCAAAGAAGGTATAGCACTTCCGGACTTCCGTAGCTTGCTCACGGAGCGGCTTTGCAAGGCGGTTAAAACTTTGCGCCGTACCCATGATAACTCGGCGATTTTTCCGATTTTGCGTAATGACTTCCAGCATCTCCGGAGGAAAGTTCTTGCTTTGGTTACTGCTGAACCAATTTTGCATTTCATCAATACAGGCAATCACGCCTTGGATACCGTTTTTATAGCCGACCAAAAGCCGCCAATCATTCAGTTTTTCATCCTCGCCACTCAAGGCGAAGTTTGTGATACACCGGGCTTTAGGGTACCATCCGCAAAGAAGGTCACCGCAAACAAGCGGCCATCTTTCATTTTCCGCTCCTCAATGCCGAGAAATTTTACAGTCTTTGTAAATTTCATGTTCATGCTCCTTTCAGCACAAAAAATTGCACACTACAAAGTCAACGACACTTACCGTTAACTTTGTAATGTGCTAATTAAATGTTTTTGAAAAGGAATAAAAACCTGAACAAAAGTATTTTATTTTGTTCAATTCGTTCCACCTCTCTCCGACGCCTTGCCGGTTATTTTGACAAGGTGAACTTGTCATTTTAACTCTTTTTTTGTACCTACCCCTGCTGTTCACCTTGTCAAAAATGTTGCTTCGTTTTCCAACATTTCCCGCGTTCCCTCCGAACAAACTCCATATTGGTCATGCCATGTATGTCAATGGTCTTCTCGAACACGCCTCCCACGCCACAAATATGTTGCTCGAATACTTCGCTTTTGCGGTTAAGCCTGTTTACTCATCAAGGACATATTTTCCTCGTGTACCATCATCGTTCATATAGTATCCGTCGATAATTGTCTTGTACCCACCGCCAAAACTCCAATTATTTTCCTCAACAAACGCAATGAATTTATCGATCACTTCATCCATCGAAACATCTTCAGGAACGGTAATGCAGCCTTGGATCTCAATTTCTTTTATCATCGGAAGTACCTCCAAAAATCAGCGTCGTCTGATTTCCAAGCAATAGAATGACGGCCTGTTAGGATGCGTTTTATCAGGAGTATGGAAAATATTGTCGGATATATCTGCGGCACCCTCTGGGGCACCGTCTCGCGTACCACCCCCAGCCTCGGCTGGACGCCCGTTCTGCCTGCCATCCCCGACGGGTGGCAGGACGCCGGCACCGGCGCAGCCCCCACCGGATTCCGCATCATCGTGCGGCCCGACACGCGTTTCCCCACCCTCTTTCCCAAGATGCCGCACGCGGAGCTGGCGGCCGTCCACGCCCCAGACACGGAGTCCGGACGCTGGAGCCTCTGCTGGGACCACGACAGCCAGAGCTGGGAGATGCGGCAGGGAGTCACCGCTGAGGCTGCGTTCATCCGGAGCTGCTCCACCCCCGGCCTGGCCTAGGAAGCGCTCGCAGACTATTGCCTGGAGCATCCGAACGAACTGGACGAGCTTACACATACCGGCACCGCCTGGGCAGGATACCCGAGCGACTGGGCGGCGGCATCGGACGAGCTGATGGACGAGCTGCTGGGGGGGCTGCTTTGATTGATTATAGGGATATCCGGCAGGTATTTTATGATATAATGCTTAAAGTTTGCCGCTTATCTCCTACAAAAAGTTTCCTAACATGTTTTAGAACGTCTTCCAGCACTTCTCCCGCATGAAAGTCATGATGCTTCCGTCATCCCGCCCCTCATAATAACTCACCAGCAGGTGCTTGAACTCCGGCACATGGCTCTCTGGGATCACCAACAGACCACCGCCCTTGGAGATCAGATAGTGGTTGGCAAAGATTACGGCGGCGCGCTTGTTACCGTCGTTGAAAATCTGCGTTTTCATGCAGTAGAGGCAAAGGCGGATGGCGACCTCCACAGGCTCTGCGGTGGATTGCAGAATGTCATCCAAATGTTCTTTGACCAACTGCTCAACGGGCAGGGGTGGGACATAGCTGGTGCCGCCAATGGTCACAGGAACGCCCCGGATACGACCGCCATTGGTGTAAAAGCCCTCGTTGACCAGCTGAGCGATGTGGCAGAGAATAGAGTAGTCCGTGGGATAGGACACCACATTCTTGTCCATAACGAACTCCCACGCGTGCTTGAGGTTCAAGATCTTCTGCACATCTGTTGCCGTCATACCATTGACTTGACCGTTTTCGATAATGTCCTCCGTCTGCGGAAAGGTAGTCGCCACGCCTTCCAGAACAGCCTGATCGTAGATGCTCGCCTTCATATTGGCGCGGGCAAAGTCAATATTCAGTATGACCCGGTCGGACAGCTCCGATTCCGTGTAGCCCTGCTGAGCCAACTGCTTCTCGATCCGCCGGATCTGTTTTTTCAGTTCTCTGGCTTCTCTGGCATTTCGCAGCAGCGTCTGGTAGAGGGTATCGGAATAGACATCCACATACTCGGACGTCAGCCGGCTGGCGATTCGTTTGCGGATATAGAGATATTGCTTGCCGCCTTGCTCCTTGATCTCTGGGGAACCATCATAGGGCAGCAGGTTCAGCCGTGCCTGATAGTCAGCCTTTTGCTGCAATAACTCCCGGATTTCGGGATAGTTGTTTTCCATGGGTGTGTCCTCCTTATAGGGAACTTTTATGGAGTTGATTTTATCAATTTGTTCCCTAAAAATCAAGTACATTCTGTCGAGAGGCCAAAACCGTCATACTCCGTGCGAAAGCTAACGACCACACATTACTTTTGCAATAAATAAAGCGTGATCGTCAGATAACGTGTCGTATATACCACTCTTGCAATCAAATCTGTGTGTAGAAAATCGTGCCGCATGCCAATATGTGTTGCACATGGTATAAGCTTAACATTTACAGTGGATTATAAGGATGATTGATAAGATATCCGGCCGGTGCAGGTGACACTGGAGGGGCTGCTGTGGATCTGCCGGACACTCCACAGGGAGGAGCGCGCCGGATGAGATGGCTGCATATGAGCTCCATCATCCTGAGGATATTATGTATCGGGATCATGGGATCTGTTCAATGGGGCATCTCTTTTTGTCAATATTCTATATGCAGATTTCTGCCTTGCTATCGCCGGTCTTTTCCTTTTTCACCAGAATCTGCTTGTCGATCCTCTCCTTCAGCTCCGGCACGTGGGAAATGATACCCACCAAACGATTACCCTCTGTTAGTCCAGCCAGTGTATTATACGCCTTACTGAGAGCTTCAGGGTCCAGTGAGCCAAATCCCTCATCTACAAAGAGTGTGTCCAACTGGATACCGGTAGACATTTGCACCTCGTCGGACAACCCCAACGCCAGCGCCAGAGAAGCGAGGAACGCTTCGCCGCCAGAGAGCGTATTAACACTGCGCTCAGTGGTGTTGATGTGATCAACGATATCTAGTTCCAGTCCGCTTTGGCTCCTTTGGTCATCTGCCTGTTCGCGGCGCTTCAGGTCATACTGCCCGCCAGACATTTTTTGCAGACGTATGTTGGCGCGCGCCAACATACGTTCAAAATAGGTGGCCTGGATATATGTTTCCAACATCACTCTGTCCTTGCCGCTCACACAGCCGTTTGCCGTGTCGGACAATGCCTTTACCCATGTGTACTTTTTATCTAGGCTTTCCACTTCGGTAGCTTTTGCAGAAATGCCTTGCAGTGCGTTTTTGTTGGCAGAAATGCGGGTGTGAACGGTCTTTTGTTTTGCCATGATGACTGTTTTTTCTTCGGTATATTCGCCCTTCTTCATGTGTAGCTGTTCGGTATCGATATCTACACTGTTTTCCACCTGCCTGTGAAGCTGCTCAATGGTGCCGCGAACACTAGCCAACTTTTCCTTGTTTTGGTTATACGCTGTTTCCGCTGCTTTCAAGTTTTTGCGAAGCTTGTCCGACTCCGCCCGCAGAGTGCCAATCTCCGCCTCGGCAGAGGCCTTGTCCGGAAACGCTAACTTGCCCCGAAGCTCGTTGATTCGTACTCCACCACTCTCAACCTTTGCCGTCAGGGACGCAAGCTCCGCCGTTTTCACGGTGATCGTTTCTTCCGCCGCACGCAAGAGCCGTTCCTTGTCCGGAAGCAAGGCATCCAGTTCCTCTCGTCGCTCCATCTCTTTCACAAGTACTGCAATTTGCACATTTAACTCTTCGATTTGCTCGGCGATGAGGTTTTCCTGCTCCTCTGCCGCTTTTGCGCCATCTGCCAATGAAATCCCCAGAATTAAACTATCAAACTCCTTGGCCAGTATCTCCTCTGTTGTATCGACCATTCCCTTCTGCTTCTGTGCCTCGTTGCTAGCATCGGTGGCCTTCTTTTGCGCCGTATCATACTTTGCTTTGGCCGTTCTTACATCTGCCTCTGTAGGTGCGTCCTTCGCAAGCATCGCCAGCTGCGGATGCTCCAAAGAGCCGCAGACGGGACATGGCATACCGGCAGCCAGACCGCTTGCCATGATGCCAGCCTGCTCCCGTAAGAACTCACGCTGCTTGGCTTCGTACTCCCGTAGCAGTTCAGAGGATACTTTTTCCGCTTTCAGATAGTCTCGCTGCTTCGTGGCTAACACCGTCCGCTCACGATCAAGTTCCTCCATGCCGGAAAGGAAAGCCACAAATTGCTTTTGCCGCTCCTCCTGCTTCCGCCGGTGTGCAATCAGCTTTTCCTTTTCAGCAGGCACATTGGCAAGGTCCTTTTGTTCCGCCCTTAGAGCGGCGATCTCTGCTGTCAGATCGTTTTTGGCTTTTGTGGCACTCTCTTGCATCGACTGTGCATCTGCCAAATCCGCCTGCACAACAGCGAGAGCTGCTGTGTGGGTTTCCAACTCGTCGTAAGACGGCAGTAGCAACTCCATTTCTGTGATTTTACTCTGCAGTTCTTCCTGTTCGGGGACAGTTGCCTGTGCCGCGCTCAGTGCTTCCCTTGCTATCTCGAGCTCCGCCGCCAGCGTTGCCTCCTCCGTCACATACTTCGCAAGTGCCGTTTTTGCGACTTTGTACGATTCCGCCTGCGTCAGCTGCGTTGTAATCTGCTCCAGTTTCTTCTCCACTGTGGTAAGCGTGGCTTCGAGGTCAAGCTCCACTTTCTGGTCCTGATTCAAAAGTGTCTGGAACAGTTCTATTACCTCTGTTACAGGAAGCTCCCCGTTTTTGGCTTTCTGTGCATCCAATGCGTAAACAGAATCCTCGTCGCAGGACACCCCGTTGATATACTGTCGGATGCTTTGATTCGCCTGTTCACGCTGTGTCTTGATTTCCCCAGATTTTTCCTTTAACTGATCTTGCAGTGTCACATAGAAGTCGGTCTTGAAAATATCTCGGAATATCTTTTGCCGTTCATCGGTTTTCGCCTGCAACAATTTGCGAAAATCACCTTGCGCGATCATAGCGATCTGCGAGAACTGCTCCCGCGTCAGGCCGACGATCCCGCGAACCGCCGCGTCCACCTCTCCCCTTCTGGTGATCTGATGCCCATCGGGATAGGTCAGTTCCGCACTAGCAGCTTCTGTTGTGGTACCGGTCCCCCTGGTCTTTGCTCGTTCATACGTTGGATTTCGCGTCACCGTATAGACCTTCCCACCGTAGGCAAAGGTAAGCTCCACCCTCGTTGGCATATCATTCTTGGCATATGTGGAGCGCAGCATGGATGGATCCCGGTTATTGCCGCTGGCCTCGCCAAATAGGGCGAAGGTGATAGCGTCAAAGATTGTCGTCTTGCCTGCGCCGGTATCGCCGGTAATCAGATACAAGCCGCTGCTGCCCAAGCGTTCAAAGTCCAGCTCCTGCACGCCTGCATAAGGGCCGAATCCCTCCATTTTCAGCTTAAGCGGTCTCATTCAGTTGCCTCCCTTATATGCTCGATCAGTTCCTGAACGAAAGCACTCTGCTCCTCGCTCATAGGCTGGTTGTTCTGCTTGATATACAGCTCCGCAAACAGTTCCAGTGGTGATTTCAGGTGTACATTCTCCGCATTGCCCAGCACCTGATTTGTGCGGGTGCGGGTGTTATCGTAAGCAAGATTCATCAGATTGGGGTAGATGACCCGCAGCCGCCCCACGGCCTCCGGCACATCCTCCTCATCGGTGAGAGTAATCTGCATATAGTCGTCCGTTGCTGCACTGCCGTAATTTGCTTTGTCCGTCAACTCCGCAAATGTCCCTCGTATCTGCCGCATATCGTGTCGCGGGTGCAGTGGGCAGAAATACAGCGCCAATTCACCTTTGGCTCCCAGTTCCACCACGGTCACGCTCTTGCAATGTCCACACTCCGAAAAAGAATATTTCAGTGGTGTCCCGCAATAGCGTATTCGGTTGGAACCAACATTCTGCGGGCCGTGGAGATGGCCCAGTGCCACATAGTCGAAGTCTTTGAACACATCCGCGTCTATGTTATCTGTACCGCCTATGGAGAGTTCTTCCGACTCACAGGTAGCTGCGCCAGTGACGAACTGGTGGGTCAGCAGCACATTGCGGGCGCTTTTATCCAACGCCATGTGCTGTATCGCCGTGCCAACGGCGTCGGTGTAGCTTTCGATACCTGCCTCCGGATAAAACCGTCTTACATGGGCGGGCTTCACAAAGGGCAGCAGCCAAAAATGTACCGTGCCGTGCTCATCCATCAGTGTGATGGGTTCAATCTCACCGTTATATACGGGTGAGATATGGACGCCGCTGTGCTCCAGAAGCCGGTTGCCAAAAGCCAATCTCTCTGGGCTGTCATGATTGCCGCTGATGATAAAAACTGGCAACTCCCGTTTGGCCAAACGACAGAGAAAATCGTCAAACAGCGTAACAGCCTCCGCAGGCGGCACACTCTTGTCATACACGTCACCTGCGATCAGCACGGCGTCCGGTTGCTCCGCGTCGATAATCTGCAAAATCTGCCGCAGGACATACTCCTGTTCCTCCAGCATGGATACCTCATTGACCCGCTTTCCGATATGCAGGTCTGACAGATGGATCAGTCTCAAAATACCCCTCCTTACGATGCGTAGCAAATGGTTTTGTCATACGTAACAGCATACCTTTTAGGTTTATCGCCTCACCCAGCACCTGACGCAACAAGTCTGTCATACCCTGTGCGGCCTAGGAGAAAGTGATCATAACAGACTGCCATCTACCTCCGACCAGATTTGGTCATGTCTCGCGTGGCGGATAAGCTGCGTAAGAAACGCCCACTGAGCGTGCCTGTTGCCCTCGCGGAAAGGGTGCTGGTAGTTTGTGGAACAGTAGAAGATTGTTATTTCGGAACAACTTACTGGATTCAGGGCTCTCCCTCAAAGCAAAAGTCATAAACAGGAATTTTTCAAATTCGCTTCAAGATTTAAGTGCGGTTACGGGAACTACAAAAACTCCGTCCGGCCGCTGATAGGCAGCGTTTGCCATGCCGCATAGTACGCAGAGCACGGCCGGTGACTTTCCCTTAGTATCTTCTGAAATCTGCCTTTTGATCTCCAGCAGGTTGGCGGCGGCAGCGTCGATCTGGTTAGCTCCCAGTTTGATCTCAAACGCGCACCATTGGCCGTCAGGCAGTTCGATGACAGCATCGATTTCCTGATTTTTATAATCCTGATAGTGGTACAAGCTTGCACCGAAGGATTCTGCATAGATTCGAAGATCCCGCTCGCACAGGGCTTCAAACAGGGATCCGAGCGTCTCCAAATCGCCCATCAGTCCAGCAGGAGTAGCTTTCAGTAAAGCACAGGCCAGAGAAGGATCGGAGAAGTGCCGCTTTTCGGCTTGCTTGATACGGACAGATGAACGGATTCCAGAGGAGAACGGCGGCTGATTGTCCGTAATAAACAACCGCTTGAAAATATCCAGATAGGCAGACACCGTATTGGAGTCGATATCCTCGTCATCCACGGCCTTGATGTCTTTCATTAAAGTCTTATTGGTGACGGTAGTGCTTTCGTTGCGAGCCAGAGAGCGCAGCAGCAGGCGCATCTTGGATGTGTCACGCTTTACGCCATCGATGCGGTACACATCATCGTCGATAACTGCGTTGAGATACTCCAAGGGGAGCAGAGCAGCCTGCTCGATGGGTAATCCCAAGCTGCCAGGCCACCCGCCGCGGATAATCACTTCGATCAGCTTTCTTAAGTCCACTTCGCCGGTTAATGCAGGTGCCAACTTACCATGACACAGCTTTTCCAGAGAGACCTTACCGCAGGAATCTCCAGACTCGTATAGGGACATAGGACGCATCCGTAGCTTGGCAATACGGCCTGCACCGCTGTGCAGAATGCCCTTGTGGTTAGGAGTAGCAGAACCGGTCAGAATGAATTGCCCTTTTTCTGCAACCTGATCCACCTTGTATCGCACGGCATCCCAAATGGGAGGAACCTCCTGCCACTCGTCAATCAGGCGCGGAGTTTCACCGTCTAGGATCAGAGCGGGGGACAATTCGGCTAGCTGGCGGTTTTGAAAGTTGTTGGCAGGATCACCGATGTAGATCTCGCTTTTGCTGTGATAAGAGGAAGTCCAGGTCTTTCCACACCACTTTGGTCCCTCAATACAAACGGCACCAAAGGCCGACAGATATTCTTTTACCCTTGCATCAATTATGCGGGGCTTATAATTCTGTTTATCCATAAACG
>ERZ1673748.2013-NODE-2013-length-16829-cov-5.355431_pt1 | contig 16829 bp, 13 predicted proteins | sample MGYA00580196_ERZ1673748 | MGnify/ENA primary metagenome ERZ1673748 (study PRJEB41218, sample SAMN15661796) | gut metagenome | host: Homo sapiens | place: Canada: London | collected 2015-08-20/2019-03-30 | study: EMG produced TPA metagenomics assembly of...
GAACTATAAATACCTTTTTTGAGCTTGTCAAACCTCTCGATGAAAATTTTTCTATACATTCGGCGTAAAATGTCAGTTTATACTTTTATTTCAAGTAGTTAAATCAAATGTAAAAATTTATAAATTTCTGAAGAATTCAACAAATCCTGCATTTATTTATTTTTTTCAATGAAATTCCAGCAGGCTAATAATTCTTTTTTGGTGTGAATATTGAATTTCTTGGAGATATTCAATCGATGGCCTTGGACAGTTCTCTCTGACAAACCCAGCCTCTCCCCTACTAATTTACTGGTTAAGCCGTTGGCTATCAGCTCGAATACTTCTTGTTCCCGTCTACTCAGTGAATCAAAAATCTTCAGAACATCTATTTCTTTATTGCCGGTATCTTCAACCATTTTGTTTTGAATACACTCGGCCAATACTTCTTCCAGCTTCTCAGCATTAACAGGCTTTTGCAGAAAATCAAAAGCACCCTTCTTCAACGTTCTGACTGCCGTATCAACGTCCGCATAGCCGGTAATAATGATGATTGGCAATTCATTTCGTTGTTTCTTTAGTTCTGTTTGAAGCTCAATTCCCGTCATTCCCGGCATACGTATATCCAGGAGAATGCATCCAGGAATCATCTTGTTGTCTTTTTCCAGAAATTCTTCTGCAGAGCTATAGCCGATCGACTTCCAGCCGGTACAGGCCAACAAAAAAGTTAATCCGGTAAGTATTCCTGGGTCGTCATCTATCACTCGGATCAGAAATCTTGCCTTCGTCTCTTGTGCTAATTCAGTCATTATCGTTGTCGCTCCACTTAGCGAAGAGAACAGACTGCACTAGTCCCCCTTCCTCCCTAGCTTGCATTTTCATTGAAGTGCCCATGGCTTCCAGAATTGATTTGATAACCTGAAGTCCAATTCCTAGACCTTCTGCTTTGGAGCTCTTCAAATAATTTTTGCCAATATCTTCAACTTCTCCGGCAGAAAAAACTCTTCCGCTGTTTGCTACTTGAAGCAGTATTTCATCCTTACAGGTTTTCAAAGAAACCCAAACTGTTGGATTTGCTCCTTCCAATGCACCCTCTATAGCATTCTTCACCAAATTCCAAACAAGAATCTCAATCTCAACTCGATCGCCTTCAATAAAAATGTCTTTTGTGAAGTCATCGTGCAAATGAACTTTCCCGGAGTACTTCACCTTCATAGTTTGGATAATTTCTGCAAGACAAGCAGAAAAGTCTACTTTCTGATTCCTGCAAGCCTGCTTTCTTGCATATTGCCTAACTTTATTGACAATCGCAGTTGCTCGCTTAAGTTCCTTCTCAAAGTTCTCAAGACTAAAACTCAAAATCTCCGGATTAACTTCTTTGGGATTTCGTTTGTTTAATGCTTTGAGCCCGTCCACTAGGTATTGACAGGCTGCTAGAGGCTGATTCATTTCATGAGCAAAGATAGAAGAAATCTGACTAACTAAGTTCAATTTATGCTGAGCTTCCATTTTTTCTGTCAGTTCGGTAGCTTGTTTTTGCAGCTTGTTCTTTTTTTCTTCGGCTTCCAGCAGCTCGGCTTTTGCTTTATCCACCAGTCTCTGAGCACGCCAGCTGTGCGCCGCTAATCCGATTACTGTTAGTACCAAAAGTGCGAGCAACGGCCAATAAGTCAAAACAAAACGACGCAGTGACCACTGGTTCATGTACTCATATGGTCCGGCTTTGAGGACACGATATAAATCATCAACAGGTTTGAAGTTAGTGGCTAAAGACCAATATTGGCCGCTTGCGCTTGGCTTCATGCTTAATAAGGCAGCCGACACTTTCTTTGCCACATCGTGATTGACGACTCGAGTGGAAGCAAAAGTATTGTTAGGATAGGAACGCGTGGAGTGCAGACATTTAACAGGACCGGAAATAGGAGAAATGACTTTAATCTTGTCAAGGACGGCGATATTTTGAAGTTCATGCTCTTCAAGCCAGCAAGCACGGATAAAACCAATATCTGCTTTTCTCTCCACAATTTCTTTCAAAAGCTTATCGGCTGACTCACCAACAAATCGTTTACTCTTAAAAAAATTATCTGGGTCATATCCTCTGAAGGCAAGGTCTGCCATGCCAATCCTATAACCATGAAATGCGGTCTCATAGTTAGCGACAAACGACTTGCCTTTCATGTCCTCAATACTTTTTATGTCCATTCTGTCTCGCTGAGTAATAAAAGCACCGGCTGTCCCAAAGTTTGGAACTGGCTTCTCGGCCGTTACGACCGTCGCGATGTCTCTGACGCCAAAAGAAAGCATGCGGTAGAAAAAGCCGGCACTGGCATAGAAGAAGTCGCTAGTGCCGTCTTTAATAGCTTTTTCTAAATCTGCGGATGAATAGACTTTTGCTTCCACTTTCCAGGGAGCCAGTTCCTTCTGCAGATAATGCAAGGTTGGAGTGAAATCCATATCCTTGCTCAAGGGAGGAGAAAAATGAATAAGGCCAATCTTTATAACCTTCTGTTCCTCCTCTGCATAGAGGAAGCAGGAACAGAAAGCAAGGAACAGGATGAGTACGAACCTTATTATTCTCATAAAAAATTAACAATTATCCGTTATTAGCGCCGTGACAAGAGGAGCACTTCTTTAACTGATAATTATGGTGACAGGCATAGCAAGGTTCAAGAGATGCGCTGGTATCCTTGTATCCGGGTTTAGGTGGCATGGGATGCTGGGAGTGACATTCGATGCATTCTGAGAAATTCTTCTCATCGCCGCCGGCATGAGGAATCCACACATGAGGATTCACAGGACCCGAGTCAGATTGGGCCTGAACGTTCTTTTTAATCAAATCATCGAAAGTCGGTCCATGGCACGCCAGACACTGTTCTTTTTTCATCGGTTCTTGAACCTGCTGCTGAGCAACCACAGTAACTGGAGGAAAACTTAAGGAAAGCAGCAAGGAAAGATAAAGAGCTTTTTTCATTGTTATTTCCTTGAGGATCAAGGCGAGACATCTCTATGCCTCGCCTATTAGGTTTTATTTAAAGTGATTATTTGGAAGTTGCAGCATGTTCACCGGCCCAGCGACCCGGCATAATTGCGCGCGGCATTCCATTACCGACATAAAGACCTCCAGCTGTTTCGCCGGCTGCATAAAGACCCTTAATCGGTTTCATGTCTTGGCCAAGAACTTGAGAATTATTGTTGATAGCCAAACCGCCTGTAAGGTTATGTACGCAAAGGACCAGACGAACGGCATGGAATGGACCTTGTTCGATCTTCTTAGTCAGACTTTCTGCAGGCTTATCAAAATCTTCATCTTTCTTAGCGTCCACAAAGCCGTTATAACGGGCTACGGTCTTTTCAAGATTCGGTTGATTTGTCAATTTAGCTAGTTCTGCCAATGTGTCAGCTGTAAAGGCATATCCTTCTTCACAAGTCGGATACTTCGTGTCCCATTTGTACTTCTTGGCAGTTGCATCGTCAAATACTGTCCAGAGGAACTGATCTGGCTGAGCCAAAGCTGCGTCATAGAAGGTGTATCCGCCTAAGTTAGCCTTATCCAATTCTTTAACGAATCTGTCGCCGTTCTTGTTTGTAAAGATAACTTCTGCCCAGCGAGGACCGCTGATTCCGAGGCCGGGAGCGCCATATTTACTGCCTTTCGGGAAGCCATAGTGAGCTGTACCGAACTTACGGCGAAGGTGAGGAGTATCTTCGCAACGGTCACCAACTAACATACCTCCTGCGCGTACACCAGCCAAAATAGCTGAGCCATCGGGAGCAACGAACGGATATCCGGTAGAAATCATATTTTCGGTAAAGCGTGGGTCAGTAAGTCTTCTGAGTTCAGGATTTGCTTTCCAGCTTCCGCCTGCCAGTACTACACCTTTGTTAGCTTTAATGTTTTGGATCTTGCCATCGGGACCTTGAACTTTGGCACCGACAACAGCTCCGTTTCCATCAACATAAACATCAATCAATTTCTGTTCGAGAAGAATCTGACCGCCTTTACCTGTGAAGTATTCATAGAAAGGCATCATAATGCCTCGGCCTGTCATGAAACCGCCTGTAGGCTGAGGTTTTCTTCCGCCTTCGCCGGAGTCTTTCCACCAGATGTGATGGTAGGACTCATGATGCTGAGAATCATATTTTCCTGGCTTTGTAAAAGTCGGAAGGAAACGGACACCATGTTCTTCCAACCAAACCTGTGTCCCTGGACACCATTCAGAATATTTCTTAACGAGTTCCGGAGTGTTCTTGCGATATTCGTGATGAGCCGGATTAGTTAATTTCTTGTAGAGAAGTTCAGGAGTATCTTCTACACCGTGTTCTTTCTGAGTTCTTGTACCTCCGCCTAAAGCAATGATGCCCCCGTTAATAATTGCGCATCCACCGTAGTTCTTGCCTTTTTCCAAAACCAAAACTTTAGCGCCTTTATCCATTGCAGAAATAGCAGCAGACATACCGGCGATGCCGGAACCGGCAACGAGCACATCAGTCTCTCCGTCCCATTTAGATGGAAGAGTAGAAGAGGCAACATCAGCAGCTTTAGCTGTTGAAACAGCTGCACCTAATAAACCTAGAGAAGCAAAAGAAGAAGTCTTAAGAAAATTACGTCTAGTTGTCATATGAATCTCCTTGGGAATCTGTTCTTTTCTTGAACTGACGTCATTTTCTGCCCGGAAACTGCTCGAGTAGTTTGATATAGATCAAACTTTGTTCACTTTTTTTAGACCTTCCAAGAGAAGGTTACAAACTCAGCCAAGCCGCTCGTTCTTTGGATCCTCTTTCCTCTGAAAACGGCAAGAGCCAGGTTTCACCTGGCTCCCGCTCTTTAGAAGTTCACTGAATTACTTAACTGCGCTTTCTCCGGCGACATTGCCATATGTCAGTGCGTCAGCAATTGCATTTCCGCCAACTCGGTTAGTTCCGTGGATGCCGCCCGTAACTTCACCGGCTGCGAAAAGACCAGGAATTGGTTTTCCGGCTGTATCAAGTACCTGAGCGTTTGTATTGATTCTTACGCCGCCCATAGTATGGTGAACAGACGGTGTTCTGAGTTCTGCATAGTACGGTCCTTCGTACATCGGAATATTCGGAGCACAAGATGGACGGCCGAATTCCTTATCTTCTCCTTGGCTTCTGCAGAAGTCATTGAACCTATCAAAGGTTGCTTTGAGAACCTTAGGATCAACTTTAATCTTAGAGGCTAGATCTTCAACGTTTTCGCCTCTGATAACCTTGCCGCTCTTCAGGAAAGTTTCAACAGGAATACCAAGGGTTGTTAAACCATCCTTGTTAATACGCGCATTCTTCACTGTGCACATACGGTAGAAAACACCGCCCGGCTGAGCTAAAGCAGCCTTGGAAAGTTCGTCTCGTCTTCCCATTTCATTAACGAAACGCTTGCCTTCAGTATTGACGTAAATAGCTGTACCTTGACAGATTCCGCTGACGGTTCCATTTTCAGGATCTGTTACCGGCAATAGTTGGATGTACCCCATATCAACTAAACCTGCACCGGCCTTTTCAGCCATGAGGATACCTTCACCTGTAATTGCACGGCTGTTTGTGGTACCGATGTTCTTGCCAAGCTTGCCTCCCCAAAGCTTGTCATATTTCTGACGCATTTCGACGTTGGCACCGAAACCGCCCGAGGTCATGATGACGCCTTTCTTAGCATTCAAAGTTACCTTTTCTCCGTTGGGTCCTGTGGCTTTAACACCGACGACTCTTCCGTCTTTCTTAATCAGCTCATCAGCCTTTGTTTGAAGCAGGATGGTGACAGGAAGCTTTTCTTTTTCGATAGTTTTTCTGAAGGTGTCAATGTAGCCTTGGCCGCTGGTGTAGTTAGCAGCATCGTGACAGCGAGGCCAGATAGCGCCGACATATTGGCTGGAAAAGTCATTCCACTTCAGCCCCATCTTATCTAAACGTTCTACTGTAGCTGGTGCAAGTTTTGACAACTTATCGATCAAAGCCAAATCTGCTACGTAGTCTCCGGCTTTGTAAGTTTGAAGAGCATGAAGTTCAGGACAATCAAAGAGGATGTTGGGATCTTTTTTGATGGCTTCGTCCCATTGTTTCTTCAAAGAAGCCAAAAGCTTAGCTTGCTGTTCATTCTTCGGTTCTTCCTTCAAAAGGTCTTCGACCATCTTTCTTTGTCCGGCTGACATCTTCTGTTTAGCTTCCAAAGCAGGATCAGAAGCATTCAGCGCACCTCCGGCTAAAACAGTGTTGCCGCCGAGGAAGGACATCTTTTCAATCAATACGACTTTTGCACCTTTTCTTGCTGCAGCAACGGCAGCAGATAAGCCGGCTCCGCCACCGCCGACAACAACCACGTCAGAGTCAGTCTTTGTTGGGACGGAAACTTTGTAGGCAACGCGAGATCCTTGCATATACTTTTGAGGATCTACGCCGGCCTTTTTAAGAGCATCTTTAACAGCATTCAGAATTGCCATGCTGCTGAAGGTAGCGCCTGAAATCCTGTCCACTTTCAGAGACTGGTTATCAACAATCATCTGAGGAATGACCTTCTTTGGAAGTTCGGATACCGCAGGAGTTTCAAAGTTTTTGAGAATTTGGACATTTGTAATTTTATCGTTGTCCAAAGTCACGGCAACTTCAACTTCAGCATTGTGTCCCAGTGCCTTTCCCTGGTAAGTACCGGTAGCAGCAAGAGCAGATGTGCACGCCAAAGCAAATGCGGACAACGTGAAAACAGCAAAAGGTTTAATCATTTTGTTCTCCTTGGATTAACTTATGCTGTCAATTATCCTGATGAGTCTTTTCTTCAGCTAGATACGTTCGTTCTAGTACGAAAGTATCTAGTCATTGAATTCAATTTCTGCTAGTCGTTTTGAGAACAATTTTTACTAGCCAACCTTCCAAAGGTTAATGCTTCAGTTAAACCATTGCCTCCCAGTCTATTTGCACCATGGGTCAGACCAGTAATTTCTCCGGCAGCATATAGGCCGGGAATCGGAGAACCTCTCTCGTCCAATACGCGGGCACGAGTATCGATAGCCAAACCACCTAATGTGTTATGGATCGCCATCGGTGCAAAACCAATATAAAAGGGAGGTGTTTTTAAACTGTAGACAAGTTTTTTAGGATCTTTTCCTAAAGGGTCAATCTGATTCACAACACTTTCATTGTAGGCCGTGACTGTTCTCTTCAGAGATTCGGCCGGAATATTCATTTTCTCCGCGATCTCCTCTAACGTATCCCCCATGATTACATCGCCGGCTTCAATAGACCGAATAGTATCTCTTTGCACAAGTTTGCTGTAAGACCTTAATCCTTCTGAATCTACGAGAATGAAAGCCATTTTCTTCGGAAGCCGAAGCACTGCGTCTCTAATTTGGCTTCGGCTGGCATCTTCTCGAATAAATCTTTTTCCTTTGGCATCAATCAAAATAAATCGAGAAGTGTCTCCGTGCAGACGGCTCCTCGTTGCCCCTTCCTCTCGAGCCCCCGGTAGACATTCTATTTCTTCAAGGTTGACTAATTTGGCACCAATCTTTTGAGCTGAAAGCATCACTTCACCGGTATTTTTGACAAAGTTATCTGTGCCTAGAGTTCCCAGGTCCGGTGAAATTTCTCCGACCAGTTCTAAATTGGCTCCGAATCCTCCAGCAGCCAAAATAATTCCTTTTCGTGCTTCGACAGTTTGCTTGTTATTCTTCTTGTCCAAATATCGAACTTGCCGCACTTTTCCTTTGTTATCTCTGGTTATTTCTTGAACCGCCGCACTTGTTCGAATTTCAACATTTCTCTTCAGAGCATCATTTAGGAGAACCTGGATATATCCTTGTCCGTCCGGTGAAATCGGCTTGAAAGAGCGTCTCCACTCTCCTCCGAAACTCTCAGTGATTCCTTCTTGAAACTTCAGTCCTTTGCTTTTCAGCCAGTTCAGTGTAGGAAGAGCTTCCTTCACCATTGTTTTAACAATTTCAGGATCATTTTTTCCTGCGCCGCTTTCAAGCATCTGTTTAACAAACAATTCTTCCGAGTCTTGAATGCCTGCCTTCTTTTGTAATTCAGGGTCCACGGCGTTGTAATAGCCGCCGGAAAAATATGCATTACCTCCGACTCGCAGACCTTTTTCTAAAAGAATGACTTTTGATCCGTTTTCGGCTGCTGAAACAGCAGCCGCCAAACCCGCAGCTCCTCCTCCAACGACCACCACGTCAAAAAGCTCTTCTGCAAACGAATACGTGCTGCAGAAGATGCAAACGGCAGTCAATAAAAATTTAGTTCTCATGAGCTTCTTCTTTTATGAAAATGGAAGACTTCAAACCATCTGCACTTTTTTCTTCTTCATTTAACTTTTGGAGAAATAGCGCCAAATCCACGTTAGATTTCAATTCCAGTTTGTGGAAAATATTGGAACGGTGAATTTTTACTGTTTGCTCTGCCAAACCAAGCGTCACGGCAATCACCTTATTAAGGCCGCCTTTTGCTACTTCCGCAGCAACTTGCTTTTCGCGCGGAGACAGCGTCTTATAAAGTTTCTTCAGCCGGGCAATTTCTTGTTTTTGCTGATTACTTTCCACGTTGAATTTAACTAACCGCCCGACATACTCTTGAAGTTTTTTAGGATCTACGGGCTTCTCTAGGAAATCGAAAGCTCCTCTCTTTAGAGCCAGGACTGCTGCGTTTACTTCACCGTGCCCGGTGACAAAGATAATCGGCAAATTAATACTTCTTCGATTTAGTTCCTCTTGAACTTCAAGACCGGATAATCCATTCATCTTTAAATCAAGAATGATGCATCCCGGACGTTCAAAATCATCCAACCTCAAGAAGTCCTCACCGCTCTCATAACAGACCACTTCAAATCCGGCTAACGTCAGCAAGAACTTCCTGGAGTTCCGTACACTCTCCTCATCATCAACAACTCTTACTACTGGATCTAGCACGATACCTCCTTTTCAGAAACCAATGGAAGCACGATCTCTGCACGTAATCCGCACTTCTCTTTCGGTTCGAAATCCAAGTGACCTCCATGGGCCAAAACAATATGATTGCACAGTCCTAGTCCAAGGCCTAACCCATCCTTCTTTGTCGTCTTCATTGGATGGTTTAAGTTATCGAGTTCTTCAGCTGTTAATTTTGGACCAAAGTCCTCCACGGTACAGGTCACCTTGTCAGCGCCTCTCTTCTCTGCAGTGACGACTATTCTTTTCTCCTGCTGATCTTTCATCGCATCCGAAGCGTTTCGAAAAAGATTTATAAAAACTAACTCCAGTTCCAAAGGATCTCCTTCGACTACAAGATCTGAAGGAACTTCCAGTGAAAACCTAACGTTAATTGACTTAGGAGAATGAGAGAAGGTTTTCAATGCTGAATTAATAATTTCTGATATGCAGCACGGCTGCCGAGTCCGCTTGTTAGTTCGTACATAACTTCTGACCCGTCCAACGATCTGCGATACACGTTTGGCTTCGATTGAAATGGCATCTATGGCTTCACCAACGATCTTATCTTCTTTACCAAGGGTCGTCAGGTAGTACCGGAGTCCTTCGGCATAATTCAGAAGCGTCTCGACTGGCTGACGAACTTCATGGGCGAACATCGCTGACATCTGAGAAACGACTCCGCCTCTTTCTAACTGCAAAAGCTTCTCTTGGGCCTCTTTCGATTGTTTCTCGAGTTCCATCTTCTTCGCCAAAGCATCACTAAGCTGAGCTGTTTTCTTTTTAACGAGAGCCTCGGTTCTGAGAACATGAACAATCAAAAAGAATATACACAGAAGAAGAACTGCAAAATAATAAGCATTCTTAAGAAAAAACTCCTTCCAACTCAAATCCCGGACAAAAGGTTTGATACCCAAGCTCTCATAAAGCTTAGTAACTCCTTCAAATTTGTTTGCGATCTCCCAAGCATTGTTATTACTTTCCTTAGAACTCATTGATAGAAGAGCCATTGTGAGTTTCTTCACATCAGTACTTTTAGCCGCCGGGAGAGCCGAAAATACTATTCCCGGAAAAAGATCTGTTGAATGGGCACATGAGAGGCCATCGCTATTTTTCTTGTTAATAACTTTAAAAGTATCAGGCGAGAAAAATCCCATGGCTATCAATTGTTCTAATTCGCAAACCGGTAAGAAACCGACATCAGCATGGCCGGTAGCAACCAATGTGGCCACGTCTGGAATTTCAAAATTTGTGAAGGTGGTGTGTTTTCTTAGTTCTTCTTCCGTAATGTTTATTTTCCTCAGCTCTCCTAATGGAATTTGCCAGTCATCAAAGTTATCTGGTGAGGACGCGGCAATTTTGGCTCCTTTCAAATCCCCTAAAGAAGAAATTTTCTTATCTGTTTTCCTGGCAATAATCGCTGCGCCGGTAGAGTAATTGCAATCTTGTGTCTCTTTTCTTGCTCGACTAGCTACTAACTTAGCTCCGTAGGTTCTTTCAAGAAAAGCATAGACGCCGCTCGGGACTATCACAAAATCCAGTTGATTCTGTTTAATCTCTGAAATAAGACTGTCCAAACTCAGTTCTTGAGTAACAAATCTAGTGTTGCGAAACTTTCTTCTGAGATCAGCAATGGTCGGCCCGAAGGTATCAATAAAGAAATTTGGATCTCGTGTGGTTAGAAGCCCAATTCGTATAGTTTCTTTTTCCGGAACATCTACACTGCTCTTGACCTCAAAAGCAATGAGGAAGAGCAGAATTACTGAAAGACTTTTCAGAACAAGAACAAAACGCTGGCCCATGGATGTTGAGTAATATTTTTTGAAAATTCTACCAACTTCTCAGTCGACCGATGGGTCATGCAGGAAGCATGGCTTCCCGACTATTAATAATTTTTGAACTTTCGCTTAATGGCTTTGTTCTCTTACCATCGTGGCTAGGCCATGCAGAACCAGATTGTGGCGGATATCGACATTATCAAATTCTTGCTGAATATAAGGAGCGACAACTTTAGAAGCTCCTCCTGCAAGAAGAATTTTAGGGGTTGCTCCTATTCCTTCCATCTCTCTTACTGCTCTTTCAATAAGGCCTAATTGGGAGTCAACAATTCCGGTGGTAATAGCATCGATAGTATTGGTGGGAAAATCCGTTCTTCTTCCGAATGCTCGTGGCAGATGAGATGTCCCTCTTGCCAAACCTTCGCGCATCATTGCCGGCCCCGGAGCAATTCTTCCGCCTAAAAACACATACTCACCGACGCCGGTCGGAATGACACTATCAATAGTACTGGCAGTCCCTAAATGGCAAACTAAAAGAGGTTCGTCTTTATGAAGCGCGACAGAGCCAATGGCAGCAAACCACCTATCTGCGCCTAAGAGTTCCGGATGGTCGTAGTTGCTCTTAAGAATAAAATCCCCTGTAAATTCTTTTTTGGCTGTAAACCATGTGCATTGCGCTCCGATGCTGCTGAGAAAGTTCTTTGTACTGTGAGCAATCCAGTCGGAAGCAACCGTACAACCGTAGGCATTCTTTACACCGAGTTCTTGCCACTTATTTTTGATTTTTTCATCGAGAATACCGGAGGACTCGTGGACGTAAGTAAATGGATTTTCAGGATCATCTAACAGAGACCACTTTAAAGCCGAGTTACCAAGATCAATCAGAATAGAAGCCATCTTACCTTCGCCTTTTTCTTAGATAGAAATCAACCACAAGAAAAACAAAAGAAGTCTAATTATGGACCGAGAAATAATGACAAAATTGTCACGTAAATTAAATCTTCTTATCCGTAAATAATTTGATAAGAACTCCTTCCTTTCCTCTATTGTGTAGCCCACTCAAATTCATCACATATCGTCCTCGTTAGGCCTCAAGCTCTTTTGACCGCGGGCCATCCAAGACACATAGGGATCAGAAATCCCGATTTCAGAAAAGAAGGGTTACAATTATTAAACCATCTTATAACTACATACATTGAAATCCCATGTTTCTTAGCAAACCAGACGCATCCACATCAGGATCTGCCCGCTTTTCTATCAAGCGTGGCAAATCTTCCTATTTGCTCTCCGACGATCCTTTAGCTCCAGTTGATAAAGATAAAATTCTCAAAGATTTTAGAATCATAGAGGAGGCACAACTTTCGGGGAAAAAAGAACTCCCTCGTACAGAGTCTCGAGACCTGTCTCCCACAGAACAAAAAATTCAGGACATCTATCAGGAGATAGTAACTCGATATGCCCAATTTACCGACTCTGTCTTGTCTCAAGACGATAAGAAACTTCAAAAGGGAAAAGACGATGCACGCAATAGTGTGGCCAGAGCGCGGTTAGTTAGCACTGAATTCAAAAGCGCTTTGGAACAGATGATTAATGGGTACAAGGTTGAATTAGATCACGAAAAAAAACTGATCCATCAGGCTCGCTGCGAGTACATAAACTTCCAAAAAGAAAATGGCTTGACTGAACGCACCTGTAAAGAGGTTAGCGGACTATATCTTACACTTAAGATTCTATTTCTAGTCTTTATTATTATTGTTGAGTCTATTGTTAATGCCAAACTGTTCTCTACTAATATGGAAGGCGGACTTCTAGAGGGAGCTCTTGTAGCAGGCATTTTTTCTCTTATTAATACCCTCGTCGCCTTTTGCCTTTTTGGGCGTTCAGGCCTTGTAGGAAATGTATTTCATGTGAAACCCCATAAAAAATTGCTGGGGCTTCTTGGCATTGTCCTGTTCATATCATTTCTCGTCACATTTGGCCTTTTTGTTGGCCATTACAGAGATGCTCTTCAATTTTCCGCTGAGGAAGCCGGCAGAATTGGTCTCGATACCTTCTTAGAAAATCCTTTCGGCCTTAAGGACATAATGAGCTGGTTATTGTTTCTTGTCACTGTCGCAGTAGGTTTGGCCGCCTTGTTCGATGGACTCTATTACACAGATCCATATCCGGGATATGCAGCTAAGACTGAAAAATTCAATGAAGCAAGAAAACGTTGGGAAGACTTCTACACCACCGTTATCGAATCTATGAACGAGCATCAAGACGAGTATCTGAGAAAATTCAATACAGCCCTTGAGCGCTCGCAAAATGCACTAGCAGATGTAAAAGCTAATTTTCTCGATAAAGAGCAAATCCTCAATCGTTATTCGAATGCACACAAAAATGCTCAAAAAGCCATTCGAAATATTGTCGGCCAGTACCGATATGCCAATGAAATGGCCCGATCGACTCCTGCTCCGGAGTACTTCAATAACTTCGAAGTTTTTGATTACGATTATATCCCCCCAGTCATAGCCGGAAAAGAATGGTCAACCGACGTAACTGATGAAATTAAAGTGGGAAAAAATGAAATAGCCTCTCTCAACGAGTTAGTTTCCCAACTCACTGCGGATAAGCTTCATATTGAAAGTGAGATCATAACTTCCTATAAGGAACAAAGAGGTGCGCTTGATGCGACGTATGCAGAACCTGTTGCCCCTCCTCCAGCAAATAGCGGTGTTCCCCACTTTGAAAAAAGTGTGCCGACAAATACCATGCTGAAAGGTGCTGAAAATGTCATATAAACCTCTTCGTCGCAACTCTAAAATAAATGTCGGAGTAATTATCGGAATCATCGGCTTTGGACTATTCATAGTAGGAGTTGTTGGAGGCCTGATTTATTATTTCTCACAACCTACACCTCAATTTGATAAAACATCTCTCTGCCCTATTGTGGATGGAAAAATTTCTCCCAAAAATAATCTTGTTTTCTTGATTGACGCTACTGATCCTCTTTCGGAAAACCAGAAAGATTTTGTCAAGATAGAAATGGAGAAAATAATCCAATCTCAAGAGCCCGGGACGCTGGTATCGATTTATTACATGTCAGATGAGACTCCGGTTCAGAGAACTCCTCAGTTTTGTCTTTGTACGGTACCGGATGGAAGTAAGGCCAATAAATTTACAGAAAATGAAGCTTTGATGCACAAGCGGTTTGAGAAAAACTTCGCTAAGCCTCTGAAAGCCCAGCTTGAACATTTGGACGAAGTAAGAAAACCTTCAAAGGTTTCAAACATCTTTGAGCAGATTCAAGCCTTGTCAGTGAACTCTTTCTTGAAATATCCCACTGACGGAGTTAAGGAACTCTACGTCTTTTCTGACATGCTGCATAACTCAAAGGAGTTCACACTGTACTCCAAGAATCAATCTTTTGATTCCCTGAAGAAAAGTAGCTACTATGCTCAGGTCAGATCTCAGCTTAGAGGCGTAGATGTGACTGCATTCTTTTTTGCCAATCAACCCAAATTTCAGACAAATAGAAATGTTATTTTTTGGGAAAAATTCTTTAATGATATTGGTGCCGCTCTAGTCAAAGTAGAACCCATTGGAAAATAATATTAATAAACTTAAATGCTTAAATACCTTTTTCTCCTCGTCCTTGGTTTAAAGATTGGAGCGTCTTTATACGCTTTCAAACTTGGTTTTACTCAAACAGCTCAACCCTTAACTAAATTCTCCGTCCTGCTTGACGATCCCATCTGGTTGTGGAGTTTTAGTCTCCCATTTCTACTTATGCTGGCTTATGTAATAGCAGGCTGGTTAATGGTCCGGGGAAAGTCCCGAAAAGAACTTTTCTCATATGCTGACGGTTGCTATTACTTAGGATTTCTTTTCACTATTGCGTCGATCATTATTGCCCTGGCCTCTATTCAAGATGAAAACTTTTTCGTTTCTGAGCTGGCTATTCGTTTTGCTGCAGCTATGCTGACAACTTTTGTGGGTATGGCAGTTCGCCTTTACATCATTACTTTTGACGCCCATCCCCAAGCTTCCCTTACCTATATCACTAAGAACTTTTTCTCCGGCTCTTCCGGTGGCTCTTCGGAAGGAAGCAGTGGACGTACCGGGGGAGAAGAAGTCAACTCAGGAGATTCTTCGAATGGGACTGAAGAAACTTCTGTGAAATTAAAAGCAACTTTTCAGAGAGAAATAATCCCAGATGAGGATAATCTCGGCCTCCCTCCACAACGGGTTGATCCAGAGGAGGATCTGAATTTTATCCTTCAAGTTAGCTGCCAGAATCTAGCTATTCTGAACAATCAGCTAGTCGAAAGTATTAATAAGTTTTCTCATCTGGTTGATCTTATGCTCGATGCAATCTCTCGCCTTGGGCATGATATTGATGTGGAATCAGACAAAATGAAAACATTTAATGCTGAAATGCAAAAGAAAACTCAGGAGGTTCTCACTCACTCTTCAGACACATTCTCCAAAAATCTATCTGACCAATTAACTGCATTTAAGGAAACTGCAGCTAGTGTAGGAGAAGCAGTCACCAAAGAGGGAGAAAGTATCGTAAAACAACTAGAAACTTCCCTTGTGCAAGCACAAACTGTCTTTGAAGGTAATCTCAATCAGCAGCAACAGGCACTCCAGAAGATTGCTGAGACTTTTGATTCTCATTTCACCAGCCAAATTTCTCAACAAAAGGCTCTTATTTCCAGCAATCAGGAAGAACAGGCAAAAGCTGTAGAAAAACATAAAGTTCTGGTCGAAACTCAGTTAAATCAGCTGTCCAAAATATCAGAAGGTATTGTTTCTGAAATGGAAAAGCAGCTTAAGAACAGAGTTGAAATGTTTGCTCAGAAGTTAGCCGAAAGCAATCCCTCTCTTAATACTGCAACACTTCAAGAAAGTATCGTAGATTTTGCTCGTAGCTTAACCGAAGAATCTAAAACCGTAGAGAGATTGACTAGCTCTTTAGACCTTAAAGTTAGAAGTCTTTTGGACCAAACTGATTCTAACTATCTAACCACCAAGGGAGTTGTCAGCGATATTAATTCTATGAGAGAGAACATTAAAAATATAAGCAACAAATTTGAGGAAACTGAGAAAAACATCGAAACTCTGAATACAGAGCTCAAAGCAACTTCATCCAAATTCACAGACTCTCTTGATGACTTCAAAAATAAACTTAATGATGAACTGAGAAAGAAAGTGCAATCCGCTCAGGGTAAACCGAGTTCATTCTTTGACAGGTTCAGAAGATGAAAAAAAACAATGAAGTATTTCACATCTCTTTAACCGAACTGGCCTTTACTTTAGTCCTTATACTAGTCATGTTGCTCGGAACAAGACTTGTTTCTGAACACAATAAGGCTAATGAACAAGATAAGATCATTCAGCAACAAAAAGAGGTCATCGAAACATTAAGTGAGAAAACAGGACTATGTCGCCCGGATCCCGATGATCCTATTACACCCTTAATGCCCTGCAACAAATGCCTGTCCGTAGTAGCTCATATTTCGAAAAGCCAAGCTGCTCTTGCTATTGATCTCGGAAAGGCTCTGACAGATGTTATAGAGTCTTCATCTTTAGAAGAGAATTATCTCAATTTGAAAGAGCGACTAATAGAAGCTGCAAAAATGGTTGCAGACGGAAAACAACTCGCAGATAAAAAGGATTTAATTGAAACTTCAGAAAAACTTGAAGCCAGCCAGAAAGAAGTGGCTTCTCTTTCGAAGATACTCAGCAAATTTAAAGAGGAAAATAAAACTAAATTCGATGCCCTGATGGAGCTGAATGAATTAAGGAACAAAGTAGCGCAGTGCGAAAAAGATATACAGACCATGGACACTCAAAACAAATATTTAGCTCGCATTGCTGGCCTAGGATATCCTCCGTGTTGGGTAGGAGCCAACGGCAAACCACAGTACCTCTTCAATATCGATTTACTTCCTGATGACAGAATTATAGTGAATCGAGCTTGGCCCGAAGAAAGAAACCAAGACGCTCTTTCCATGGAACCGGTCGTTCAGGTGCAAAAATATTTTGGCCAGTCAGTCCCTATGTCGGAATTCCTTTCCTCTGCGAACAAAATTTTGAAGATATCAAACGAAACCAAACCAAGTGCCTGTCGTCACTTCGTCATTCTTAAAAACCACATCCCAGACAGACATAC
>ERZ1673748.2020-NODE-2020-length-16799-cov-5.560260_pt1 | contig 16799 bp, 10 predicted proteins | sample MGYA00580196_ERZ1673748 | MGnify/ENA primary metagenome ERZ1673748 (study PRJEB41218, sample SAMN15661796) | gut metagenome | host: Homo sapiens | place: Canada: London | collected 2015-08-20/2019-03-30 | study: EMG produced TPA metagenomics assembly of...
ATTGTTATTCATTAACACTCCTACTGATATATAAATTATACCACACAAAGAAAACATAAAACCCCATAAAACGGATTTTCATAACCTTCACAGTAACAAAAAATGGAAAACGCTTCAGAACCCGAAGCTCCAAGAATGTCCATACAGACAAAAGATCTTATAAGATATACCAACCATACCATACACCAGAAAAAAAATCACGCAAAACCCATCCAAAAATTCCACCACAATTCGACACACTCCCAGCCGACAACGAAGCACCTCGACACACTCCCAGCCGACAGCGAAGCACCTCGACACACTCCCAGCCGACAACGAAGCGCCTCGACACACTCCCAGCCGACAGCGAAGCGCCTCGGCCCACCCCCTTCCCATCAAACCACAAGGAAACTCAGCCTTTCCTCCACGCCGTCCAGCGCAGCGCTGACGGCTCATCCAACTCCCGCCCAACCACCCTAACCCTACCGCCTTGAACCTCACAGCCCGAGCCGGGGATGCTGTCTGGTCTGCCTCTGCAGGAGGGGAGCTGATTCTTGGCTGGCGGAAATCTGCGTTGTTTTTCAAAAGTCCGCTGTCTGAGCGGCTGCAAGACGCGAGTTCGGACTTTTGGAAAACGCTTTTAGCAGATTCCCGGCAGCCTAGAAGCCAGCCCCCGACGAAGCCGCAGACCAGACAGCATCCCCGGCTCGGGCGTACGTTCACCCCCACCACCCTCTTCCCACAAAAATAAAAATCTGCTATAATACAACCACACAACAAAAATCAAAAATAACAAAGCGAACAATCACCAATCAATCGCATTCAAAATCCAAAGAAAGACAAGGTAAAACATAAATGAAATTTCCACCCAACATCAAAATCCCCGACTCCCTCAAAGGAGTCTTCAAAAAAAGCTCCACCCCGGATCCCCTCAGAGAAACCCGGCGCAACCCCAAGGACAACATCCCCCTGAACTTCCGCGAACGCAGCAATGCCCGCGTAAGTCTTATGGCATCCGTCATCGTCCTTGCGATCCTGGTCCTCTTCTTCAATCAGCTGGACTACCGCCTCATCCGCAAACCAGCTATAGACGCCCAGAAAAAAGCCACGGCAGTCAAAGCCAAGGCTGATCAGGAAGCAGCCGACACCACTGCCGAAACTACCACTGCCTCCGTCATCGCAGTAGGCGACAACCTCTATCACCAGAGTCTCATCGACGCAGGCGCATCCTCTGACGGCAACTGGAACTACGACAAGATCTACACCCACATCCAGGACGCCATCAAGGACGCAGACATCAAAATGATCGATCAGGAAACCGTCTTCACAACCGACCATGACAGCGTAAGCTCCTACCCATCCTTTGCAACACCCACAGAAGTAGGAGACGCCATTATAAAAGCAGGATTCAACGTAGTAGAATCCGCCAACAACCACATCGATGACTTCGGAGAAGGCTTCCTCACAGACACACTGAACTTCTGGAAAACCAAATATCCGGATGTCACACTTCTGGGGATCCACGACTCCCAGGAAGATGCCGACACCGTCAAGATCCGTGAAGTAAACGGTATCAAGATCGCATTTCTGGATTACACCTACGGCACAAACGTAGGCGGCATTGAAGGAAAAGACTACATGATCGACATGATCCGCAAAGACAAGATCACAGCCATGATCCAGAAAGCAAAACAGCAGGCCGACTGCATCATCTTTGTAGCACACTGGGGTACCGAAGACGAAACCATGCCAAACGAATACGAAAAACAGTGGGCAGCCTACCTTATGGAGCAGGGCGTAAATGTCATCATCGGCGGACATCCACATGTACTCCAGCCATATGGCCGCCTTACTGATGGCAAAGGCAATGAAACTGTAGTCTTCTACTCTCTGGGAAATTTCGTATCCACCCAGCAGAAGCTGGAAGAACTTCTCGGCGGAATGGCAAAATTCACCATTCAGAAAACCGTACAGGACGGCAAGACCTCAATTGAGATCCTGACCCCTACAGTGGAACCTCTGGTCATGCATTACAACAGCGATGCCGGTGAATTCGGACCATATATGCTTTCCGATTACACAGAAGAACTTGCATCTCAGAACGGTGTACAGTCATACATTGGCTCCGGTGTATTCACTCTTGACAACCTGAAAAAGAAGTTCAACGAGATCATGTCCATGAATGTCACTCCATCCACAGGAACCAACCTCCTGGATGTGACCATTGACACAGACCTGAACATGATCGATGCATCCGGAAATGTCGTAGAAGATACCGACTCCATCACAGCAGAAAAATATTACGCAGATAAAGGCATTGACATCACTTCCGAAGACTTTAACTCTGCTGATAATAACTCAGGCAGCACAGACGACTCCTCGGATGACGGTTCCTACGACGACAGTTACTCTGACGATGGTTCCTACGACGACGGTTCCTACGATGATGGTTCCTACGACGACGGTTCCTACGACGACGGTTCCTACGATGATGGTTCCTACGATGATGGTTCCTACGATGATGGTTCCTACGATGATAGCGAAGAATAGCGATAACTTTTCGTAACCAGTTTATACCCAGATCCATAAAATACCGGAGATCCGGCACCTCTGAAGCCAACACTTCAAAGGTACACAGATCTCCGGTATTTTTATTTTATCTTTTATATTTTCTTTCAAAGATTTCGCTATACAGAATATCAGTATGTAAATATACCAACTCCATAAGCTTCCAACGGATATGCAAAAGAAAATTCCCGGTTGTCACAATTTTTCTTTTCGGCTTTAAATACCTTGCCCTTCGGAAGAAGCCCCTGCTCATCCATGATCAGCTTGTACTGTTTTTTCTTCGGAACGCCTACACGGTAATCCGGACGTGCTACCGGTGTAAAGTTGCATACTATCAGGATATTATTACGTCTTGTAGGAGATTTTCTCACAAAGCTGAAGATACTTCTGTCGCCATCGTTGGCATTGATCCACTCAAATGCAGATGGATCATTATCTGCACCGTAAAGTGCCGGATATTTGCGGTAGATATGCAGAAGATCACTGACATACTGCTGCAGCTTCTGATGATTTTCCTCGCCAAGAAGATACCAGTCAAGCTCTCTGGCCTCACTCCACTCACGCAGCTGTCCGAAATCCTGTCCCATAAACAGAAGCTTCTTACCCGGATGCCCGAACATAAAAGTATATCCGGCCTTCAGGTTCTTGAATTTATCATCCAGCTCTCCTGGCATCTTCTCCAGCATAGAACACTTCAGATGTACTACCTCATCATGAGACAGAACCAGAACATATTTCTCACTGTATGCATAAGTCATAGAAAATGTCATCTTATTATGATTAAATTTACGGAAATATGGATCTAGCTTCATGTATTCCAGGAAGTCGTTCATCCAGCCCATATTCCACTTCAGAGAGAATCCAAGCCCGTCGTCTTCTGCCTTACCTGTTACCATCGGCCATGCGGTAGATTCCTCTGCGATCATGACAGTTCCATGATTTCTTCCGAGAACAACGGTATTCAGATGCTTAAAAAATTCAATAGCCTCCAGATTCTTGTTTCCGCCGTATTTATTGGCGATCCACTCACCGTCTTTCTTACCGTAATCCAGGTAGAGCATGGATGCAACCGCATCTACACGAAGACCATCAACGTGGCATTCCTCTACCCAGTAAAGAGCGTTTGCGATCAGGAAATTCTTCACCTCCGGACGTCCGTAATTGTAGATCTTGGTTCCCCAATCCGGATGCTCACCCTGTCTCGGATCTGCATGCTCATATACAGCAGTTCCGTCAAAGTTAACCAGTCCGTGTGCATCCTTCGGAAAATGTGCCGGTACCCAGTCAAGAATGATACCGATTTTCTGACGGTGAAGATAATCCACCAGATATTTGAAATCCTGCGGTGTTCCGTAGCGGGAAGTCGGTGCGTAATAGCCGGTTACCTGATAGCCCCAGGAACCGTCAAAAGGATGCTCTGCAATACCCATAAGCTCCACATGGGTGTATCCCATTTTTTTGACATACTGTGCAAGCTTCGGCGCCAGTTCTCTGTAGGAATAGAAACCATCCTCATCCTCTGCTGTCTGCGGATGCTTCATCCAGGAACCCGGATGCACCTCATAGATAGACATGGCACCTGTGTCCGGATCAAAGTTCTCGCGATTTTTCATCCAGGTATCATCTTTCCATTTATAGTTGGTGATATCTGTAATACGAGAAGCTGTTCCGGGACGCATTTCAGCGGCATTGGCATATGGATCTGCCTTGTAAAGCTCCTCACCATGTGCACCTGTAATGTAAAATTTATACAGCTGTCCGATCTTCGCTCCCGGTACAAATGTCTCATAAACGCCAATGGGTCCAACTTTTTTCATGGGATTCTTCTCCGTATCCCATTCGTTGAATTCACCTATAACAGAAACCGCCTGTGCATTAGGTGCCCACACTGCAAAATAAACCCCCTTTTTTCGGTTCTGCGTATCTGGATGTGCTCCCAGCTTCCTGTAAATATCATAATTCGTGCCCTGACCAAACAGATACTGGTCAAGCTCCGTAAATTGTAATTTCTTTCCCATTTTCAGGTACCTCCCTTTATAGTTCTGCCACCGTCCATTCCCCAATTTTAAGTGGAATTTTTTATTCTATAATTATACCAATCCCCATATTTTCAGTCAAGGAAAAACCCTCTCCGGCTAATATGTGTCTATTATCCGACAGTGTCAGATAAAGTCAAAAAAGAGACCTGAATGACGCACATTTTGTCATTCAGGTCTCTCCTGTCATTTTTTAATATTCTTCGCTTCCATCGTCATAAGATTCGTCGTAGGAACCATCATCATAGCTTCCATCATCGGAAGATCCATCCGAATAATCACTTTCGTCAGAACCATCGGAATAGTCCCCTTCATCGGAAGATCCGTCACTGACATCCGATCCGTCAGAAGAATCGCTTCCATCGGAGCCATCCTCAGAGGAATCCTCTGAATCGCTGGAATTTCCTGCATATCCTGCAACACGACCAGCCTGAAGAGAGCTGTCCCAGAAGTCAGAATAGGAAGCACTCTGTAACGTAACATCCTTCGCTTCTGCAAGCTCGCTGACTGTTACAAGCTTATATCCCTGGTCGATCAGTGCCGGGATCAGCTTCTCTGTGGCACACTTCACAGATGGTTCATGAATATCATGCATCAGGATGATAGAACCGTCTCCCAGTGAGGAATCATTCATGATCTGGTTATAATCTGCATCCGCATCCATCAGCTTCCAGTCCAGAGAATCCGTAGACCACATGAAGAAAGGCTTGCCAACTGCACTCATCTGCTCATCTGTGATCGCGCCATACGGTGCACGACATACTGTTGATGCCTGCCCACAGGCTTTTACCAGTGCATCATCCGTCTTCTGGAACTCCTGCATAACAGAATCCAGATCCATATTCGGCAGTGTCTGTTCCGGATGATCCCAGGTATGGTTACCGATCTCGCAGCCAAGCTTTACCATTCGCTGTATGGTAGATTCACGGCCCTCCACATTCTGTCCCAGCATAAAGAACGTAACATGGATATTGTATTTCTCAACAGTATCAAGAAGTGTCTCTGTATACTCTCCAGGACCATCATCAAAGGTCAGAGCGATCATCGGGCGCTTCTTGGAAGGATCATAAGAGCCATCCTCATTAAAATAATAGTCCTTCACACCTTTCTCCACCCATCCGGTCTGCATGTATCCCTTTTTATCAAAGCTGTATGTTGTTCCGTCAATATCCGCAAAACCATTTACATAATATGTACCATCCGGATTCTGATACCACTTTCCTGTAGAATCCTCATGCCATCCCGGAGTCATAACAGAAAGCCTTTCGCCTGCTGCACTGCCCTTTACCGGCATCACCGTTGCATCCGTACCGGAATCCGCGCTGTCTGTATCCGAAGCAGCCGTATCCGTCGATGCCGTACCGTCCTTCGTACTGCTGCCTGTGGAAGCTCCGGCGGTATTTGCCTGGACATTTACTGTCTCCGCATCCTTATTGCTTCCGCCGCCTGCATGGTTGACGATGGGAAGAATTACCCCTCGAACAACAAAAACCAGCAGAAGAATCGCCGCAACTACACAGGTTATCCGCTTCATCATCCGCCGCCGTCTTAACTGCTGCTGTTTTCTGCGCATCCTCTCACGCAAAACTCTTTTGTCCATTTTTTACATCCCCGTTTATATACTCATATCTTTCTTTGATATTTAATGTCTGTCTTTAATCATACCGCATTTAACGCTTAAATACAATGGAAATTCCCGAAAGAATCTCTTAATTTGTTACTGTTCACTCCGTTCTCAGTAACACACTTCGCGATGCACATGTAAAAAAAATAGTACCCGGAACACATTCCGGGCACCACACTTTTTTAGCCACTGATACTGTCAGATCACTCCTGACCCGCTGCATCCGATGTGCTGCTGTCTGCATCCTGATCCGCCTCGCCGTCTTCAGGCACCATATCTGTAGCCTCTGCCGCTTCCAGCTCTTCATCCACGGTACCTTCCGCACTGCTTCCGTCCGAGGAAGGATCATCTCCGTTTACTCCCTGGGTATCACCGGCAGAAACCTTCTCCTCAACCGTTGCATTGTCCAGGATAAAATCTTCCACTCTGAGAAGTCCGATGGATTCATCCACGGCTGCCTGTCCGTATTTATCTACCAGCGCAGCCAGATCCTTCACACTGTATGCTTTGATCAGTTCATCCTGGATACTGAGAGATTTTTTATCTTCAAGTGTCATATTCTCCGCATCCATGATTCCCTGTACGATCAGGTTCTGCTTTACTTTAAACTCCGCATACTGACCGCTCTGCTCCTCAAAATCATCCATGGAGATTCCCTGAGCTTTTACAAAATCCTCCAGCGTCATATCACCCTGTTTTGCATAATTCTCATACAGACTGCGAAACTCTGTCTTGGCTGTATCCAGATCCTCCTGTGGATATTCCTTCACTTCAGATGCTGAGAGCACTGTGTTCCATGCAGTTTCACGCAATGTGTTCTGTGCACTTGTCTTCGCTTCATCCTCCAGTGTGGTACGGATTTCCTTCTTGTAATCATCCACACTCTTGCAGTCTGTATTCTTGGCTACCCAGATATCGGTAAGCTCAGGTGCACGCTTAAAGCTCTGCAGAGTGACCTTAAATACCACTTCCTGTCCGGCCAGCTCTTCCGAAGAGTATTCCTTCGGGAAAGTCAGATCGAGATCCTTGGTCTCACCTTTTTTCATTCCGATGATCCCGTCCTCAAATCCGTCGATAAACGTTCCGGAGCCTATGGTCAGCTCATAATTATTTGCAGTACCGCCGTCAAAAGCCACTCCGTCCTTGGTTCCCACATAATTAATGGTAACCACATCTCCATTCTGAACACTGCCTTCCGTTACTTCCTCAGCCTTGTTCTGAAGCTCTTCCTTGATCCTTCCGTCAACCATATCATCGGTTACGGCTTCTACTGTGTTATCAAGAGTCAGTCCCTTATATTCTCCGATGGTCACATATTTGCTCACATCATCCACGGAAACAAGCCTTGTATCTCCGGAGGCTGCCTCTTCGCTGTCTTTATTGGAATCCGTTTCTTCTGACTCTTTGGAATCTGCAGATCCGGAATCTTCTTTATCTGTTGTATCCTGCGCTTCTGCTGCAGGTTTTTTGTCATCTTTCTGGTCTGTTGATGTGCCACATGCAGTAATCGCCAGTGCCGCACACAGTGCAAGAACCATGAGATATGCTTTTTTCTTCATAACCTACTCCCTTCATCAAGTACTGTCGGTTCGATTATAATCTTTTTTTATACAGATTTGTAAAGTGTGTTTGCTGTCTTACATTTCCGGTACCGGTGTCGGTCTGGAAGAATCCCACACCTCCGATACATCAAACAGGTCACTGAGCATATCCGGATTGTAATACATTCTGTATCCATCCAGATTCCGTCTTCCTTGACGGAAATATTCACTTGTGATCTGCACAAAATACTGACTGGAATCTACATTGCAGAAATAGCGGTAGCCACGGCTTTTGTAATACTCATACTTCTCATTATCCGAGGTGTATCCTTCCCAGTCGCCGATATCCGCACCAAAGGCAAAAATGATCATATCGGTTTTTCCGAGGATGGGTGCCACATATTTTTCCCATTTTTTATTATCGGTCTTCAACTCCGCTGCTGTGGAGCTTGTAGCGTTTCTGTGACCCCAGGTATGGCTTGCAAATTCCCACCCGTCCTTTTTCATGGCCTTCGCCACTTTTTTGGCTGCTTTTACTTCTTTATCATAGTCAAAATCCGGATTGGCCTTGAGAAAAGCCTTCTGGTCATCCTGAAGATTCTTCTTGGTCTTATATGCCCCATCTGTACGGTAGCCCAGAACACCATTATAACCGGTCATTGCCAGAATACCCTTTCTTCCATGATAGGAAAAATCCGGATGTTCTTTGATAAAGGAATCCAGGATCGGCACCACATCGTAATCTCCGGTCACAACTGTACCGTCTGCCTTCTTATACTCGCATTTGATATCTCCGTTGTCGTCGATCACCAGCTTTGTGGCAAATCCGTCTCCGTCCATATAATGATAGTAGCTGACGTCATCCTCTGAAAGAACAAAAGGAATCTTGCCTTCCGGCAGCATGATCTTTCCCCTGCTCATGGTTCCGTCATCATTGATCACAGCCATATCATGAGGACTCACCAGTACGTAACCCTTATCATACATGATCTGGAGCATTTTTTTGAACTCGCTGACTGTGGTCATCATCTGATTATATCCGGCCTCATCGGAATCTCCGTCAAAGGCCAGTGAGGTATTCACAATCAGGGAATGAAAAAATACATGGGTGATATTCTCAAGTGGATATTCCACACAGGCATCTCTTTTTTTCATGTAGGCTGCTGCTGCTTCCTGCATCTTGTCACTGGTAGCAAATTTCCAGTTGTTTTTCAGCACGGAGATCGCGCCGGTATAATCATACTGCTGTGCCAGTTTTTTGGCTTTTTTGAGAAGTGTTTTTTCGTCTGAGGAAGTACTGTCGGAGCTGTTCTCGGCTGCTTCCCTTTTCTGTGTTTCTTTTTCTGCCTTTTTTTCTTCCTTCGGTGTCTCGGTAGCTGCCGGCTGGTCCTCCGGATCCGCTGCTACTTTGGCTTCTTCGGACTGTTCTTCTTCGGCTTCTGCAGCTTCTGCTTCCGCTTCATCAGACTGTGTATCCTCGTCATCCTGTGTCCCGGAGATCATATTGTCCACCTGAACAGTGACCGGATGGTTTCCGCCCACAAGAAGTGACGCCGCAAGCACTGTTGTCAGTACACCTGCAATTTTTTTCTTCATAATAATATATATGCCCCTTTCTAAAAGTCCCCTCGTATCTCCGGATATGACCGTTACATCGGCGGTACCGGTGTCGGTCTTGCCGGATCAAAAACATCTTTTACGTCAAAAAGATCGGATAACAGTTCCGGGTTATAATACATACGGTATCCATCCAGATTCCGTCTTCCCTGACGGAAGTACCGATCCCGGATCTGTACATAATACTGGCTGGAATCCACGTTGCAGTAATAATTATATCCCTGCCCCTTCAGATATTCGAATTTATCCCCGGAATACTCCTGGTCATTGGTAATGTCGGTTCCAAAAGCAAAAATGATAACATCCGTTCCCCCAATCAGCGGATCTACATTTTTCTTGAAACGTTCGGTATCTGCCTGAAGCTTCTCCAGTGTGACCTGTCCCACATTCTGATGTCCCCAGGTATGGCTCGCAAATTCCCAGCCTTCTGCCTTCATGGCATCGGCAACCTTTTTTGCGGCTGCCCGTTCTTTTTCCAGGCTGAAATCCGGATGTGCATCCAGCCACTGTACTTTATTTTCATCCAGATCTGCCGGACGGGTCTCATAGCTTTCGTCGGTCCGGTATCCCAGGATCCCGTTGTATCCGGTAAGTGCCAGGATTCCTTTTGCACCGCGATATGAGAAATCCGGATGCTTTTCCACAAAACGGTCGATCAGCGGAACCATGTCGTAATCTCCCACGGAGACACTTCCGTCATCTTCCACATATTCATTGCGGATCTTTCCTTTATCATCCACGATCAGCTTCGTGGCATAGCCGTCACCGTCCATGTAATGATAATAGCATACATCATCCTGTGAGAGGACAAACGGCGTTTTCCCAGGCGGAAGAAGGATCTCTCCCTCTGTGATATTCCCGTTGTCGTCTGCCTTTGCCATGTCCTTGATGCTTACCATCACATAGCCCTTGTCATACATGGTCTGCGTGATCTTGTTAAACTCATCAATGGTTGTCATGACCTGATTATAATCTGCTTCTTTGTAGTCTCCGTCAAACGCTTTGGATGGATCCTTGATCAGAATATGATAAAAGACATGTGTCACCTTTTCAAGGGGCCATGCCGTACAGGTTGCTTTTATGTCTTCGTATTTTTTTGTAGCTGCCTGCATCTTCTTATCAGAATCATAGGACGGAGCCTTTTTCAGAAGATCGATAGCTTTGTCATAGTTATACTGACTGGCCAGAAGCTCTGCCTCTGCGAGAGTATCTTTGGAAGCGGTCTCTGTATTTTTAGTACCTGCTTCTAAAGCTTTTTCTCCGGAAACGGTCTGTTCTTTCTGTTTGTCAGAAGAAACCATCTTCTCTTTTGAAGCCTTCTCACTTCTGCCCTTCAGTGCACCGACCCCTACGGATGCCCCGACTGCGACGATCATTGCCGCTGTTATGATGGCCAGACGTTTTCTTCGTTCCTTCAGCTGGCGCTTTCTGCGGCGTTTCAATACCTCTTTCCGCCATTCTTCGTACTCAGGAGTCCCCATTTCCGGTCGGGTTCCCCCGGGCTTTTTCTCTTTCATATAATATTTCCTCCATCTCTGGTTTATCCATTACATATGTTAGCTCAAAGATAGTTATGTCCTGTATTCTCTGCAGCATACACAGATGAACTGCATCGTAATCATTATAACTGGTAACTGCTGAAATTTCCACCGTTCCACCTGTCTTTTTCACTTTTTTAATTGCCTTTTTGACGAAACAATGCTAAAATGTTGTTTGCGTAATGTAACCGATTGCGAAACAAATATATATACAGGGGGATTCTCAAATGAGTACAGTTACCATCGTTCTTCTGGTCATCCTCGTTATTCTGATCGCAGCAGTGATCGCACTCTATTTCTTCGGAAAAAAAGCTCAGAAAAAACAGGACGAACAGCAGGCTCAGATTCAGGCTAACAAGCAGACAGTTTCCATGCTGGTCATCGATAAAAAACGGATGCCGCTGAAAGATTCCGGACTTCCACAGATGGTCATCGACCAGACACCTAAGCTTATGCGCCGGTCCAAGCTTCCGATCGTAAAAGCCAAAGTCGGTCCGAAGATCAACATCCTTATTGCAGATGAAAAAGTTTTTGATCTGATCCCGGTCAAAAAAGAGATCAAAGCTGAAGTCAGCGGCCTTTACATCGTTGGCGTAAAAGGAATCCGTGGTTCTCTCGAAGCACCACAGAAGAAGAAAAAAGGCTTCCTCGCAAGATTCCGTAAATGATCAGAATCCAAAACAGCCGCCATGCTTTCAGGAATTCCCCTGATGCATGGCGGCTGTTCTTATGTAGTGTAATTATATATCTTTTATTTTCTGCAGGATCTATAAAACAAAATCCTTGCAGTCTCTTGGCTGTACCTGGATCGCCAGATAGCAGTCTGCCACATGTTCTTCATTCATATCCAGCGCATAATCTGCTTTGATCTGAAGGTTCTCTTCGCTTTCCGTCAGCTCCAGATTCGTAGCTGAGATTCCCATCTGAAGTGTTCCGTAAGGGGTAGTATAATAGGTCATGTTTTTTTTGCCCTGTTCAAATACCATGTGTACATTGACCAGTCCCTTCTTGCTGACCTCCAGACCTTTTCCGGATACTTTTATGTAATTGATGGTGGGTTCTGCTGTTTCATCCAGCAGTTCCTCATATCTGAGATAATGAGAACCATTGCGGAAATAATACTGTCCCGGAACAATGATCTCTATAGGTTCCTGATCCCCCTGTGCATCCATCATCTGAAGCCCTCTTACATGGATCAAAACTTCTTTCTGCATTCTTTTCTCCTATCATTTATGTACAGATCTGTTTAATATTTTTCGATATCGATCTTCTGTGTTTTTTCTACGTTATACGGCAGGATGGAATTGGCAAAATCCTTAAACTTCTCTGCAAGATCACTTACATAAAAGCGATACGGGAATTCCTCCTGTGCTACCTCATTGCTGGCAAGATCCAGTCTGGAGAGTAACTTTTTAAGCTCCAGCGCCGTCTCATATGCAGGATTCACAAGGCAGACCTCCTCACCCATGATCTTGCGGATGGTAGATCTTAAAAGAGGATAGTGCGTACATCCGAGGATCAGTGTATCGATCTCCTGCTCCTGCAGCTCCTTCAGATATCTTCTGGCAACTTCCTCGGTGACCGGATCATGATACCAGCCCTCTTCTACCAGCGGAACAAACAGCGGGCACGCTTTTCCGATCACGGTGATCTCCGGATCCAGTTCCTTCAGATAAGAGGCATGGATACCGCTTCCTACCGTGCCCACCGTTCCGATAATGCCCACCCGTTTATTTCTGGTTTCCTGGGCAGCAACTTTGGCACCGGCCTCGATCACTCCAAGGATCGGGATATCCAGTTCATCCTTCACCGCATCCAGAGCAAATGCACTGGCTGTATTACAGGCCACCACAATGGCCTTCACCTTCTGTTCCTGCAGAAAATGAATGATCTGGCGGGAATAACGGATCACCGTTTCTCTGGATTTGCTTCCATAGGGAACTCTGGCTGTGTCTCCGAAATATACGATTTTTTCCGATGGGAGATTGCGCATGATCTCCCGGGCTACTGTCAGTCCTCCGATACCGGAATCAAACACACCCACCGGTGCGTTTCTGTCTATATTCATTGATCTTATCTCCTGAAATAATTAATCGAACGTGATTGGTCCGTTGAAATATTGTATCACCAATCCAGGGCTTGCGCAAGCCAGAAGGATATCTTCACCGGCTTATTTTCCCCGTTGTCCTCTGCTTTTTCAAAGCAGAATTCCGGGTAGATCGTTCCCCACCAGGCATAAAACTGTGGCTGCCGATCACCGGCAGTTCTTCTCTCCCAGGTACTCCCTGCAAGGATCACTGCCGTGAGCAAAAGGAACCCTCCTGCTTTTTTTAATACATGCTTCTTCATTTTTATATGCTCCATGAGCAAGCCCTCCTGTCAAAAATCTTCTGATGATCTTATCCAGAGATATACTGTACGATTTATCGTACTGATCATCATCTGTATTATTAACAGTCCGGCTCCCATCTATTCATTACTGCCGTAATCCACTTCCAGAAGCTCACCTTCCACCCATATCTCCGGAAGCCAGGGCAGCGTTCCATCCTGACAGAACTGATGATATACCTCCCGCAGAGTCACACCCTTCTTCTGCTGCCCGGATGTGCGGTTCTCCTGGATTCCCTGAAGGTATTCCCCTATGGAGCTTTCCCGGGCTCCTTTCCAGCGAAAAACATCTCCCAGCATATCCGTCCGGAACACGTAGACATCCTCTCCGATATGCTCTTCCTGCTTCAGATATCCGATCAGTGCTTCCCGGGATCCCTCTTCCAAGATCTGTTCATCCAGGATCAGCACTTCAAGATGACCCAGATCCAGAAATTTTTCCTGAGACCGGTTGTAGACTGCCTCGATCTCCTGAAAGTCCCGGCCGGAAAGAGTCAGCACAGAAATCGGATCTTCGTCCGGTTTTTCCTGTCCGGTAGCTGTACTCATATCCGGCATTGCATATTTCAGCACAAAGCCATTCTCTGAAACACCGGCCCCCAGTGCCAGCGGATAAGCTCTTTTTTCCGGTTCTACTGCCGCACAGCCTGATCCCGTCAAAGTGATGACCAGGACAAGTCCTGCCACAGTTACTTTTTTCTTCCGTCTTCCCCGGTTTTCCGTACTGAGAAAAAGCTGTATCACAAGCAGAAACGGCACAAAGATGTACCCCAGATACCAGCCATAATACTCCCGGATCCCCATCCCGTTTCTCTCATACAGGGAAAGCAGCCAGCCTGCTGCCGGGATCCAGTACCGACCGGTCCCGAATCCGGTTTTTTCCGCGATCTGATTTCCGTAATGAAACAAACTTCCCAGAGAAAACAAAAGTCCGAATACCAGAAATCCCATCCATATCACATCAAATCTCGCCAGTACGTTTCCCGGAAGATCTGCACCCTCCAGAAGAGGCAGTACCGGACAGATCTCGTTTTTAAGGCGTGCACCTCCAAAAACTGCCGGAAGAAGGAGCTGCATTCCAAAAATGATCCCGCAAACTGTAAGAAAAGCCAGGATCACAGGTTTTCTGGCACTTCCCTGTTTTTTTGCATACTCCAGCCCGAAGGGAAGAAGTCCTGCTCCTGAAAAAGCACACAAAAGTGTATACAGATCATGGAGCCATCGCTCTCCTGTAAATCCTGTTTCCGGATCTTTCATCACTTCCATAAAGTACTCTGTTTTTCCCTGCCCTGCACATAAAAGCATCAGAAGAAGGATCCCTGCCAGAAAAATCCTTCCGGACACCTCAGCGATCCGCCCTCTTCTCTGCATTCCGCGATGCGTTCCCAGACTACAGGCTGCAACTGCAAGAAGAGACAGCCATTTTCCGGAAATCCCGCTGATCAGACTTTCCGGGATCACCTCCCCCAGAAGGCCCGAAAGAAATGCCGAACTTGCGATCACATATACCAAAAAGAACAGGCCAATAAATCGTACAGTAAAACTTCCTGTCCTTTTGGAAAGCTCCCCATATGCAGGTGTCAGACGTATCAGCCAGATTACATAAAAAGAGAGCACTACGGCCGCAGCAGCTGTCCCTGCCATGGCACTGATGCCCAACATCGCTCCATTCTTAAACAGGCACAGCAGAAACGGCGCCGGAAACACCAGTATGATCTGCCGAAAAAGCTGTCTGTGGGAAATCCTGTTATTCTCCGCAAATCTCATAACCTTTATCCTTTCCGGCTCCATGGCCTTGTCCGAAGCCTGCGTTTCTGGGCATTTCTGGCATACAGCGGCCGGAATTTCCGCTTCCGGAAGGGCTGTCGCAAAATCCTTCCACCGGTTTCCGCCTCACTGTTCTTCTCTACAAAAGGTACCAGATATGGGACACCGAAGCTTAAAAGTCCTGCCAGATGCGCCATGGTGAGATACAGTCCCAACACGATTCCGAATATACCTAGAAATCCTCCCAGAAACAGAAAAGCGTACTTCAGAAGCCGGAATGCAGAAGCAAATTCCTCATTAGGTATAGCCAGTGATCCCAGTGCTGTCAGTGCAACGATGATCACTACCACCGGGCTGACAAGATTGGCCTCCACCGCAGCCTGTCCGATGATCAGTCCTCCTACGATCCCAATGGCATTTCCAAGAGCTCCCGGGATCCGCACACCAGCCTCCCGTATCAACTCAAAAGACAGTTCCAGGAACACCAGCTCCACTACACTGGAAAATGGAACGCCCTCTCTTGCCTGTGCAAAGGAAAGGATCAGATTCGCCGGAAGGATCTGTGTATGAAACCGGATCACAGCCAGATAAAGTCCGGGGAGCAGCGTTGCCACAGCCATGGCCAGATACCGGAGCACCCGCAGGAAGGATGCCATCTCAAAACGGTTGTACCAGTCTTCACTGCTTTCCATAAAACTGTTGAATGCTCCGGGAACCACCAGTGCCACCGGCGAATTGTCGCAGAGCAGAACTGCTTTTCCATTCAGCAGCTCCTGGGCAGCCCGGTCCGGCCGCTCCGTTGTCTGAAACTGAGGAAAGGGAGAATACCATGCTTCTTCTGTCAGCTGTTCCAGCATCCCGCTGTCCAGGATCCCGTCCACTGCAAAAGATTCCAGGCGCTCTTTCACAGCAGTCAGAAGCTCCTCATGGACCAGATCCTCCACATAAAGAAGCTGTACCACCGTATTGGAGCGTACACCGATGCTGCTCTGCTCCACCTTCAGCCTGGTATCCCGGATCCGCTTTCTCACAAGGGCCGCATTGGTTTTTACACTGTCACAGAACCCCTCCTTGGAGCCTCTGAGGACCTTTTCCGTTTTCACCTCTGATACAGCCAGCCCCGGATATCCTTTACTGGAAATTTTCATTGCTTTGTCGTATCCATCCAGAAAGAAAACTGCATTTCCCGAAAGAATGGCACCAAATACCTCCTCCATGGAAGACAGCTCCTTCACATCTGCAATTCCAAGACTGTTTCGGCGGATAAATTCCCGGATCTTTTCCTCCGGGATCTCCCAGAAATGATTGATCATTTTTCCGATAGCAGAATCCTCCAGCATCATGTTTGAAACCGCAACCTCAATATAGACCATCAGACAGTCCGCCTTATGTCCCTCACCAAGGCGCATGGGCCTGATCAGGATATCATCGCAGTTTTCACACCGTTTCCGGATATATGATTCATTTTCATGAAGAGATATCGATATCTTCCTTGTTTCCATAAAGTCACCATCCTTTATGCAGTCAGACGGATAAAAGCATCCGCATTCGGTTAAAAAAAGAGATGCCCCAATGACATCTCTCTTAATATTCCCGCATATCCGGTTCTTATTCTTTTTTCTCGGCCTCTTTGGCCTCATTCTCCGCGCGGATAGTACGGATGATCGCTTTTCGTTGATTCTCCAGATGATGGAAAGAAATATCCTGCGCCTTTTGCACATCTCCTTCACGGATGGCTTTT
>ERZ1673748.2029-NODE-2029-length-16723-cov-5.158867_pt1 | contig 16723 bp, 12 predicted proteins | sample MGYA00580196_ERZ1673748 | MGnify/ENA primary metagenome ERZ1673748 (study PRJEB41218, sample SAMN15661796) | gut metagenome | host: Homo sapiens | place: Canada: London | collected 2015-08-20/2019-03-30 | study: EMG produced TPA metagenomics assembly of...
GACCAAGAAAAACAAAAAATCGCTGAACTCATGCGTAATCCTCCGGCTGTTGTTGGTCTTGCTAAGGCACAAGAAATCAGAATTTGGCCTTTGGAAGCTTCTATCCCCGAAACCTTACCCGAAAGCCTTCTTCGTCAGGCTGCCTCCGTCGAACTGCCAAGGATTTCTCGGGAGTTGATTTTTATTGACGGAACCGACAAAGAAGAATTAGATGCAGCCAAAGCCATCGCCGCACAAAGACCTGACGCCAGAGTCGTTCTCGTCAACGGCGGTATCGCTGAAACAAGCCGCACCCTCAATAGAAGAATATTTTTTGACCAAGGTGGCTCGTTAACACGTCTTTTTGGCATCCATGCCACGCCGGCCATCCTCTTTAACGGCACGGACGGTCCGAGCGGAATGGAGTTCCCTCCCCATGATGTCCAATCCGTCCTGTCTGACCTCCACTAACTTTGCCTATGAAAACTTTCCTCTTCATCTTTACGCTTTTTTGCGGTCTGCTGAGCACGTCTTCTGAAGCCGCTTGCCGCGGCAAAATCATCAATCCGGTGACCGATGTCTGCTGGAGCTGTATTTTTCCGATTAAGTTAGGAGGCATTACTCTGGCTTCCGGCAAGAATCCGGATCCGGATACCGGCGCAAACACCTTTTGTGCCTGCACTTCCGGTGCCAATATCAAAGTCGGCATGAATATGTCCTTCTGGGAGCCGTTAAGAACCGCAGAAATCGTTCGTCAGCCTTACTGCTTCCCTTCTCTCGGCGGATTGGATTTAGATGTCGGCATTCGTGCGCCGGCCCACGGCAGAACTCCTTCTAAAACCGCAGCTTCCGGACGTACCTCCTTTTATCAAGTGCATTGGTATTTCACGCCTTGGCTCTTTGTTCTGGAAGTCTTGCTCGATACCGATTGTTTAGAACAGTCCGCTTGGGATTTAGCTTACATGACAGAACTCGATCCTCTTTGGGATGACTCGGTGACCACCTTCTTCTTAAACCCTGACGTCAGTTTATTTGCAAACCTTCCGGCTCAAGCCGCTTGTGCGGCCGACTGCGTAGCCAGCACCACCGGCTTGCCGGTCTCTGAGCTTTATTGGTGCGGAGGATGCAGCGGGAACATTTTTCCTCTCACCGGATGGGTTGCTTCTCACGTTCATTTACCACAGGCCTCTTCGCTCTTAGTTTCTCGTTTTCTGATGAAACTTCACCGTCAAGGTCTCCAATGGGCTGCTTACGGCAAGAAAGGACAATGCGGACCTTATCTTGAACCCATCATGGATAAATCCGTCTATCGCACCCAAATGGTGTATCCGGCCCGTACAACCAACAAAGTTGATGGCCGCTGCTGTTATCCGATTGGAGCTTCAACAGCTCTTTGGTCTTCCGGTAAAACTTGGGCCTCCGGAGGCGAAGATGCTGCCTATCTTATTTACCGTAAACGCGACTGCTGCCAAGGATCCGGAATTACCGGAATTTAAATCATGTTCAAACGTTCTCTCCTAATAGTGGCTATTGCGTTGTCCTTTAGCCTTTCTCATGCTGCCACTGCAAGTGTCACGGCAGATGACCCTACCTCCGTTCAGTCCTTGCCGTTAACCATTGACGATATCCTCAGCAATGCTCAGGCCATTCAAAATGAAATGCTCAATCAAAACCGCATGGAAGCCCTGCTTTTGGTCTCCCTCTCCATGCCCGAAGCTTCTCTTAAAAGGTTAGCCGTTGACGCAAAAGATGCCGGCGTTCCTTTGGTTTTCAGAGGTGTTCCCGTTGATCCGAAAGCCCCGGCAAATAAGCCCCTTTTAAACCCTCAAACTCTCCAAGCTTTTAACTTCTTAGTGGAGCTCGGGGCTTCCGTGGAACTCAATCCGGAAATCTTTAAAGAATTTGGTATCACCGAAGTTCCCATGCTGATAATTCGAAAGCATCAACAAAAACCTCTCGAATCTTCCGGCTCTTGCTCAAATCAAAATCCGGACGCATCACAAAACGCAGCTCTGGTCTTAGGAGATGTGACACTGGGCTACATGCTCGATACGCTCACGGACAGACAAGATGAAATCGGCAAAGAAGCTCAACGTCTTCGCCAAAAACTCGGAGAGCGTCCCTAACATGAAAATTTCCTCCTTTGCCCTTTCCGCCGTGTTCCTAACCGCATTGGCCCTGACATTCCAGGGAGCCGGATGTTCATCAGCCGCAGAAACCCCGGTTAACTCCTCTCGTGCCCGCTCTGCTTCTATGTCAGCTAACAGCAAAATGAACAAGGAAGATGCAATGAATGCCGCCAAAGACGCAGCTGCCGGCGTCTCCATCAAAAACATCCTGGCCTCCGGCTTTTCCACCCAAACCGTTCCCGGCTACGGTTCAGACGTCTCGGAACTTAAAAACTTGTTTAATAAAGGACAGGGAGATTTGCTCGGCCCGGGCCAAATCAAAGCTGACGGCTGTCTTGATAAATCTTCTATGGATTGCCGTGCCGTCCAAGTTATTTATGACACCAACTCTCGTCCTTCCTGGCCCGAATCTGACTTTGATCAAATCTTAGGTGACCGCGACCACGTTGTCGCAGGAGCACAAAAACCTCATCCGGACGTCAGCGACTCAAATGAAATAACTTGCGAGACTATCACCACGACCACGCCTCCCCAATACGAATACACCGCTTGCGAAGAAACAACCGGAGCAACCACCGAACAATGTTTCTCCGGTTGGGCGGAGCAATTGGAAATCACTTCTTTATTCAAGTGTATTAATCGAACCGGTAATGTTAAAAACATTACGTGCACCAACCCCTACGTTTCTTCCGTACAAAACTACACCTGCTTGGAAGCTCCGAGACAGTCTTGTCAGGTCGGCATCAATGTCGATGTTGAGTCTGAATACGTATATCAATGCTCTAAGCAACTCGTCCAGGCAAAAACTTACCGCTGCAACAAGGTCCTGTCCGTTGTCGCTACCCCGGGCTGCGAAATCGGCAAAATGCAGCAGGCTCAAGCCGAAAACCATTCAGGCTTAGGAACCGACGAGTGCAACGGAGGAGATATCGTCAGTCTTAAATACGCTTGCTCTAAAGACGAAATCCCAACCATTCGAATCGAAACCAATGTTAAGAACTCAGCTAACTTCGGATTTGAAGTTAAAGCATTGGACTTTGATGAAGAAAGAGAGTTCTCTAACTGCAAAGGCCGTTGGACCGGTAAAACCCGCTGTGTCGGCAGCTCCTGCACCACCGAAGTCAGAATGGACGTCTACTATAAAAAGAAGGGACAGTTCATCCGCTCCGGAAGCCTCTCTAAAGTATTCGGTTATCAGACTTATTCTCATGGAGCCGAAATCGATCAATGGACCATGTCCTGCGTCCTGGAAGACGGCTCTACCGTGGAGTACCAATGACAAAAATCTTCCTCGGCTTGCTCCTTTCCTCTTTGATCTTTGCTGACGTTCATGCCTCTTGCACGGACGGAGAATACGTCTGCGTTGACGGTCCCGGCTATAAATACGTGGACGGCGTTGAAGTCTACAGAGAATGCTGGAATTATCAGTTCAGACGTTCTTGTAATGAAGCCGCTGAAGTTAACTATTGTGCAGCTTTAGAACAAACGCCTGCCTGTAAGCTGGTAAATAAAGTCTGCGTCTCCGCAGATCTTTCAGGAACTTGTCTTAGATGGGAACAAAAATTTTCTTGTTCGGAAGAAATGCCTCCGGAAGAAAATGTAGAACTCTTGGACTACAGCCACACCGTTTCCTCCCAGCAAGACAATCAATGTCAATCCTTTATTGATAATAAAGAATGCTATGTCGCGGCTCAGCGCTGCGTAGAGCCGGGAGAGACTCGCATCATTAACGGGGTTGCCGTCTACAAAGACTGCTGGCGCTACGAAAGAGATTACGCTTGTGCCTCTTCCGGCGTTTCTAATTCGTGCCAAACGTTGGAAGCCGCCTCCGGCTGCACGGTAGTCGGCGATCCGGTTTGTCTCAAAGAGGATGAGAAGGGATGCGCGCAATGGCAGAAAACCTATCGCTGCGTCAACGCCGGCCTTATCGACGGGCCGGATATTACGCCGGACGGCAACCCCGCTCTGCCGGGTTTTGATACTTTGAGCTGCCAAAACGCCACTGCCGGCATGAGCTGTACTCTTCAGAGTTCTTCTTGCACGGAAGCCGGAGGCGTCAAAATCATCGACGGCGTGGAAATTGAGGCCGACTGCTGGGAGCAAACCCAGGAGTACCGCTGCATAGAAACCGTCAATGAAAACTCTTGCGAAGCCTTAGAAAAATTGCAGCCTGTAAAGAACAGTCCTCCAAATGCATCGATAAAGTCGGTCTGCGCTGTTATGCAACGGAAAAAGAAATTCTCTGCCAAACCAACGAAGCTATTGACCCGGGTCCGGCGCAAGAAATCACATCAGACATCGTGATTTCGGGATTAACTTGGTCCGAGACTTGTCAGCCTCTAGAGAACAATCCCGACTGCAGCGTTTTAAATACGGTCTGTACGGAACCCGGAGGCACAAAAGAAATCAACGGAGAATTAATCACCAAGGACTGCTGGAAATACGAAATCACTTACGTCTGCGGTGCCGCAAACGGCCCGTCTTCCAACTGCACTTCCTTAGAACAAAACAAGAAATGCGTCAAAGTAGATTCCGTCTGTCTTTTCGAGGATGATGCCGGCAAGTGTTTGACTTATTCTCATATCTACAAGTGTGAAGAAAAAGAATCTTCTACCGTCACTGAAGTCATTTGCCGGCCGGCAGAATGTCTCGACGGCCTTTGCGGAGAGCCTGTACCTGCCGATAAAGATTTTGCTTGGGTGTTAAGCATTCTAGAAGTTGCCCGCGAAGGCGCCGTTTACGGAGACTTCGACGGCAATCAATTCTTTAAAGGCGAAAGCGATAAATGCTCTAAGAAGGTTCTTGGATTTTCTTGCTGCGACACTAAAGTTAAATCAGGCTCCGCTAACTCGGATGCTTTCGGTAAAGCTTTGACATTTGCCGGAGACGCCACCGTCGAAGCCATTAAATATGTCGGCAGTCCTTATGTTTACGACGTTCTCTCGGCATCCGATTCTACTTCCGGCTTGCTGACAGCTTTGTACGGCAATGCGTCATCAGGAGTTTATAACCCGTCGTTGTCTTTCTATGGATTCGGAATGACGCTGCAGGGAGGCACCATGTACTTCACGTTTGACCCGACTTCCTTTGCCGTCACCGTAGCTTTCCAGATCGCTATGGACTTTCTGCAGTGTGAACCTTCAGAACAGGCTTTAATGCTGAAAAAAGGCCAAAACCTTTGTCATTATGTCGGCACTTACTGCTCCAAAGGAGAAAAGTTCGGCTGCATCGAACGTTCGGAATCTTATTGCTGTTTCAATTCTCGCCTAGCCAGAATCATTCAGGAGGAAGGCCGTAAGCAAACCGGCAAATCCTGGGGTTCTGCTAAAAATCCGGATTGTTCCGGCTTTACTCTAGAAGAGCTTGAAGCATTGGATTTTGAAGCCATGGATTTATCTGAGTTTGAAGCGGAAATCAAAGCCAAGGCCGAACTCAATAAAGAAGCGGCTGCCGACCGCGGTCAAGCCCACTTCAACCGCCTGGTTAACGAAAACCTCGGCGGATACGTTGCTCCCAATCAAGGAACCTCCGGTGTAGTCAATCCCGACTTTACCGGCACACCTTCTTTGCCTCCTAAGAAAAAATAATCACTGAATTTCTGAAATATGTCTCTTAAACCAATACTCATCGCCCTCTTGGGCTTCATGGCTTCCTTCTCCGCTGCCCAAGAAAACAACTTCTGGACTGAAGATGTCTGGAAATCCGACGAACGCGGATTTCTTTACTATCCCTCGCCTAAACCTAAAGAAGTAAAACCGGCTCCCTTAGACCTTAAAAGCATTCCGACAATTGAAGGCTTAAGAGAAGAAAGAGAAAGGCGCCTCAATACAGCCGTCGTGAATCCAACCGAAGAAAACATGAAACTCTATTTAGAGGCCAATCACTTCGTTCAAGAAAAATCTGCCCTCTTCGCTGATCAATGGAGAAGAGTCACTTGGCAAAATCCGGAATACGACTTCTCAGCCAGAAATCCAGCCGCAAACTTTGCTCAGGTGGACTTAAAAAATGAACGCAACAAACAAAAGGCTCTGGATCTCGGAGCTCTTTCAAAAGAATGGGGCTTAGTCTATTTCTTTAAAGACAATTGCCGTTTCTGTCACCTTCAAAGCCCGTTGATTAAAAAGCTCTCCACGGACTACGGTTTTGAAGTGATTGCCGTCTCATTGGACGGCTCGGTTAATGAACATTTCCCGGAATCTTTGCCCGATAACGGCATCGGTGCTTTGTTGACTAAAGGACAAGGCATCCAACAAGTTCCCGCGCTCTTTATGGTCAACCGTGAACAGACCAAAAGCTTTCTTGTCTCGTCCGGTGTAGTAGCACTCGAAGACATTCTCTCCCGCATTGCGTTGCTAGGAACTAAAGAGCCGGGAGCTTCTTTATTCGGCGGCGAGTCTCTCAAAGACACAGCCTATCCATCCGCCTCTAACCCGTTAAATCAAGAATAACAAGATGAAATTTACAAAAACTCTAACTTCTTTAGCCCTGTGCACCTGTCTTGCCTTACCGGCCCAAGCTGGCTTTATGAAAGACTTCTACGCCTCGGCCGGTTCTTATCAAGGCAACATTACATCGGCCGGCATCTATCAGTCCAACTCGATGAATACCATCACCGGAGGCGGCTTTGTCTACAGAGCTCCCAGAAAGGATTTCAATGCTTTTTATTTCACTCCTCCTTCTTTGTCTGCCGGATGCGGAGGCATCGATATTTTCTTAGGAGCCTTCGGCATCCCGAGCCGTGAAGAATTCGTGGCTTTCTTAAGAAACATCGGCACCGCCCTTCCCGGCCTGGCATTCCAATTAGCTCTTCAGTCCTTAGCGCCTGATTTAAATGAACAAGTCACCAGTTTCCGAGACTTGATTCGCCAGTACACCAATATGTTTTCTGACTCCTGCACCGCAAGCCAAAACCTTCTCAAAATGACAGGGGCTCAGCAGTTTCTAGAAAAATCAGCCTTCGAAGCCAGAAGCTATCTCCGTTCTACAGGTATCGTCTCCGATGAGTCCGAAGCTAACGCTAAAACCAGAACCGACGGCTCCGCAGTTGTCAGCAACGCCCCGGCACAAAAGGATTCCGGCGGTTCCGTCATTGATGCTCCTGAACTGAACCTCACTTGGGCTTTACTCTCAGGCGGCTCATTTTCTACAAAATACAACCAAGAACTTAGAGAGCTGATGATGACCTTAGTAGGCACCGTCATCTACATTAATGAAGGAACCGGCGAGAATACGGTCACTCGGGCTATTCCGATTGCGGGACAAGACCTGGTCGGCTTTATGTTCGGCAGAACCGATGCGCCGAGCTTAGAGACCGAAGCTTTTCGTCTACGTTGCCAGAAAGGAGACGAAGAACTTTGCCTTACCGTCACTAAAACTGCTTTAGAAGATATCAACCTTCCCTTTATGTTTATGCAGGCCGCTTCCAACTACCGTCTCTCCATCCTCGAAAGAAATCCTGACTTGGTCTCGGAAGATGACCTGATGTTATTGGCCACTTCCACCACCATCCCGCTGATTCGATTGATCAACACCACGGCATCAAAGCGTTTTCTTGGGTTTTCTCAAGATTTGCTTGCCGTCTATGTGGAAGCGGCGGCTTATGAAGCAATTATTCGAGCCATGGATGCTTTGGCCTTAGATATTAAAGCGGCGGCCGCTTCCTCTTCAGCCTCACAAACCGGCCGAATCGCCGAAGAGCACCTCAAACAAATTGAAGTCCGTATTTCTGAGGTCCGCGCAGATCTTTCCCGAAGAAGCGATGCCGTTTTTCAGCAGATGAGCCGGGCCCACAGCTTCGTGACGCAAATCGAACATTTGGAAAAGAGCGTCAAAGGAGCATTGGCTGCTGATTTAGCTGCGAATTTATCCTTCGGAGATAAGAACTGATGGTTTTAGACTACTTTGCCTATTGGAACGGCGCTCAATTAAGAGATCTTTTCGAAGCTGTTGTTGCAATTACTTCCGGCCCTTCTTATCAAGGCCTAATTAAAAGTGCGGTTCTTGCCGGCTTTCTCGTGACGCTCACTACAGCACTTTTTAGATGGCAAGGAATGGCTGCAAAAACTTTCTTATTTGCGGTCGTCCTCTTTTATTCTCTCTTATTAATCCCAAAAACTGACCTTTCCATTCACGATGAAAGAGCCGGGACGGTACATGTCGTCCAAAATGTGCCTTTCGGCATCGGCTTTTTTGCGTCTGTCACTTCAAGAATCGGGCATTTTCTAACCACAGGCTTTGAAAGTGCTTTTGCTCTTCCTGATGCAGAAAAGTTTTCTAAATTCGGCATGGTCTATCCTCAAAGAGCAGTTTCTGTTTTGCAAGGAATCGGTACGGTGACTCCTCTTGGACGACGTAAAGTCAACCGCTTTGTGGCCGACTGTTTAACCCCTGAACTCACCGATAATCCTGAAAAAGTTAACGAGCTCGCTCAAAGCTCGGATCTTTGGGCAACCGTCACGGCTAACGGTTGGCTAAATCCGGCCAGAAGCACTCTAAACGAAAACGGGGAAGTAAAACGCTGTGATGAAGCAGCTGTTGAGCTGGAGACCTTTTTAAACGGCTCCGAACTAGACGAAATCAAGAAAAAACTAGGAGCACTTTTAACTCCGGACAGAGCCGATCCGGCTCAAGCCATTATGACAAGTCTGCCTCATGCAGAAAGTCTTTTGCTCGGCCTCTCCCGTTCTCTCGATTCATCTCTGAAGCATTCCATTATGCTTCAGGCTATTCCGGAAGGTGTTTCTTCCATTGCTCAACTTTCAGGTTCTCCTTTGAGTCTGGCAGTAAATCTTGCGAAAGCTCAAGGTAATTTAGCAAGCGAAATCAGTTATCGCACCATGAGCGAAATCGCGAAGGTCTCTTTGCCTAAAATCAGAAACTGCATTGAATTTGTCATCATTGCTGCCTTTCCATTGGTTTTTATTCTCATCATTGCCGCCGGAAGTAATGCGGGCCTCATCTTTCGTTCCTTTTTTGTGCTGTTGATTTGGGTTCAGCTTTGGGCACCGTTTTATGCCGTTGCTAACTATCTTCTTATCTCGGTTGATTCGAATCCGATGAACAGAATTATTGCCGAGTATGGCGGAAATTCTTTAATGGCGGTTGATTTAATCCGGCAGACGGGAGCAAGCTCGCAGGCAATGGCTGGATATTTAATGCTTGCTATTCCTATGTTGGCTCTTGCTATTGCTAAGGGAAGCGACTATGCCGCCGCTGCTTTGGTAGGAGGTTTAATGGGACCGGCTCAATCAGCCTCTCAAGGTCTTTCAGGGCAGCTCTCTTCCGGAAACTTTTCCTCCGGAAACTTGTCAACAGGAAATGTTTCTTCAAACTCCGTTAACGCCAATAAAAACGATACTTCTTCATCATTTGCAGACCCTTATACGAGCAAAATTTCGACAGCGTACGGTACGGTAACGCGAGACGGTGACAATCACGTCACTGGGATGGTGCGTTCCGGAATTGATCTTGGAATTTCTTCTTCCTCTACAATTCAGCAGTCAAGGTCAGTTACGGCATCTTCAATGTCTTCAACTTCGTTGACGACTTCGGATATGACAAACTTATCTCTGTCCAAATCAGCTACTTCCTCGGATTCCGGCTCTGTTAGTTTTGCGAAAGCTCTTTCTCATCAGCTGGATCAGTCCCACTCGAGTTCCCAGAACCTGTCAGACCAAAGCTCTTATAACAGCTCTAATTCCTACACTCGGTCTTCTACAGCTTCTTCCGGCCTGGCAACAAATCAAAATCTCAGCTTTAGCACGGGAGCCGGAGTTAAAGTCGGTGCTGCCTCCGGAGAAGCGGAGGCGTCTGCAAATAATCCGGGTGGACAACAATTGCCCTTGAATCCAAACGCATCACTTCTAAATGCGGCTGCCAGCGGCCCCTCTGCTGCAAGGCAAAACTCCATATTGAACACAATCCAGTCCGCAGGTTCTGCTGTAGGCGAAATAGCGGGACTAGAAGCCGGGCTGAAAACTACTACGGCTCAAAATATTATTGATACAGCCACCGGGGCTAAATCTAGCGCAACAGCTGAACAAAGAAATCAGGCATATTCTCAGGTCAGATCTGCTGCCCAACAAATCGTTGCTTCTACTTCTGATTCGCACATTAAGAACGCTGCTGAGAACTTCCTAGCCTCTTTAAATAAAGCTCATCACGCGGCTCTTCAAAGAAGCAAACAATTCAATACTGCGGAAGGAACATCGGAAGCAAGAGCTTCAGCTGAAACGGGTTCTGATTCAACTTCAGTCAATAATGATGTCTTAGTGATGAACCGGCTTCTACACAACGGCAGAAGCGCAGAGTCTTCTTTAGAAGAGATCTTTCACCGAACAGAAGTCCGAGAACAAGTTGGTTTTGATCGTGCGGCCCAAGCCAAAATAGCTGCAACGGGCAAAGAAACCTTTGGCGCTGGTCAGATTGACGCACCGCGGAAGCTTAATAAAGCCATCGGAAAGGCAATGATCGAACAAAACTTCCAAAAAAACGAACAAGAAGTCCTAAAGCAAAATCACCAATTCAGAAATCAAATTCATGAAGAAAGTCGAAAACAAAATACCGAACCTGAGCGCAATAAAGCTTTTGTTGATTCCGTTAGAAATCAGGCGCAAACCATCGACAACACTAAAACTAACTTAGAAGATAATGCGAAAGAACAAGAGCAAGGAGTGATCAACGCAGTTGAAAGGTACCATCTAGACCAGAAAGGATTAAGCACAGTCCTAGCAGTGAGCTTAGCTGGTGGTCTTGGCTATAAAAGTCCGATGAACTAAGCCTCAAAAGACTTTTTAACCTCATTGGCGACTTGTTTCAATTGAAGGGTGTAAGTTTGTACAATTGAAACTGAAATGGCCAGTGTAGCAGCCACTTACATTTCGTTTCAGTTGAAGGATGTAAGTTTGTGCAATTGAAACCCCTCAGCTAACCCCATGAAATTTTTAAATTTTATTTGTAGTTAGCTGAGGAATTCTTCGAAACAGATCAAACTGCATGAAAAGCACCGAAATTTTCGAAAAAATATCTCCTTGACTCAATAACACTGAGCTCTTCATAATTTAAATCAGAATCGTAATGATTAATCTGAGCTCCCAAAAAAGATTTTTCCTTTAGCATCGCACTTCTTAGGAATCAAAAGCAAACCTAGCTACAAAAATGCGGGACGATGGTCTTGTTTTCCTTTGTCGGCCTCTCCGAGCTCAATGAGGATGGGAACCTCCTCCGGCAGAACCAAGATATGATTATCCACTTCTTCGTATCATTGTTCTAACTTAACAGCAGCCCCACTTTATGAAAGCCCTCTCTTTTAACCCGAATACAAGAGCCATCCGGTAAAGAACTTTACTCGCACTGTCAGCCCCATACCTCCTTGCCTGTATTTGAGTTAACGCTTCTTGCAGTTTAGATTCCGCGCTTTCACCTTCTCTTGAAACTTTAAATTCGAATATCCAAGTCCTCTCTCCAATTTCGACTTCAAGATCCGCACGACCATGCGCATTGTGATGCTCAACACGTGAATTCAGACCGGCTCCAGAGAAGTAGACCTGAACAAATGCTCTCAGCGAAGACTCATCTCTGACGGGATAACGGGCATAATCAATGGCTGCAAACAATCGATTCAATATATGAAATACCGCCTCCGGCTTGTCTTTGGATAAAACTTTCACAATCGGACCCGCTCCGACCTGGCCCGGAACTCTTCCATTTAAAAGTTGCTCCAAATATAGCTGGGCTATGGCTCTTTTAACTTCTTTATTGGGATATCCTAGAAATACAGTGTCGCCATACTCTACAGATTTAATCGTCAGATAACCTGCTTGTGTCAACAATCCGACATCTGACAAATTTTCAACATCGGATGAACTGCTAAGGACATTTAACGGCAAACTTTGTTCCTTATCGTATTCTTCCGGATTTTTTAATGAATGAGACTGAAGATACTGGATTAATACGCTCGGTTTTCCGCCGCTTTCAAACCAATAATCCTTCAAGCCTCTTTCAGGTGATGAGAAAAAACGCAACAAAGACCAAGGAGCAAATACCTTTTGTTTTGCTGTCTCTTCAAAACAAAAACCGTCATAGTGTTCCGTCAGTTCTAGCAAAAGTTCTTCCTTTGTAGTGCCTAGTGTTTCCGAAGCAGAAATCAAGTACTCAGAAAAGTACTCCTGCACCTCAGTATGTGTGTATCCTAAAAGCGAGCCATATTCTGCCGACAGTGAAATATCCGATAAATTATTTAATTCCGAAAAAATACTGGTCTTATTAAATTTTGTTATTCCGGTGATGAACAAAAAACGTAAGGCAGCATCGTTTGATTTTAAAGTTGCATAAAAACGAGAAAGTTCTGTTCGAACATCTTCAAAAAGATCTTTTCTATCTAAGCATGAGGTAAGCGGCGCATCATACTCATCTATCAACAACACTACAGAACTCAAAGCTTGCTTCTTAAACCAAGTAGACAATTGACTTATGAGCGAGGTACCGTGAAGTTCAAAACGAAATCCGTAAGGCGCAAAAGCTTCAACAATTAAATCGTGAAATTGGAGTTCAAACTCTTTCAAATTACGGAAACTTTTTGCTTCAGAGAAATCTAGTCTTATCACTAGGAGTTTTTCTTCTTCTTTCCAAAGTTTTTCAATCTTGAGACCATGAAAGTCTCTCATTCCATATTTGAATAAAGATTCAAACGTGGAAATTAACAACGATTTCCCAAATCTTCTCGGACGAGCTAAAAAATACTTCCCATTCTGACAGGCCAGGGTGTAGACCTTATCTGTCTTGTCAACATATATTTGGCCAAGTTGTCTTAACTTCTGGAATGATGATGTACCCAAGGGCAACTGTCGCAATAGTTCCGTATTCATAGAGTCCTTCCTTTTCTCATCATTATAAAGTGTCGGCTTTTCTCAAGCCTTCCCTCTTCATGGAGTAACTCAAAAAATTGAACAAATCCGCCTTACAATCACGCCGGCTCGGGTTATATCTTGATTCAGAGGAGTTCAAAGCACGCTCAGTTAACCTACTCAACTCAACTACTACTTCTTTGGATAAATCCAGTTCTGCCTAAGATCCATATTCTCTCTTTCGGGACATAAGTATGAGCTGAAAAAATCAAGAAATATCTGAAATGGGTCTCTCACCGGTTCCTTTTCTTTTGAAGCATGAACCAAGTAATTCTTCTAAAAAATCTCGATTCCTTCTTTTCTACAAATTCCAAGATATGATTTCTTTCTAGACCAACTCAACACTTAGATGCTTCACAAATCTCATCGATGAAAGAACATTTAAACGGTATTTTTTGGAATACAGGAGCTTTCGAAATGAACCTCCTATGTTCCGCAAAAACGAATGAAATCTGCAACTCTTTCCGGGCAAATCTGAATCATCTAACCTGGAATTGGCTGAGTCTGCTCGAAAACAATCCTGCTTCGCTTAGTCAAGCAACTACTGTTTTGGAAGGGAGGGCCAGCGATGACTTAAATCCTTTTGATGCCATGCAGGTTAAGAATTTTGCATACGGCGCTGAGTTCTTATTGAACCTTGTAAAAGAACAAAAATTTGACCTTTCTGTGCCTATTGCTTGTAATCTTCATAGCAAAGTCGGCAACCACGAAGCTCTTGAATGGGGACGCCTCAGAAACGCTCCCGTCACTCTCAGAAATATCAAATTTTGTCCCCCCACTGCTAATCTCCTTCAGATCATCAACAATGGTTTCCGCTACTTGGAAGAGTGCATTTCCAATCCGGCAGAAAAAGCAATTGCAACTTTTCTGTTTGTGGCTAGAAATCAGCCGTTCTACGATGCAAACAAACGAGCCGCATCTTTACTGATGAATGGCTTATTGATGAAAAGCGGATTCTTTCCAATTTCAATACATCCGCGCAATACTCGGATTTTTCATGCAGCTCTGGGAAGGTTCTACGAGACTGGCGATGCCAACCCAATGTTTGATTTGTTCCTCCGGCTCTCCCACCCTTGCAAACTTTAGAGCTTAAAAACCCTTTGGAAAGTTAACGGCTTAAGTGTTTACGTCAAAACCGCAACATCAAAAGAGGGCCTTCCTCTAAACTCATTCAATCCTAATAAAAATCATCACTTTTGAAACCAACTTTTGAGTGAGTAAAGAATAAGATATTGATGCCCATTTTCAAAGTTACACGGTATGGCTTTTTTGGAAAAGTTTTGACGACTCAGATTGCAACAATTGAGCTTTTCTCTCTGGTGAGAACTTTCAATCGGGAAGAGTTTTATCTCTTTGGAAGAAAGATTTTTGTGCGTCCGCTTCCTTTGGCTTTCTCGCAAGCTTCAATGATTAACTCAGTCTTTTCTCGTCAAAACAGAGAGACACTCCGACAACAATCGAAAACTAAAGCATCTATGCCTTCGGAATCTCTTACGCCGGAGACAAATGAAGATAAGAGTTGCTTCAAACGAAAAGTCATTCTCTTAATGACCGACCATCTCGCTTTAGTCGGAGGTGCCGAAACCAGGATCGTAAGAACTGCAGAACTTTTATCTGAACTTAATTTTGTTCCCATCCTCCTGTGCCAACATAATGCTCATGCCGCTTCTCAAAAATTCCCCAATTTAATTTTGAATTATCGAGATCCGCACATCGGTACAGTCATTGGTAAATGGATTGACGAAGGACTCATCCACGGCATTGAATTCCATGTCAAAAATCCTCGGGTACTTTACGACCTTCCGTTGTTTGAGTGGAAAGATAAAATAATATTAGGAGCTCAAATCCATAACCTATTTGCATTGACGCAGGAACTGAAACAACAATTTGAATATTGTCATTACATTGTTTCCTCTCAATTGGCCTTTGTGCCCAAAACTAAAGTCATTCGAAACTGGATCGACGCCTCTAAGTCAAATTCGTTCTGGAGCTACAAAAATCAAAAGAAAGCACTATTAATTTCTCGCCTCTCCAAAGACAAAAAGATGCACTTCTCTAAGTTTGTCAACTTCTGCCGAAAACATGAACTAGATTTTCATATTGCTTCCGATTGGCCACGGCTGCCGTGGCAACGTCGTTTTCTTTCTTCTCTTGAACTAAACGATGCTGAATTCATCGGACCGGTGTCCTCTAATTCTTACCTCAGACATTCAGCTGGACAATATCTGTTCATCGCTGGAATTGGCCAAGTTCCGCTTGAAGCTGCATCTTTGGGAATTCCTACCGCTGTAATGTCATCGAAATCCGAAAAGGAGTTTCAAGATCCGCTCGTTTTTCTTGAAAAAGACAATTTACCTCTCCTTGAGCAATGGAACTTTGTGATCAATCAATGTCCTATCCATACTCTTACGCCTAATGCTCAAAGGTTTATGCAGAATCAAACAACTGGAGCAATCAGGGAAGAATTTTTCTTAGAAGATGAACTCAAAAATCTGCGAACTCCGAATGACCTAATTGAAGTCTACGAAAGATGCTATATGAAACCGTCTTAGGAGATATGAATCAAAATCCTTTCATTCAATGAGCATAAAAATACTTATTCACCCCAATTGAGCCGCCGATCTTTGAAAAAAGCCCCAGATTAGATGACGTTTTATTCCGTTTTAGTTTTCTGGATGTCCGAAGATCTGCTGGAACTTTCTTTTTTGTCATTCTGCTCTCTAGTAATTTTTACCTTGCAGCAACATTCCTTTTCAGGGGTAATAAGGATTTTTTTGAATATGCTCTTTAAGTCTTTCATGATGAACTATCCTAATAATGAATTAAAAATAAAGCCCGTTGCGCAAGCGACGGCAAAAACTGAGATAAGAAAGGCGGCCAGCATCTTCTTGGTAAAAATAGAGCTGAGCAAAGAAACTTCGGGAAGACTTGCGCCTCCGCCCCCAATCATTAGCGACACTAAAACACCGGGCCCTAACCCTACACTCTGAAGAACCGTGGCCATTGGAATAATAGTTTCCGTTCTTATGTAGAGGGGAATTCCAATGAGCGCTGCAGCTGGAACACTAAACCACGCTGGGATCCCTCCAACTTTTTGAACAACGGAAACCGGTAGGAGCCCATGAATAAGAGCTCCGATCGCAGTACCGACAAGAAGGTAAGGGAATACTTTTCTAAGGAGCAAAAGAGAATTGAGGATTGACGTTTGAATAACGGTTTTTAGTTTCATTCCAAACGTACCGGCTAATTCCGACCACATCTGTAGCTCTTTCTTTCCTCCGGTGATACTAATGTCATAAATCTCTTTTTCAAACCCAAATTTCTCCAAAACCAGTCCGCACAAAACTGCAAAGATAAAAGTACATAAACCGTACAGAATTGCAGTTTTAATCCCGAAAAACACTCCCATCAGAGTGATGATGGCAGGGTTCATAATCGGAGATGCTAAAAGAAAAGCAATCGAAGTGGAGAAGGGAGCCTTTGAGTTAACAAAGCCCACAAATAACGGAATAGTTGAGCAGGAGCAAAACGGAGTAACGCCTCCGAGAAGAGCCCCGCAGCACGCAGATAAAAATTTATTGCTTCTCGAAAACTTAAAAATTTTGCTCTTTGGATTGATGAAAAATTGACCGATCCCAACTAAAAACGAAATCAGAAAAAACAATCCAATAAGCTCAAAAGTAAGTTTTAAAAATTCAAGCAGAAAAGAAG
>ERZ1673748.2059-NODE-2059-length-16543-cov-6.197720_pt1 | contig 16543 bp, 11 predicted proteins | sample MGYA00580196_ERZ1673748 | MGnify/ENA primary metagenome ERZ1673748 (study PRJEB41218, sample SAMN15661796) | gut metagenome | host: Homo sapiens | place: Canada: London | collected 2015-08-20/2019-03-30 | study: EMG produced TPA metagenomics assembly of...
CAAAGCCATCGCCGCCGACAGGAACAGCATGATGGGAACCTGCACCATAGTGAACAGGGCCACGCGCCATACCGAACTCCAGAACTGCGGATCATGGAACAGACGAATGTAATTGTTGATTCCCACGAACTTCGTGCCGCCGATCATCTGCTTCTGGAAGAAGCTGATGTAGACCGCGTACAGGATCGGGATCACGAACACGAACACGAACACCAACGCGAACGGCCACATAAACTTCCAACCACGCCAATCCGCCTTGTGTTTATTGACACGCACGGTTGCCGAATGCAGTGGCATATTGGCAACAACTTCCGTTGCTGACATCATTCTCTCCTTCGAGACATTTTTTGATTGTTTTTGATTGCCGCGCAAAGATTTCCGAGTGTGAAACAGGTGTGGATGGGAAAGCATCCCTTTCGCGCCTGTACTTTCACTCCACGGTGGAGCCTTGATGAATCGCACCCTGATCGTTGGACTGAAGAAATTCAGATTTCGATGATCGGGCGGTACGGTTCATGCCTTCGAGGACACCCGATGGTATTCTTTTTCCTTTCTTTCTATTGAACGGCAGTGGCATGATCCTTGCTTTTGGCGCCCTTGCTTGTAGTCTGCATCTTAAAACCGAAGGATTATGACTGACAAATAATTTCGATGATTTCGACGATTTCAATAATCAAGGCACTCACCAGAACAGGCGCGCGCGACTGTATCGTGTGAGGGCCTACGAAGTTGATGGTTCAGCGCATGATAGCTGAACCGCCGGGTTGCAATTTGGCACATATTCCAGGCAATTTGTTGATGGAAATATATAGCAGAGCTGTTATTGGCGACATCGCTGTTGATTTACGTCATAGGTTTTTCCGGTCTGTGTTGACTTCTTAGTAAAGCGTTGAAGTGTCCGATCATATGACGATGTATGTGCTTTTAGACGCGGCACATTCCTTGGGACAGCACTATATTCGCTAATGTGACTTGCTCGTTCTTTAGACAATGGATCATCAATTGTGTTGGCCGTTGCGTGATGCAGCCGCGCGTGTCTGTTCTGGTGAGTGTCTTGATTATTGAAATCGTCGAAATCATCGAAATTATTTGTCAGTCATAATCCTTCGGTTTTAAGATGCAGACTACAAGCAAGGGCGCCAAAAGCAAGGATCATGCCACTGCTGCTCAATAGAAAGAAAGGGAAACAATGAGGTTCTCGTTAGGAAAAATAATTGCTCTCTGCGGTGCTGCGGCGATGGTTGTTCCATTGGCAGCGTGTGGAACAACTCAGTCGGAAACTCCCGATGGGAGCGGTAAGACGGTTGTTAATGTTTGGGCTTGGGATAACAATCTTAAAGCTAATGCTAAGGTTTTCATGAAGAAAAACCCTAACATTGTCATCAAATTTACCAATGCCGGTAGTAGTAAAGATGAATACAAAGCTCTGAATAATGCTTTGGAAGCTGGCAGTGGAATTCCGGATATAGCCATGATTGAATATTTTGCGATTCCTGAGTATGTAATTAAGGGCTCTCTTAAAAATCTGAATGACTATGGGACTGCCAAATATAAGGATTTCTATACCCCAGGTACTTGGAATGCAGTGAATTTCAATGGCGGTATGTATGGTATGCCAGTCGACTCTGGACCAATGGCTTTTTACTATGACAAAGAGGTATTTGACAAAGCTGGCATTTCTGAGCCGCCAAGTACTTGGGATGAGTTCTATCAAGATGCAAAGAAGATTAAGCAGATTGGTTCATATATTACTAATGATCCAGGGAACGCCGGATTCTTCAATGCAATGGTCTGGCAAGCAGGTGGACACCCATATTCCACATCTAAAGACGGCACCAAGGTTACCGTCAAACTCACTACTGATAAAGGAGTGCAGAAATTCTGTGACTTCTGGCAAAAGATGATTGATGAAGGACTAATCGAAACGAAGACAAAAGATAGTTCTGATGATTGGTATCGTTCAGTTGGTTCCGGAGAATTTGCGAGCGTGATATCTGCTGCATGGGCTCCCGGCATGTTTTTAAACAATGCTTCGGAGGGTGCTGGAAAGTGGCGAATTGCTCAAATGCCAACGTGGAACGCCGGCGAGAAGGTAAGTTCTGAGAACGGCGGCTCCTCCCTTGCCCTGATGTCGTCATCCAAGAATGCGGATGCTGCGTACAAGTTTATGGAATTTGCCAGCACTAATTCTGATGCCATCATGTCCCGTGTGGACCAAGGTGGTTTTCCTGCTGATTTGAAGACCATGTCTAACGATAAATTCCTTAGCCAGACTACTATGGTGAACTCCGATGGAGACACGGTGGATTATTTTGGCGGTGAGAAGTTCAATGCTGAATTCGCCGAGGCTGCGAAGCGTGTCACATCTAAGTTCGAATTTCTGCCCTATGACGTTTATGCACGAAGCGTTTTCACCGACACTGTCGGGGCGGCTTACACGGGACAGACCACAATGAAGGAAGGTGTGAAGGCTTGGCAGGACAAGCTCGTTGAGCAAGGAAAGAGCCAAGGCTTTACTGTGAACGAATAAGGATAACAATGGCTGGAATCAAGGACGTGGCGGCTCTCGCAGGAGTTTCCATAAGCACGGTTTCCTATGTGATGACAGGGAAACGTCCCATAGGGGCAAATACCCGTCGGAGGGTATTGCAAGCTGCGCGGGAACTTGGTTACTTGGCGAAAAACGGTGGTCCAGCTCCGTTGAGTGGTGAGACTCATTTCGTCGCGCTGAGTTCGCCCGTCCATGATTCCACCAGCTATACCAACTATTGTGCTTATTTTCTAAATTTTCTCAAAGCGGCCAGGCGACTTGGCTATGAAACGTTGCTGTTGACTGAGGAAACAGGAGATGAGCAGCTTCGCTCTATCATCGATACTGGGATGGTGGATGGTGTCGCTCTTATGGATGTGACTATGAATGATCCCCGGATTGAATTGGCTCAGCTTTCAAGTATTCCGCTCATTTCTATTGGACATCCTATGAATGAAATAAATGTGCCATGCATTGATACCGATTTTATTGAAATGGGTGAAATGATCATGCAAACGCTTTGTCGTAATGGGCACAGCAGAATTCTGTTTGCAGGGGGGAAGGAGATTGATTACGAACGAAATGGAGGTGCAAATTACCTCATTCGACTCAGGGCATCAATGCATGATGCTGCTGCGCGATACAAGATTCATATAGACGAAGAGTTTACCGACGAGGATGATTTCGATGCTGCCGAAAACCTACTTGAGAGGTTCATCTCGAGTGAGAACACAGCAATTGTGACTCAAGGCGGCCCATTGTTCCTTAATAACCTTGTTGCGGCGACGCGGCAGCGTGGAATGAAGATTCCTCAAGATCTTTCGCTGATTTCAGCGGGAACATATACAGATCCCATAGGCAAGCGTCTGAGGATAGATGAATTTCCCTTAATGCCAGCAGAGTTGTGTCAACTGGGCATGAGCATGCTTGTTCGGCTCATGGATGGAACTCTAAAGGGAAAGGAAAAAGCAACATTGATTCATCCCGTATATAGGCAACGTGGATCCATAGCATCGCGTTGATGAAGAACTTGATTTAATAAGGAAACAAGATATGACTGATTTCAATCGTTCCGTCCTTCCCGTCGCCGTGCGTTCCAACGGCGCGACCCCGAACCCATGGTGGGCCAACGCGGTGGTCTACCAGATCTACCCGCGTTCCTTCCAGGACACGAACGGCGACGGCATCGGCGACCTGAAGGGCATCACCAGCCGTCTTGATTATTTGGCCGATCTTGGCGTGGACGTGCTGTGGCTGTCCCCGGTCTACAGGTCCCCGCAGGACGACAACGGCTACGACATCTCCGACTATCAGGACATCGACCCGCTGTTCGGCACGTTGGAGGACATGGATGAGCTGCTCGCCGAGGCGCACAGGCGCGGTTTGAAGATCGTGATGGATCTGGTGGTCAACCACACGTCCGACGAGCATGCCTGGTTCCAGGCTTCTCGCGACAAGGACGACCCGCATGCCGACTGGTATTGGTGGCGTCCGGCCAGGCCGGGTCATGAGCCGGGCACTCCGGGCGCCGAGCCGAACCGGTGGGGTTCCTATTTCGGCGGTTCCGCGTGGCAGTACGATCCGAAGCGCGGCGAATACTACCTCCACCAGTTCTCCAGGAAGCAGCCGGATTTGAATTGGGAGAATCCGGAGGTGCGCAAGGCCGTGTACAGGATGATGAACTGGTGGATGGATCGCGGCATCGACGGCTTCCGCATGGACGTGATCACCTTGATCTCGAAACATCTCGATGGCCACGGACGGCTGCCCGGAGAGGTCGGCTCGGAATTGTCCGAGGGGGAGATAGGCGAAGAGGGATACACGGACGCAGGCCCGTTCTGTTCCGACGGTCCGCGGCTCGACGAATTCCTCGCCGAAATGCGCCGTGAGGTGTTCGAGGGCCGTGAGGGCTACATGAACGTCGGCGAGGCGCCGGGCATCACTCCGGAACGCAACGAGTTCATTACCGATCCGGCCCACAAGGAACTCGACATGCTGTTCCTGTTCGACCACGTGGGCGTCGACCAGGAAGGTTCCAAGTGGAACACCGTGCCGTTCGAAGTCAGGAATCTGCGTGCTCGTCTTGCCGACCAGCAGGAGGCCGTGAGGAACGCCGGCTGGGCCAGCCTGTTCTTCTGCAACCACGACCAGCCGCGTGTCGTGTCCCGTTGGGGCGACGACTCTGACCGCGAGTCGCGCGAGTTGAGCGCCAAGGCGTTCGGCATGCTGCTGCACATGCACCGTGGCACCCCCTACATTTATGAGGGCGAGGAGCTGGGCATGACCAACGCCCATTTCACCAAGCTCGACCAGTACCGCGATCTGGAGGCCATCAACGCCTACCGCCAGCGCGTGGAGGAGGCCAGGTGCCAGTCGCCGGAATCGATGATGGCGGCCCTCGCGCTCATCGGACGGGACAATTCGCGCACGCCGATGCAGTGGGACGCTTCCAGGTACGCCGGCTTCACCGCGGCCGACGCGGCGACGGAACCGTGGATCGGCGTGAATCCGAACCATGTGGAGATCAACGCGGCCGAGGAGTTCGACGATCCTGATTCCGTGTACGGCTTCTACAAGAAGCTCATCGCCATGCGCCACGGCAACGCGACCGTCGCGACGGGCGAGTGGAATCTGGTCGCGGCAGACAGCGAGCAGGTGTATTCGTTCACCCGTACCGGCGGCGACGATACGATTCTCGTCATGGTCAATCTCACCGGTAGGACGGCGCGGGTGCCGGCGGAGGTCGCGCGATTGCTCGGGAATGGCGTGAGCGAGTCGCAGGTGCTGCTCAGCACCTATGATGCCGTACATGGCGTGAAGTCGATCGCTCGCGGCGAGCTTGCTCGTTGGGAGGGAGTCGTGATTCAGCTCTAATCGACTCAAGCTGACTTCATGTTCACGCTCGACCTTACCCTGGTTGAGTGTGGACATGAAGTCAATGTCAGGGGCGTGTCTATCTCCCAGAGTGGCGTCTCTTAATGGGGAAGTCGATGTCCGTCAAATGTGAACTGGAGAACACTGGCTGGTGCAGGGCCATCTAATTTACTTAGCTACTAACTTAACGGCAAATCTTAAAAGGTGCAGCCTCGCATGATTCTGGTGAGAGGTTTTTCGTTGTTCCGTGCTGCGGATAAGCGTCATGTTGTTGTTTGACGTTCAATTGTCATATGGGTCGTGAGACTTTCCGCGCCGAAAGTGGTTCCGAGACGTTATGGCTACGTAGATGGTACGTAGGCTCTTCTATGGCAAAAAGCGCACTGAAGCGCAACGCCGCGAGGATCGAACAGGATGGGCGTTCATGGCACCATTCGGCATACTGTTCGCCATCGTATTCATCATCCCGTGTTGCGTTTCGCCATTCGGCTTCTTCCTGGGGCGCGTATACGCGCAAACCTCCGTGCCGAACGAACTGCTGGAACATTCTGGACGTTTTTGGCCTGTCAGCGGGAGGATTCCTCCACTCGCTGGAAGAATTGGATGCTAATTGAGGAATATGGCTGTGAGTGAGTCGGAAGGTTTGAATATGGAACAGTCTCGGGAGCGGTTTGCGAATGAGGTGGACGTTGCGTTAGCGCAGTCGGCCCGTCCGTTTGCGATTCACAATGCGCGCAAAGTCGGTGCGCGAGGTGTTGCGGAACGGGGCTGCGGACGTTTTCTTGGAGATAGTCATGCAGCCATTCCTTGGCTTTGACGATATTGTACCGGACTCATCCAGCCCAGCGACTGTTTGATGCGCTCGTGGTTGTACCAGTGGATGTACTTGTCGATCAGGACAAGCACCTCGTCGCGGGTGCGTTTCTCCCAATGCTCGGGATAGACGGACTCCGTCTTCATGCGACCGAAGAATCCCTCCGCGGCGGCGTTGTCGGGGCTGCAGCCCTTCGCGCTCATTGAGCGCGTCAGCCCGTAGCGTTCCATGAGCTCCAGCCATCCGGGCCACCGGCAGTGGCGGCCCCGGTCGGAATGGACCACGGGACGGGCGTTGTCGGGCAGCGTCTCCGCCGCCTCGGCGAGCATCCGGTCGGCGAGCTCCGCGTTGGGATGGAAGCCGGCCGTGTAGGCGACGATCTTGCCGTCATGGCAGTCGATCATCGGCGAGAGGCACGCCCTTCCCGTCGCTGGCCTTGATCTCGGTGATGTCCGTGAGCCACTTCTCATTGGGCCGTTCGGCGGTGAAGTCCCGGTTGACGAGATTACCGGGAGCGGGCGTGGTCTCCCCCTCGTAGGAGCTGTAACGCCGCCGTTTGGGAACATGCGCCGAGAGCCCGCCCTCGGCCATGAGCCTGCGGATCACCTTCTCCGAGACGCCCGTCCCGAGCGCGGCCTTGACGCGACGGTACCCGTACCTGCCCTTGGAGTCGGCGAACGCCCGCGCCACGCGGGCGCGCAGCCCGGCGTACTTGTCAACGCCGATCCCGGCATGGTGGTAGTGGTAGCTGCTCGGCGCTATGCGCAGCAAGCAGGCCATCGACCTCAGCGAATACCTCGGCCCCAGCCGGTCGACCGGCATCGTCTTCTCCCTGTTCGACAGGCGCCGCAGGTCGGCGCCTGGGTCTTTTTCTGCGAGCCTCCACCACCTCCCGCATCAACGCGTTCTCCAACTCCAGCTCCTCGACCCTACGGCGCAACGCCTCCACGTCATCGCCGCCCCCGGCATCCGCCCCGCCCCGAGGACGGACGCCGATTTCCCGCCCTGGGCGGCATTCTGGTTCCGGGGCCGCAACGCGGCCATGCCGCCCCTGCGGTACGCCCTGACCCGGTTGTGCACCGCACCAACGCTCACGCCAAGCTGTTTGGCGGCCTGCTTCTGCTGCATGCCGCCCAGCACCAGTTCGATCGCCTTCCGTCTTGTCTCCAGAGGAATTATGGGTTTGGCCATACGGCCAGCATACCGGGGATCCATCGCCAGCCAGCGTTCCAGGCACTGTCTGGTCGGATAGCCCAGGCACTCCACCACCTGCGCGGTGGTCATCGGCGTTGTGAGGTATAGCTCCACCGCCCTCGAACGCTCCTCAAGACTGAACATACGAGAAACCTTTCGCTCAGTCTCCAAGAAAACGTCCGCAGCCCCCAACCTCTCCGCGCCTGAGGGGCCTTTCTATGCCTTTGACCGGTGCGTACTATCCCAAGGGCGGCATGCTGTAACACTGACCTAGCGCTGCTCCTATGTCACAGGCAGCAGTCAGAACAGCAAGCCATCATCAGGTCGCCGCAATCAGTCCGTAAGATAGGCCTGCGCATCCAGCGCTGCACGGCAGCCCATGCCCGCTGCGCTGATTGCCTGACGATAAGTACGATCCACGCAATCGCCTGCAGCAAAGATGCCTGGCGCACTGGTCACCGTGCTGGCACCCTGCACCACGACATATCCATCATTGTCACGGTCCACAACACCAGCTGCAAAATCAGTGGCTGGCGTATGGCCGATAGCCACGAATACGGCGTTGGTGTCCAGCGTGCTTTCTTCTCCGGTCACCACGTTACGTACGGCAATGCTGCTGACACTGGCCGGTGCCACAGCCGGTCGTTTGATTGTCAAGCCAGGAATGGCAATAGGTGCACCGGTGTTCTGTGTGGGGGAGGAGGTGCCGGTAATGGAGGTCACCACTGTGTTGGTCAGTAGGGTGATGGTCGGATTGGCTTTGGCTCGGTCCACCATGATCTGCGAGGCACGGAAGCTATCGCGTCGGTGAATCAAGGTGACCGAAGAACCGAACCGGGTCAGGAATAATGCCTCTTCAAAAGCCGAATCGCCACCGCCTACGACCACGATAGGCTTGTTCCTGAAGAAGAAGCCATCGCAGGTGGCGCAGTACGAGACGCCATGTCCGGACAGCTCCTGTTCGCCGGGCACCCCAAGCTTACGGAATGACGACCCTGTGGCGATGATGAGTGCTGATGCCTCCAACTGGGAGTCATCGGAGAGCGTTACACGATAGGTCGGCTTGACCGAATCACTCTCACACGCCTCAATGGAAGAGACATCGTCTGTGATATAGGTTGTACCGAAGCGCTTGGCCTGTTCCTTCATGCGATCCATAAGATCCGGGCCAAGAATACCTTCCGGGAATCCAGGGAAGTTCTCCACCTCAGTGGTGTTGACCAACTGTCCACCTGGCGACAACGCACCAGTGACCATAACAGGATTAAGACCTGCACGGCCAAGATAGATGGCGGCCGTGTAGCCAGCGGGACCAGAACCGATAATGATGACGTTATGTTTCACGTGAAACATTGTCACACCCCCATACGATATTCCATGTCATTCAGCCAGACGCGAAGAAAGGGCGGCACCGTCGAATGTATGCGAACGGTACCGCCCTTCTTGGGTCAGTTATCGGTATAGACGCCGATTAGAAGACCTCCACCTTCTCGATGTACAGCTGGTTCTGCGGCAGGCTACCCGATGGCACCCACAGCAGCAGATCCTGCGTATTGACGGCTTTGGTGAACTTCACCTCAGTAGTGCCACCTTCAGCAAAGGTGAATTCGGCCACCTGCTCGCCCTGAGTGGGGTCTCCAGTGGTATTTGCGCGAATATAGCCCTTACCACCGGATGTGCGGATGGTGATAACCATGCGGTACGCATCCTGCGGCTGGTCAAGGTGCATGTAGTATGCGTACCCGGATTGGCCGCCAGGATTCGACAGGAAGTTGGCGCTGGAAATCGTAAACGCCGTGTTGTTCTCATGGCGCGGTTGCGGAGCAGCGCTGGAATCCTTATCGCTGGACTTCTTGGCCTTGGTCTTCTTGGACGACGAATCAGCAGTCTCGGACTTCTTGGACTTGTCTGATGCCGAGTCCCTGGATTCGCTCTGAGTGGCATCACTCGACTTTGAGGAATCGTCAGTGGCGCCACCGTTCGTCGCGTTCTTGCTGCCACCGAATGGCACAGCGTCAGCATTGATATCGGGCCAGTCACCTTCACTGGAGTTGCTGGAAGCATCGGCAGGATTGTCTCCGGAGGATCGGAACGCATGCACTGCCCAAACAGCCGCTGCCACTACCAATATCAGAGCCACAATGATGGCAACGACCTTGGTCGACAGTTTGCCGAACAGATGTTCATCGGGCAGCTTGCTGTCATCCTCGTCATCCGGCACATCCTTCGGTGTGAAGCTCGGAGGAATGGCGCTTACTTCGGCAATGCGGGCCTGCTCCTCTTCCAAGGCACGCAGCGATTCCTCACCGGGGGCCACAGCACGGCCGCTGACATCGAACACGGGAATACGACTGGTCGTCTCTCCCACGGTGGCATCGGGAATACCGCCGGTAACAATAGGCACCGTCAACCGAGTATTATCACCCGGACCGCCGATGGGGGCCGGATTCATTTCGCTGTACCAGTCACCGGTGTCTTCACCGGAAAGATTCTCGTGCTCCCAGGCGTCAGAAAGGTTGAAGTCAAACAGACGGCGGGCGTCAGATTGAGACTGGTTGCCGTCAGCAGTACTGGACCCATCAGGCAGAGGAGCCGGTGACATCGCGTGCGGAGCGGGGACGGCGGCCGGCTGAACCGGCAGGGAAGGGGTAATAGACAATTCCGGAAGACTGCTGCTGTTAATCAACGTGCTGGGAATAGGCACGATATCGGTCTCGTTGGCGGGCTTCAGTATCGCCTTGGTAATCGAGCAATCGCTTTCCACGCTCGGCAAAGCGATATCAGCATCGCTCAGTTCAGAGAGCGGCTTCCAATTACCCAACAAGGCGTCGAGTTCTACAAGGGCAGCCATCGGCAACGTGTGCTCGTCGGGCTTGCTTAAGGCCAATCCACGCTTGCAAATCACGCGGAATTCGCCAGGGGTGTCTTGCGGCAAGGCGCGCAGATTGAATGTGGGTGTCGCTTGGCTTGGCGTGCGTGTCAGCAGGGCATAGAGCAATGCCGCAAGCTGGCGAATCGCATACCGTTCAGGACCGTCCGTACGCAGATCAGTAGCGGACGTGTCGGCCAGCATCGTGGCACATGGTGCATCGGCAATCTGCACACCGGAGGTAGTCACTCGAACGGTGTCGGTTGTGATGACGATGCTGCTGGGAGTATCCGCAATGACCTCGCGCAGCACGTTGGCGCATTCTCCGATAATCGACCGGATGGCGCTGTAGCTGAGCGGCTTGTCGGTATCCACCATGTAGTCAGTCAGGCATTGGCCGCTGTCCACCGGCATGACAATGAGAAGTACGTCGGATTCCATACGGTATTTCAGTACGGGAATCACACGATCAGGGCGAGTGGCGGCGATGCGACCAGCGAGCTCATCGATTGCGGCGAAAGCGCTGCGATTGGTAATGATGAACAGCTGGCAATCCTTTGCCAACACACGGTCGTTGGCTTTCCATGCCTGAATGCCAGGCTCCTCACGCAACGATGATACCAAGGTGTATCGGTTGAGAATCGTGTCTCCGAGTTGCGGTTTCATAGTGCGTTCGGCTCCGTGTGATTGGTGTTCGAGACTGGTCTTAGATATTCTACGTGTGGGGCTGTCCTTGACGGGCTCCGTCTCAGGATTGATTTGCGTATCGTCGACTTTTTCCGGCTGGGCTGTCACAGCAACGTCCTCACTGGCCGGAGTCTTGTGTAGACGGGCCAGTATCGAGTGATAGGCGCTGATGAGTTCCGGGGTGCGTATCACCCACAACACAGCCACATATACTACGGCCAGCACGATGGTGAGCACCACGCAGATGGCCAGTGCAGACCACCAGCTCATGTGCCCGCCTACCGATCGAATATCCGCGCCGAACAGTGCGACTACCGGTCGTTTGATCAGCCAGACCACAACTCCGGAAGCCAGCGCCGCCACAATGGCCTTGGCATATGTCCTCGTGATCTCCCGACCACCAAGATTGCCTTCGAACTTGCGGCGCAACATCATCAATGTCAGCGGCAACGCCAGTAATCCACCGAGTGTCACCGAGCAGGCGATGCCGAGTACCCAATGCTCAGGAGGAAGTACCATCATGCCAATCATCATGAATACCGAGGTGAATCCATACTGCATCACCGCGGACAGGAAGGGGTGAAGGCCGTCCTCAAAGGCGTAGAACGTGCGCTGGATCAGCAGGAACGCCGACCCCAATGGAATGCCCATAGACAAGGCGATAAGCGCATAGGAGATCAACATAGTCTCGTCCATCGAGACGGACGGAAGCAATGCGCGGATGATCGGTTCGGGGAACACGACCATGGCGGCGGCGAAGAACATGATGAGCAGGCCCACATTATTCAGTGCGCTGACCAGGTCGTGCCGTGCCTCATCCAGATTCGCAGCTGCGATGGAACGGGAGATTTTGGGGAACATAGCCGTGGATACCGATACGGCGATGAGCGAATAGGGTAGGATGAACAGTGTGTACGCATTCTGATAGGTCGCGTTGCCTGCCACGCTGAACAGGCTGGCACCCGTCAGTTCGTGGGCGCGCTGCGGTGCGGATGTGGCGATACGGGTAAGGATAATGCCGCAGATCTCACTGGTGATCACCACGCCCAAAGAGCCTAACGCCACGGGACCCATAGACCTGAGTCCAAAGCCGCCAAGCCCGAAGCTGGGTTTGTACTTGAACCCGATACGGGCCAGCGGCAGGAACAGTATCAGCGCTTGGAAGGCCACGCCCAAAGTCCAGGTGCCTGCGGTAAGCGCGATTTTGTCGGCGGTCCAGAATTCGAGGGGCTGTTCATTGGCCTTGCTGAACAGCAGAATAAAGCCAGTAAAACCGGCGCAACTAATAATGTTGGCACCGGTTGAGCTCCACGCATACGTGAGGAAATGGTCTTTGGCAGCCAGGATCTGACCCAATACCGTATACAGGCCGTAGAAGAACACCTGAGGCATGCACCACAGGGTGAACGAGGTGGTCAGGGCTATCATCTGGTGATCGTCGCTACCCACGTACAGGCGGGCAAGCAGAGGGCTGGCCGCCGCCATCACCACGGTCATGGCCAATAGGATGCCGATGGCCAACGTAATCAGGCGATTCAGTCGTTCTTGGGCGTCTTTTTCTTTCAACGTGCGCACGATCTGGGGCACCAGCACGGCGTTGAAGATGCCGCCGGACACCAGCGTGAACACGGATTGGGGAATCATGGAACCGGCCTGATAGGCGTTGGCCGCCAATCCGGTGGTGCCGATGGCCGCAGCGAGAAGAATCGTGCGGAGCTGACCGGTCACACGGGAAGCAGCGGTTCCCGTGGCCATGATCAGGGAATTACGACCTACGCTTGAACTCATTCGTCAGGGTCCTTCTTCCGATGGAACTGCCGCCACAGGCCGATAATGCCCAGTAGCACGGCGAAGCCGATGATAATGAAGCCGCTGGCATCACTGATGCGCATAACACTGGTGATCGCGGTGTCCTGCGTGTTGCCGAAGCTGTTGCCTTCCCGGTCGGTCAACGACACATGGGCCGTCGATGAGCCGGAAGTGGAAACGCGGATGGTGAAGGTCACCTGAGCGTCGCTATGCGCGGGAATATCGATGTCAGCGGTTCGCGAGGTGACGATCTGCATGGAGTCAGTCAGTGAGTTGACCTGCACGCTGACGGCGTAGGGAAGGTCATTGCTGACGGTGATTGGCATTTTCGCGGATTCGCTGAACACGGATACCGATTCCGATGGGTTGATGCGTACGCCGTTCAGAAGATCGCTGGCCAGTGTTTTCGCGGCTTTGACCATGGCTTTTCGCGTGGCTGTCGGCTGGGGGGAGCCAGACATGGACCGCAGCGCCATATCGTCATGCAGCACCAGTAAAGAGCCAATCCATTGCGTCGGATCGTTGCTATGCGAGGCGGTGTCATTGGCGTCCTGCCGGGCCAGGGCCTGCGGGTCCAACGACGAGACCTCGTCGGAATCAATCTCGTTCCTCAATATGGAGGTGGCCATGCGCATGATGTCATGCCGGCTGTCGGCCAACTGTCTCAATGCCGACCGGGTATTGGCGGTGTTGGCATCATCGGCCTTGTCGGGATTGACCGAATCGCTGACATTGTACGGATCGGCCTTGGCCATGGTCTTCAGGTCCGTCAGATTCAACCAAGACGCCTGCTCGAAGGCGCTCATCACCTGATCTATCCAGCTGGCCTCCGTGGTGCGGGAGAACGTCATAAGCAGGTATCGGGATGTATAGGGCTGTTCCATCTGGTAGAACGCGCTCTGAGCGACCAGTCGGGCCAACCGACCGGCATCGCTGGACTCGGCCTGCGCGTCCGTGCTGGTGGCTTGGCCCTTGGACAGCGTGCCCAAGGTCGATTGCTCCTTCAGCACGGTGACATCGCCGGCAGGCGTATGCACCACGTAGGTGCCTGTGTGTACGGCTTCAGTCTGGTCGGCATCGAAAGAGGCACCGGCAATCACCGTGTCATAGCCCTGCTCGCGTGCTGCGGTCAGCGCATCCAACGTCCAACAGTTGTTGCCCTGCCATGCGTACGCGGAGGGTGTTTCGGAGTCGCCTCCGTCGGCATACCATGCGGCCGCCTGCTTGGCGTTCCACTGCTCAGTGGTGATGCCGGCCTTTTCGTAGGCCGCGGTATCGTCCAGTGCGGTATAGGCGGTGATGTCGAAGTCGGCGGGCTGCATGATGCCGGCAATGGACGGTTGCACTGCGGACTGACGCCAATACAGAGGATCCGCGATCACTTGCAGCGAGCGGTGCTTGGCGAATGTCTGCCCAAGGGATCGCGCGGTATCGGCATCCTGTTCGGATAAGGATATGGCTTGCGTATCAGTGGCTTTGGCCGCGTTGCTGGCGTCGGCGTTATCGGACTTGTCGGCCTTGTCCGTGCTGTTGGACTTGGACGATGTTGATGTCGAGGAAGTGGTGGTTTCGGCAATGCGATTGCTGATGGCCTTATTATCGACCTGCCAGCCGCTGGCGGTGTAGGGCATGGCCACGGTCAGGTTCATGGCCGGTGTTGTCGCGGTGTTGAGCCCATCCGAAGATCGGGTCAGAAAACTCGGCAAATCGGCGAGTATCTGATTGCCAACGATATACGACAGCAGCAGCGGTTTCGGTCCCCAACTCCCTATGGAGGCAAGGGTCTGCTGATTGGCGTTCACCTCGATGGTGACGGTGGCAGTGCCGCCGGCGGGAATCGATGGCACGTCAACGGAACCCAACTCGTTGGGGGTTGGGATGGGGGCGTTGTTCTCGGCCCAATTCTGAATATCGGTGCGCGAGACAAAGGTGAACAACGCATTGGTGGTCAGGTGCAGTGTGCCGCTTGACGTGGCCGTGCTGTCCGTATTGCTGATGACCGCGGTGACACGATAGCCCGATTTGGAGGTGACGATGGGGGTGCTTTGCGTGATGGCAATGCTCTGCTTGGGCTGATTCTCGGTCTGATTGCCCGTTGCGTCCGTCGTATCGGATGAATCAGTCGTGTCCGTCGTATCGTTCGCGTAGACGGTCAATGGAGCGGCCAGCATCGCCACAACGGCGACGCCAGCCGCCAGTGCGTGTGCCAGACGTGTGCAATGTCGTAAGACTCCGGGTAGGTTCACTCGTTTGCCTGCCTGTTCTTCTTCCTGGCGTAGAGCCACGCGATTTTGCGTTCGTTGGGATAGCTCAACACGTCATCCAAATCTTCAAAACGCACCCAGATGGCGTCTTCCGCCTCATGATCCGGGTCTCCTTCCACCGTCAGTTCACCGCCGGTCTGTTTGAGCGCGAAGTGATGGACCAGCTTGTGCACGCGCTGCGTGGTACCGGTGAACCAGTAGTCGATGGTGGCGATGGAATCGATCACCTCGCCCAGGATGCCGGTCTCTTCATGCACTTCGCGCACAGCGGTCTGCTGCGGGGTCTCGCCTTTTTCGATATGCCCCTTCGGCAAGCACCATTCGAGATGGCCGGAGCGGGAATGACGGGCGATAATGGCCACGCGGTTCTGGTCATCGAAAATCAGACCGCCTGCCGAATATTCGCGTACGACCGGCAGTTCCTGGGCATCCAGTGAAGCGAATGTGGTCGGACCGTCCGACGTACGGCGTTGCGGCATCATGGCCGGAGTCGGGCCGGATGGCGTCACCGGTTCTACCGGCACTGCCGGTTCCGGCGAGGCAACATCTCCGGACGGGTGCCGGCCGAAGACCGTGGCCGGCGTGGGATGCGCTGACGTTGCGGGCCTCACTGGTGCTGCAGACGGCGCTGAGACCGGCATGGTGACCGGCGTTGCGGCCGGTGCGGTACGTGCCGCAGGCGGCATCAGCACGTCGCGCGGAGTCGGTATCGCTGTGGTGTGCGCGGCGGCGGCCTTGGCGACCGCAACGGCAGCATCTACGGCCGCGTGAGCGGTCGCCGCGGGATCGTTCGTGACGATGGTTACGGACGTTTGTGCCGTGGCGATAATCGGCTCGACCTCGGCAATCGTCTCGGCACCGGCCTCGCCGGCGATACCATCAGCCTGCCCCTCGATAGTGCCGCTGGTAGTGGCGATGGTGACGGTGGCATGCATGCCGAAGACGGTGGCCGGTGTGGGCATCATCGGCTTCGGTGCGGGCATGTCGCTGGCGGCGTCCGATATTTCGGATTCGGATGGTTCGGGTGTGGCGGGCGTTGCGGGTGTGCCAGGCACACCGGAATGTTGCGCAGTCGGTACTGCGTCTACTTCGTCTTGATGAACGGCCTGATTGGTGGAGTGGCTCGCGGTGCCGCCGACATCGGAAGAATCGCCCGAATCGGCGGAATGATGCGGAGTTTCGGACGTATACAGCAGGTGGTCTTGGGTATGGCTATCCGCCGAATCTGGTGTTTGCCCCAGCATGCGGGCAAGGTCGGCGGGCGTAATCATATTCTCCACCTTACTCAACCCCGTGTGCAGGTGGGGTAACGGTATGCTGGTAGGGCAGAAAAACGTCGCACGCGGGAAGGTGCCCATTGGATTTCGAAGTATGGCCTGAAGCCATCGAACTTGGTCGACTGTTCGCCGAACAGGGTTACGAGCTGGCATTGGTCGGCGGCCCGGTCAGGGATTTGCTGCTCCATAGAAAGAGCCACGATTTGGACTTCTGCTCATCCGCAC
>ERZ1673748.2085-NODE-2085-length-16334-cov-5.026107_pt1 | contig 16334 bp, 12 predicted proteins | sample MGYA00580196_ERZ1673748 | MGnify/ENA primary metagenome ERZ1673748 (study PRJEB41218, sample SAMN15661796) | gut metagenome | host: Homo sapiens | place: Canada: London | collected 2015-08-20/2019-03-30 | study: EMG produced TPA metagenomics assembly of...
TGACTGGAAGACAAAGAAAGCGTTCATGGGTGGCGATGTTATTCAGGCAACATCTGAAGATGTCGGATGGAAGCGTGCCTTGGACAAAGTTATCGTCAACAAAGCATTGTTTTGTCTGACTGATGATGATGTATGGTTTATTTTCCCGAAATGCCGTATCATTTCCCGTGAAGCTAATACGGACAAAGCAATTGCCATTGCAGTACGCGGAATGGTTCAGGAACCGGGAATCGAAGGAGTTTCTTCTGAATACAATTACGAAGAAGAAGCTATCAAAGCCTTGATACCAGTGGCGTAACATTTTAAGGTAAAACGATTGTAAACAGCAAGGGTGAGGTGGTGGTATTCGCTTCACCCTTGTTTCAATTTAGAATAATGAATCAAGCAGCAAAAATAGTTTCTGATGCCCTTTTAGGGCTGGATTTTAAGAATGTCGAAATAGGTGGAGTTGTTTATACAATCAAGCCGCCCACAATCAAAGTTATTTGTAGTGCTATTCATCATTTTTCCAATATTGGGATGACAGGTGACAACATCATGGAAGCTATCAAGAAACTTCCCGGAGCCACAGATGATATGCTGAAAGGTATCTCCTGTTTTATTTGTGGTAATGAGAATATGGCTAAGGCTTTGGAAAACGGAACCTTTGATGAAATCAAAGAAGTTTTGGAAATATGTTTCTCTATGATGGATATATCGGCTTTTCAGTGTGTCAGCTTGATGAAGAACGTGTCGATGCTGGCAGCAAGACCGAAACAGTAGGAAACGCAACGTTCTTCGGGCAAATAGCCCATTTGGTTGACACTCTCCATTTAAGCTATACGGAAGTGTTTGAAGTCATTCCATATAGAAACCTTTTAATGATGCAACGAGATAAACTCCATGCAATTTATAGCGGTCAAAAAGTAAAAAAAATCAGTGGTAAAGAATTAGCAAATCGTAGAAAAAAGAAATAAGTATGGCAAAGTTATATTTCAAAGTCGCAAGTGATTGGGAAGAAGTCGTAAGACTTCGTAGTGAAATAGCTAAACTAAAGCAGGAGTTGAAAAATGTGGATGGAACACAATCCCCTGCTACCTTCAAAACTCTAAATACCCAACTTGCTATATCCAATCAAAGATTGGATGAACTGGTGACTAATGCTGCTAAAGCCGGAGCTGAAATAGAAATGAGATTTAAAAAGAAAATTTTTGATGCCTCTCAATCTGTTAACGGATTCGCAGAAAAGATTATTGCTCAAAAGGCAGTAGTTAAAGATATTGAAACTGATGTAAAGCGCCTAGGAGAATCGTATCGCATAACACTAAAACGCAACCCTCTATCTGCAACTGGTAAGCTGGAAGAATACAATGCTGCTCGCAAAGCCTTAGATGAAGAAAAGGCAGCTTTGTTCGGACTTACCCAGCAACAAGCTGAAGCTCGTCTTTCTGTGAAAAAGCTCCGTGACGAATACGCCCTTTACAACGATAATGCCAAAGAGGTTGTAGAAAAAAACAATGGCATTGCAATTTCTTGGAAGAAAGCATTGGCGGTTATTGGTGGTGCTGGAGTATTAAAGGCATTAGGTTCTGAAATAATTCGTGTTCGTGGCGAATTTCAATCCATGCAGACCGCTATTGAGACTATGGTTGGAAAGGATATGGCAGGGCAACTGATTCCGCAAATCAAGGAGCTGGCTAAGATTTCTCCACTTACTATGTCAGATATGGTTGGAGCAGAAAAGATGATGCTTGGATTTAACATACAAGCAGAAGACACTATCAAATACTTGAAAGCCATTAGTGATATTTCTATGGGGGAATCCAGTAAGTTCAATTCGCTAACTTTGGCATTTTCACAGATGTCAGCAGCGGGTAAACTTATGGGGCAGGATTTGAATCAAATGATAAACGCTGGATTCAACCCGTTACAGATTATCTCCGAAAAGACTGGAAAATCTATCGCAACTTTGAAAGATGAAATGTCCAAAGGTGCTGTTTCCGCTGAAATGGTTCAACAGGCATTCATTGATGCAACTTCCGCAGGTGGTAAGTTCTATAATATGTCTGAGAATGCTTCAAAGACTATCAATGGTCAGTTGTCTATGATGCAGGATGCTTTGGATTCCGTGTTTAACGAATTGGGAACAAAGTCGGAAAGTGTTATCATGGACGGTATTCAAATGACAACTTCGTTGATTCAGAATTATGAAACAGTAGGTAAGGTCTTGGCTGGATTAGTGGTTACTTATGGTACATACCGGACCGCAGTGATGCTTGTTACTGCTGCCGAAAGCAAACATACACTTGTGGAAATTGGACTTACTAACGCCCGCATATTAGCACGAAAAGCACAACTAGCTTTGAATGCAGTCATGTTAACCAATCCTTATGTGGCATTAGCTACAGTAGTTGTTGGGTTGGGTGTAGCAATGTGGGCCTTACATGATTCTACTACAGCAACAGAAAGAGCGGAAAAACAATTAAATAACACAATAGACATCCAAAAGCAACAATTAGATGAACTTAAAGGAAAAGTTAATTCATTAGTTTCTATTATTAAAAATGAAAGTGCTAGTCAATTTGATAAGATAAGGGCTTATAAGCAATTACAATCTCTTATGCCAACCGTTTTCTCAAATATGGATATTGAGAAATTGAAATTATTAGACATACTCTCTGTAAATAAGCAAATCTCTGAAGAAATTAATAGACGTGAGCGTATAGGTGCAAAAACAAGGCTTGTGATGGCTCAAAACAAGGTTAATAATATAAATGCCTTGATTGCTGAAGATTCTAAAAGAGGTACATATTACGGGCAATATGAGTCACAGCTATCAGAAGCTAAAGCTGAACAAGAAGTTGCTCAAAAATATGTAGATGACCTGTTGAAAATCCAGTCAGAAGCCAATAAAAAGAAAAAGCAAGAGGATGAAAAGGAGGAAATACGAAATAAAGAGTATTGGGAGCACAAGAAAAAACAAGCAGAGGACGCTCGTAATGCCTTGGATGTTTCTAAAAAGAATTCAGAAGAATGGAATAAATATACCAAACAAATACAAGAAGCACAAAAGCAAATAGATAAGTATTCGGATTCAAAATCAGGAAAAGAGGCTGACAAGCAAAAAAAAGACCAACAAAAATCAGCCGAAGAGCTTCTGTCTCTCCGTCGCCAAAATCAACAGGCGGAAATAGATCTTATGAAGGAAGGCACAGAGAAAAAGCTAAAACAGATTGACCTTGACTATCAAAAAGAACTTGACGCCATCAAGAAACAAGAAAAAGATTTGAGTGAAAGACAGGGTGGAAAGTTGACTTCGGAGCAGTCTATTGAAATTTCCGCTCGTTATACCAATGCTGAAAATAAAAGAGAGAAAGATATAGCCGATGTAAGTAAGGAATTAAATTCCATACTAGATAAATATCGTGATTATTCAGCTCAACGCATAGCTATAGAGAAGCAGTATCAAGACGATGAAAAGAAACTTAGGGACGGATTAGCAAAAGCTAAAAGCGATTCTGAAAAGAAACAATATGAAGATGCCCTAAAAGAACTAGAAAAACAGCGCAAGAAAACTATATATTCTATTTCAAAAAGCGAAATCGAAGATTCTGGCATTTGGAAAATGTTAATGGGAGACGTTGATGCATTACCTACAGATACACTTGAAAAATTATTATCTGATGCTGAACAACTTGTCAAGACTACAAACTTGTCGGCTACAGATATGAAAGCTATGATGGATACCATAAATAATGCTCGTCAAAACCTTATAGCTCGCAATCCTTTCAAGACATTGAAAGAAGAATATGAAAAGTATCAGAAAGCAATAAAGAAAGGGGATAAACAGGGAGCCTTTACTTCATGGAGTAATGTGGAACAAGCTAGCGAATCTATAAAGAGTAATATTTCAACATTAGGGGCTTCTCTATCTTCTCTTGGAACGACTTTTTCTGATGAACTGGGAGAAGGCATCCAAAAAGCAGTAGATGTTATAAATGACGGTATTACTGCATTCGAAGTATTCGGCAAAACTGGTGAAAAGTCCGCCGGTGACACAGTGAAAGGCATTAGCGGAATTATTGGGATCATAACTACGTTAGTGGGTACTGTAATGAATGCTTTTGATTCTACAAAAGCCGAACAAGAAAGAAATATTGAATATCAACGTAGACAGGAAGGATATTGGGATTCTATCAACTACCAAACCGAACGTTATCTGGAGTTGCTCAAAGAAGCCGCAGGAAATGATTATTTTGCAACAGCTACCCAATCATTAACAACTCTTGAAAAAGCTAGAGAAAAGGCATACAAAGACATAGTTAAATCTATGCCTGTTGGTGATGTTGATGCTGTAACATTTGGGCTTGCTCAACTTTTTAAAAGTGGTAAGTTTGCTGGCAAAATGACTGAATATGCCTTCGGAGGTCCGCAAGCTAAAGAAATATTTGATTTCATACAAGCTAATGGAGGATATGATCTACAAAACAAACTCATATCAGAGGAAGCGATTTGGGCGATGAAAAGCAATGCCGACATCTGGTCTAAGTTACCGGAATGGATGCAACAAGCTATTGACAAATTTGTAGAGCTCAACGACCAGACTAAGGAACTAGAAGAGACTTTAAATGAGGATTTATTTCAAACCACTTCAAAAGGTATCGAAGAAGCAATACTGGAAGGACTAAAAGGAGGAAAAAGAGGAATCGCAGATTTTGGAGAAGATTTTGAAGAGATAATGCGCAACGCCTTATTGCAGTCGTTTGTAATAGATCAACTAAGAGGTAAAGCACAAGAATTTTATAAAAAATATACCCTTTTGGCTGATAGTGACGAAAACGGAAAACTTGATTTAACAGCAGAAGAGATAAGCGATCTTAGAAAAGATTGGAATGATATTATAAAAGCTGCTACAGAAGAAGCAAAGAATATTGATGCCATTGTTGGTGGTTCTTCCTCTTCATCCCAAGAAGCTTCAAAGAAAGGCTTTGCCACTGCGTCACAGGATTCAATCGACGAGCTTAACGGGCGTTTCACCGCCTTGCAAATAGCCGGAGAAGAAATTAAGAATCAAAGTATAACTCAATCCCAATCATTAAATATTCTAACGATGAAAGCGGATACACTTATTTCCATAAATACGGAAACGAGAAATATAGCCGATGACACACGTGATTTGATAGCAAGTTCATATCTCGAACTTGTTCAAATCTCCGAAAATACCGGAGCAATAATAAAACCCATCCAGCAAATGCAGAAGGATATGGCGGAAGTTAAAAACAATACCAAAGGATTATCAACAAAATAAATGGTTATGGCATATTTATTAATAAATGGTAGAGATGCTTACAAGACTTGGGGTGTAAGAATGGGAGATAAATTCCTTGATGTACTTGGTGCATCATTACCTATGAAAGAATTTATTGAAAATAAATCCCGATTAGAACATGGAAAACGTGTAATAATTAATAATCCCAAAATTGATGAACGGGAAATAACGCTCTCTTTTACCATAGAAGGCAATTCTAAATCTGATTATCAAGCAAAAAAAAGGGCTTTTTTTGAAGAATTATACAAAGGTGTGATTGATATTCAGATTCCAGCTAACAGCAGTGACATTTATCACTTGATTTATTTAGGTAAAAGTATCACCTATGCGCAGAGTTTAGACAGAACTTTTGGTAAATGCTCAATGAAGTTTTGTGAACCAAACCCGAGTTTAAGGACCTAATTTACGACATTGATTTCATTGTCGTATATGCGAGTGCCCAAAATTGGGTACTCTTTCTTTTATCTCCGAACTTTGGTGTGTTATGGAATCAGTAGACATCAAAGACATATCCGGCAACATTCGCTTTTCGACTCCTATCAATGAGGGTTCGAAAAGACACTTCCTTTTGATGCAGGAAGATTATATCACTTTGCTATTTAGCCTTTTCAATCCGGTTTATTTCAAACTAGGTGACTACGTAGACAATGAGTTGGGAATATTCGAGCTTGTAGACCTGTATAAGCCTACCTACAATACAACGACAGGTGCATACGACTACGAACTCCGCCTTGATGCTTATTACTGGAAATGGAAGAACAAGAAGTTTTTCTATACACCGGAAACCACCGGACGCGAAGCCGCATGGAATCTCACCGCTACCCTTGACACGCATTTGAAAGTCTTTTTGGATAACCTGAAAGCTCTTGGCTATAAATTCAGGGATCTGGATTTTACTTGGGACATCGATAGTACGGTAAAAAACACTTCCAAGCTTGTTTCCTATGACAACGTAAATCTGATCGACGCTCTCACACAGATGGCGGAGACTTGGGAGTGTGAATGGTGGATAGAGAATCATAAGATTTGCTTCGGACGTTGCGAATACAGCTCACCTGTTGATTTCAAAGCCGGTGACTTGACAGACACAGAAAATGTGAATGTCAACAGCATGACACGCAGCGACAGCCAGACCACTTATGCGACCCGTATCTACGCTTTCGGCTCCACCCGCAACATTCCTTCCAGCTACCGGAAAGATTTGATATTCGACGTAAAAGAGGTTAATGGACGTAATATATCCGATACGTCAAGACCGCTCAAAATAAACTACTTTCCGTCACGAGTTACGTATAAGGAAGACTATACCGCTAGTAGCAACGAAGGCAGCGGACCTTTTACTCCCTCTTATACAGAATGGACGCTTGATAAGGCTTTAGCTTCATCAGCCAAGGGTGGTTCTTATAAAGTTGTTTCGGGAGGAATTTCAATCAATATATCAACAGCCGTTCCGCAAATAGGGAACCGTGCTTTTCTACCGGCAGGAGATTATATATTGAAGGCGTCATATATATATAATGTTTCCGGGGAATCAAAAGAGGTGATTATTGGAAATCAGACCGTTTCATTAGCCCAAAATCAACAATATGAGATTGTGTCTAAAATACAGGTTTCCGACACGTTGGTTATCGACAAAAACAGTTCTGATTTAAAAGTAAGGGTATACGTTCACGTACCAGCTCCAGCTTCTTCCGAGCTGTTATCGACTTTCCAGGCGTATGTAACATACGATATTAACGTGTATGGCGGTTCTTCTGCAACGACTTCCGTAACATTCCTTTCCGGTGCAAATGCCGGACAGACTTTTGCTGCTGTTTACAATCCCGACCTTTTAACCGGTGACGCAGCAAACATTATCCAGTTACCGGAAGGTGTAACCGCCTCTTTAGGTAATCGGTACACCATTAACAACATCATAAGCGGTAAAGTCCCCGATAACTACTTCAGTAAGGATGACAAGGAAATGACCCTTAACGGAGTTGTTCAGAAACGTCTTATGCTCCCGGAGGGTATTTCTTATGTAGATGCTTATAAATACAGCCCGACCGGTGAACGTATCAATATCGGAGATGAACGCTATAATGATCCGGATAACGTGGAAATGCCAGAAGAGGAAGCAATCGAAGAGATCGTTATATTTGAGGATGAATATCCCCAATACAAGGGCACAATATCCAGTGTCAGCCACGATGACAAGGTAGACGATAACGATAAGGAATATCGGATCTATAATTTCAAAGATACGGGACTGAAGAACTTTACAGAAGATTTTAGGCTGGATGGTGAGGAACTTCACATGATATTCCAAACTGGCAAGCTTGCCGGGATGGACTTTGCTATCAATATTGTAGAAAGCGATAACACCGGAACAACCTTCGAAATTGTCCGCAATGAGGATTACGGTCGCTTTCTTCCGGATGATGTTCTTTATCCGCAAACCGCACACATGGAGGACGGTGAAGAAGTCCCCGCAGACACATATATCCTTTACGGCTTTGATACCGCATACATCTCCGAGCAGATGTTGCCGGACGCAGAGCAGGATTTACTCAAAAAGGCAAAGGAGTACGTAAAGAAATCCATGATTGACCCGTCCACCTACGATTGTGAGATGGATGCTGATTTCATCTACAATAAGGGTAATATTCGTACATACGAAGTCGGGGCTAAAGTCAACCTGATAAATAAGGCATTTTTCCCGGAAGGCAGACAATCAAGAATAATCGGTTTCGAGTGGCCGCTGGATATTCCTTACGATCACCCGATTTATACAGTCGGTGAGACGGCTTCATATTCCCGTATCGGTGAGATAGAGAGCAAGCTTGATTCCCTCACTTACAAGGGACAAACCTATTCCGGCTCTGCTGTTGGAGGTGGTGGAACGAGTGTGTATGTTATTGGGGTTAATGACAAGACAATCCCGTCTGACAGAAACGTATTCTCCGCAAAGAGATCACTTGCCACCTTCTTGAACAAGGCGCAGGAGGAGACAATGGAGTTTCTTATCAAGCTGTTAGGCGGTGTTATTACCGACAATATAGAATCCCAGAACTTTATTCCCGGTGCACTTGGTTCAGGATTCCTCATCAAACGCGATCCAAAGACCGGACGGTCATACATCGAGGTTGATGAGCTGTATGTAAGACTGAAAGCAATATTTGAGTCTTTAACAATCAAGGAGCTTCAATCGGTAGGTGGTGAGGTTCTTCTGACATTGGCTAGTATCGAATGCACGAAAGTGGAAAAGATTTCAGAAGCGCTTCTTTATGATGCAAACGGCTTTCGCCTTTATGATGTTGATGGGAAAGCATTATTATCATCCATAGCAACTGGAGGTGTCTACCGCTGTTATTTTACGACTGATGACGGTGAGAAAGCCATTATCAACCAATTCGCAGCCGGAGACATGGCGCAATGCAGGCAGTTCAACATTAAAGAAGGGGTTTATGAAAATGCATCCAACCGTTATTACTGGCGTTATGTTCTGGCTGTAGGCGAAAATTATATTGATTTATCTGTAGATGATTGTGCTGAAGGTAGTGATATTCCGCAAGCGGGTGATAAGATAATCCAATTGGGAAACCGTACAGACCCGGCACGTCAGAATGCCATTCTTCTGTCCGCTTATGGGCTTACGGCTCCTACCATACAGATGTTGCAGGGAATAGACTCTTACTCTTTGGATGGAAAGGCGGTGAAAGAAGAAGGATTCGACCAGGAGACGCAGCAGTTCTATTCGAATACATATGGACGCAGCTATACAGGCACACGGGATAAAGGCTCATTTATTCAGTTTGACCCTGTAACCGGTTTGAAAATACACGGTGCCGAAATAGATGTATCTACCGATAATTTCACGATAAAAGACCGGGATGGGAATCAAATAGCCGTCTTTGAAATAGGAGAAGATGGAAAGCCACGACTTAAAGCTGATAATATAAATGCAGACGAACTATTATCAAACGGTGAAAAATGGGCACTCAAGAAAGACGGCAGCGGATTCCTTGCATCAAAGAACCTTTTCTGGGATGAACTTGGGAATCTTAACCTGCTGGCGTCTTTATCTTTGCCCTATAAGATATTTCAAATAAACACGGATTCAACTCCGACACCTATGGATTTATCGAAGGGGAGATACTTTGTAGCACGTTATGGAAATATATATAGCGATCAAATCATAGAGCTTCCCATTCCCAGCCCGGAATATAATGGTTCAGAAATTAGAATTTATTCAGGGTTTATGACAACAAGGTCTTCCAGAAGCTCCTTTGATTTAACAATAAAAGAAAACGGTATATTCTTTTACCCTGGATATATACCGATAACGGGATCTCCAATGCAAATATCAAAAGTACGTGTTTCGGATAAAGAAATTGTTTTGAGATGTATTTCATTTGGAGATTTCAGTTTCTGGTATATACAAAATTACAAAGACTTTGCAAATGAAGATTTTAATCCATCATAATAAAAAAACGAACTATGGCAGAAGAAAAATATACATTTACAGTAACGGGCGATCACGCTAATAAAATATTGATTTGCCCTGTTCCCATAGGAGGAATATTTATAACTAAGTTGACTGACAACCCTGCCGTCCGTTATCCGGGCACAACTTGGGAGAAGTTGGAGGGTCGTTTCCTTTACGGTACCTCCGGGCAGGAGGAAAGTGGTGCAACCGGTGGCAGCCCTTCGGTTGTGCTAAGCGTTGAGAATATGCCTGCCCATACTCACGCACTTACTGCGAAAACTGATGAGTCCGGTTCCCATACCCATACAGCGGGCAATCACCGTCATCAGGTAGACAGCCATAGCCATACACAGCCGTCACACTCGCATAGTGTTAAGATGTCGGATAGAAACGACAGCGGCAATCCAAACTACCTGTTTGCTCCGAATGGCGGTAACTACGGTATGGAATCGGCAGCATCCGGAAACGGATGGGGACAATCAGGTGCAGCAGGAGGTGAAAGTACAGGTAGTGCTGCTCCTTATACCAGCTATACAAATCCAACCACGTCTGAAAACGGAACCCACTCTCACGGACTAAGCGGAAACCTTGCTGAAACTGGAGGAGGAAAAGAATTCAGCATCCTTCCGCCATATATCAAGGTCCATATATGGGAAAGAAAATCATAACATTTAAACATACAAAATATGGAAAAGTATATTTATTTAGACAGGGAAAACGCAAAGAAAGGTACAGCTCTTGTTTTTGCAGTCAAAGATCATCCGGTAAAGGATTATCCGGCATATTTTGGGGGTAAGGCAATAGAGTTTGTCGGAGAAGATCTTCCGCATTATATCACCTACGTACAGGACGGAGATAAGGAGTATGTACGTGAAGCCACACGAATAGAATTGTATGAAAGGGGTATAATATCCCTTCCCGCAAATGAGACTGTTTCGGATGGCGCTATCGTAAAGAAAACACGTGAGCAGCTTGTAGCCGATGGTGTAATAACTTTGGAATCGGAGCTGTCTAAAGCCCGGTTTGATCGGAAACGTCAATTAGAGGCGGTAGATTTGTACGACAAAGCGGTATTGCGTGGGGATGTTCAAGAAACAGAAATGCAAAAAAGTATCCGGGATACCTATCGAAATAACTGGCTTACTATCACTGACCGATATACGGATATTAGTATTCCCATTGAAAGCATGTATCCACTGATGCCTGATTTCATCGCTTACTTCTATTCTTAAATTTATGAACTATAACAAATAAAGCTATGATTCTACTAGTATTAATGTCATTCATTCTCATTGCCGGATATGTTTTTGCGATGATTAAAAAGATGGAGGAAATTCCTTACTCTATCAGTGATACCTACTATGCCCTGACGCATAAGTTCTGGTTCGGTTTGTGCATGATCGGCTCCGGTGCATTGCTTCTTCCGGCAGCATCTGAAGCAAGTACGGAAAACAGCCCGTTTCTTGTATTCCTTTCGGTTATCGGGATGATTGTATTAGGTGTGTCTCCCAATTTCAAAGGAAGCCAGAAAACCGCCCATTGTATCGGTGCTGCTATGTCTTTAATCTTCTCCCAGATATGGGTAGGTTGCAATTCTTGGTATTGGTTATTGTTATGGGCTGGATTCATTGCGTACATGGCTATCTCCATGAGTGAGCACTGGACCGGTAACTTCATCTCCGACTTCATAAAGAGAAAGCCGATGTTCTGGATTGAGGTAATTTCATTGTTGACCGTTTATCTAACCTGTTTAGTATGAAAAAGAATACAAAAGAAGATATACAAGTATGGACCGCAGTGGGAATGTTGTTTGCTGGAGTCGGATTATCCGTTGCAGGTTTTGTTGTAGAGCCGTTAGGTCAGATTCATGACAGTGTATTGTGGTTTTTTGCTCAATGTCTGATATATGCTGGCAGTATATTTGGGATTGGGATTTATGTTAATGGGAAGTTTAATAGTTTGGTTGATAGGCTTAACAACAATAAAGAAGTAAAGGGTGATGAATCACATAAATAAAATCAGCGCATTAGCCAGCAAGCTTCTATCCAAGATCGGAATAGACGGCATGGCACATATTATAGTATGCCAGAACTTAGTTATGTGGCTATCAAAATATACGCCACTGTGGTCAGCAATCATTATAACCGTCGTGATCTTCGTCCTGAAGGAAGTGTACGACAAGTATTTCAAGAAAACAGAGTTCTCAATTAAAGACATCATCTGTGATTGCGTGGGTCTGGCGTTGGGAATATTAACATTGATATTATAGGAGGAAATAAACATGAGTTTACCAAGAGGTTTGAGAAACAATAATCCGGGTAACATCCGGATCACAAAAGATAAATGGCAGGGATTGAGAGAAAAGCAGGAGGACAAATCGTTCTTCCAGTTTACGGAAATGAAATGGGGTTACCGTGCCCTTATCCGAACCTTGCAAAACTACCGTAAAAGACACGGCTGTCAGACGGTGGCAGATTTTGTCCACCGGTGGGCACCGGAGAACGAAAACAATACAGCCGGATATATCAGCCGTGTATGTAGCGAAATGCAAGTCCCGAACACATACGTTCCGGACATCAACGATAAGGCGACTATGTGCGCTTTTGCTGCCGCCATCTCACGTGTTGAGAATGGAATTCCGGCTGTTATGGCTGACATAGAAGCCGGATGGGATTTATTATAAACTTTAATCAATAGGAGGAACAATCATGGCAACAATAAATTTGGAGTTCAAAAAGAACAGTAGCGTATGGTATGCGGAATTTCAGGTAAATTCTGATTTCAATATTCATTTGGAACGCAACAACTACGGTCGGGTGAATATTCTTCAACGGACGACAAGTGAGGGGAATTTTGAACCCGTAGTTTTGCCCGGAAGTCTTGCGTACAATGCAGGGGTAACCATAGACTGTGATTTTTCCGCATTGGTCTACCCCAAGACAATCCGCATCGAAAGTTATAGCGAAGTATTAAGTGGAACAGTAACCGAATCCGGCAATGAAGCTTAACAGGTTGTCTTTAAATGTAGTGGGGCTTAACCGGATCGGATTAAACCGAATCGGTTCGCCCTCCCGTGGCTCTTCTTCCGGTTCCGACCGTTCTTACATCGACCCAGAAGTCTTAGCCTCCCTGAAAGCCGTCTGCATCTGCTACGGTAAAAGCAACGACGATCCGGACAGGGCTATTATCAAGAACTTGGTGGACCCTGACAATCCGTTTGTGATTAGCAATGCAGCTTACACTGAAGGAAGTGGCTACGCAGATAAAGATAGTCCTTACTATGGTGCCTTCGTCACCGACGGAATCGACGACCTTATTACTTCCACCAAGACCGTACAGGAGATGCTGGGAGGAAGTAGCGAGATTACGGTGGTGAGTATGATTCATCAGATAGGGTTTATATCTTCTCGAAATTATGCAAGAAACAACTATTTCATTCAAGGAAATGATTTCTTAACAAATACTATTAGCGCAATAGGTAAAATAGGTATATATGGATATAAGGGAAATTTATCTAATATAGCTATTGTAAACGATATATTAGGAGATAAAAAAGATTATTCTGTTGATAAGGCTAATCCAGCTAATATTGATTCTGTATTTAGTGTAAACGGAACTCATTCATCTGCGCAACTATCTCAACTTGCTTGGTACTGGACAATCATCGCCAACAAGGTGCTGACTACTGACCAAATCAACCAGGTAATCGCCTACTTCAACTTGGATAGAACTCTTAAGCCTAATATACTGTGTAATACCATCAAGCAGGGAATCACCAATGAGAACCACGCAGAGTTTGGCGACAAGCTGATTGACTTTTCCGGCAACGGTAGGGATATTCAGTTGAACAATATTGCTTGGAAGGGGGATTCAGGTATTGGGAAGTATGAGGTTGATTTTCTCGATTCTAGTATATGGAACAGTAGTAATTCAACTATAACGAGTAGTAAGATAGATTGTAAAAATGCTATAAGTCATATTATGCTACTGTATTATAGCGTAGGGAGTAAAGAATATCCAGACATTCCTTCGTTTAAGGTTATTAAAACAGGAGCTGATATTGATTATAGCTATATTGATGAAACTGGGTCGCCTAAATCAGTTAAAATTGTAGATGGGGTGAATATATTACCAGCTTCACATAACACTTTGTATAGTGGATCTGGTCGATTTTGTGGTTTTGGTAATCCGGGTATGGGTAATAGTGTTACCATCACACAAATTCCTTCCCACTCAGGTGGTCTATGCCTTGACGGTATCAATGACTTCGGTAAGGTGACAGGGATGCCTGTTTACAAGGATTATACGGTAGTAACCGATAGAGAAATATTTGCTAATATTGGAGCTATATCGTCAAAGAATAATCCGGGGGCATTTGTGGAAACTGCCGGAAATAGCGTTTATAGTTTTGGTCAAGCTACTTCTGGTCTAAATTTTATTTCTACTAGAAGTATATCTTATTTATCTAAATACTCTTATTGCGGGCAATCTATAACAGCAGGTGCAGCAGAAGATGGAACTGATATGTGGTTAGGCACGATTCGAGATAATGATTCTCGTTTCTTCAACGTAGCTATCTACTCTCTCATGTCCTTCCCTTATAGTATGTCCGAGTTCTTAATAGAGCGTCAGTTGAAGAAGCACAAGCTGGGTACGCTGTATCCGGATATGGTGGAGTTTAGACCGATAGTGAAGAGTAATCTACCTTATTCTTCCATTTCCTATTCTGTTAATCCCGGAGAATATATCTCTGTAGATAGCATGGTTACCATCACTGTAACGTTGCCAAATACCTCTGATAAGCTAATGGAGGTATCGTGCAATGCTATCAGCGACATATCCATATCTGGTGATAATGGCGTTTACGAGATTACGGGAAAGATAGTCAAATCCCCTCAAAAGATAAACATAGTTATCTCCAGTTACTTGACAATGTTAAGCAACTCAACTTTAATTTCAAATGAAACATTAATTAAAAACGAATGATATGGAAAATTTAGAAAAGATACAGGAAATCGGAACTACCGAAAAGGCTTGGATTGAATATGCGAAGTCCATTGATAGGAATAATGAAAGGTTATATCTTTATACCAAAGAAAATGTGTCTGATGCTATTGGTCGTATGGAAGGTACGGAAGTATATCTTAATTCGCAAGATGCAGCGAATATTAGATGGAATGGAGATAAGTTTATAGCTTCAGATGAAACAGGATATAATGGAGTTATGTTTCGTTGCGTTAAAGGGGTTACTTATACACCGTTAAAAGGAATAAGATTATCTTTTTATGTGTTTGAAGAAAAACCATATTTAGGATATAATAAACATCCCAATACTTATGTAAATAATACAATTGATCCGTGGACTGCTGATATTGATGGTTATATGTTTTTTCAATTTTCAACAAAGGATGCAATTAGTGTAAATATGGGAGTGTCTGGTTATGGGGTATATAATGATATTGGAGAAGTTAAAGAAAATGCAGAAAAAAACTCGGAAGATATAATAATCGTAAAAAACTGCATTAATGATATTCAAACGGAAATAGGAATTGAATCTAAAGAATATCATTTGACAAGTAAAGATGCAGCGAATATTAGATGGAATGGTTCATATTTTGTGGAGTCGATGGATGATGGTTATAATGGTGTAGCAATTAAATGTGTTAAGGGAGCTACTTATACACCGTTAAATGAACGTGTCACTTATTATGTATTTGATTATGAGCCTAAAGTCGGTGAAGAAAAACGACCTATCGAAGTAAAACAATCAACATTAGATTCATGGACAGCGGAACAATCTGGTTTGTATCTTTGGTTTAATTTCCCGACGAGAGAACAAATAAGCGTCAACATGTCTGTGGATGGAGTCGGAATTAAAGATGGTATTTATTCAAACAAAATATCTATAGGAAGTTTATTAGATACACAACAAATAACAGAGTTTAGTAAAGGAAATGAATTGATAAGAAAAAAGAAAAATTTTAAATGGAAAGAATTTGAAAAGCCAATAATTACTTTAAGATGCGATGACTTAAATTCTGATGTTGATTTAGTTGTTAAAATAGTAAATGATGCAGGACTTCCTATAGTTATCGCAGCACCTGCTAATAAATTAACAAGATTGGTTAATGGAATTATTATGAGTGATGAAAAAATCGGAGATACGTGTGCCGATGTGTGTCAATTTGTAGTAAAAAATGGAGGGGAAATTGTTGAACATTCAATCGATACTTTTACTTCTGAAGATTACCAAACTTCAATAAAACCTATTTTCATAGATTCTAAAGTAGAGTTTATGAAAATAGGTATTGATATAAGAGGGGCATCTGTGTCAAATTTAAATCCAAATGATGATTTGAGAAATAAACTCGCCCCTTATCTTTATTTTTATTACGAATACAGTAATGGGTACGGGCAAAATTTACCATATTCATACGGAGATAATAATTTTTCAGGGTTTAATGACGGTAGTGTGAAAACATTAGAGCAATTCAAGCCTATTCTTGAAAATGCAATAAATCAAAAAAGTCATAAAACTTATATAATACATTCATTATC
>ERZ1673748.2088-NODE-2088-length-16309-cov-6.920143_pt1 | contig 16309 bp, 14 predicted proteins | sample MGYA00580196_ERZ1673748 | MGnify/ENA primary metagenome ERZ1673748 (study PRJEB41218, sample SAMN15661796) | gut metagenome | host: Homo sapiens | place: Canada: London | collected 2015-08-20/2019-03-30 | study: EMG produced TPA metagenomics assembly of...
ACACCAAGTTTGAGTTTGGTCTGGATGAGAACGGCAACGTGGTGCTGGGCGACGAAATGCTCACCCCGGATTCCTCCCGCTTCTGGCCGCTGGAGGGCTATGAGCCGGGCCACGGCCAGCCCTCTTTCGACAAGCAGTTCGTCCGTGACTGGCTGAAGGCCCATCCGGACAGCAACTATGACCTGCCCCAGGACGTGATCGACAAGACCATCGCCAAGTATCTGGAGGCCTACGAGCTGCTCACCGGCAAGAAGCTGTAAGCTCTTTTTCAACAAACAACGCGCCCGCTGTGGAAAACTCCACAGCGGGCGCTTTTTCAGTTTTTATACAGCCGCCTCTGGCTCGGCCTCTTCGCCGGGCGCAGTGTCCTCTTCCGGCTCATTTTCTTCGTCCAGCAGATACTGCACTTCGACCTGCCGTTCCATCTCATCCGCGGTCCAGTCCAGCTGCACCGTGCCGTCCAGTTCCAGCGTGTACTGTTCCACACGCTGCAGGGTACCGGAATCCAGGCTCTGGCCCGGGTCGTTGTCCGGCGACCACACGATGCGCAGTTCATCCGGCTGCAGGGTGCCAGCCCGCACCGTACCGGCCACGCTGCGGCAGTCCTGCGCAAAGGCTCCGGTGCTGTCGTAGGGGCCATACAGCATCACGGTCAGGCTCAGGTGCCCGTCACTTGGCTGCAGCTCCTGCAGGTCATCCACGCTGTTGGCGTAAAGATACAGATCGGTGTACACATCCCGCAGGCGGAGGTCCGGGTTTTCCTTCCGGAGGGCCTCATACACCTGTGTGGTGTACGCCTTGCTCAGCTTCATCTCGTTCTGTCCGCGGGCAGGGTCGATCTCGCTCCACACCATGGGCAGAAAGCTCAGGCACATACAAACTGCGATGAGCCCCAGACAGACCAGCACCGAGACAAAATCATACTTCCAGCGGCCCGGCCGGGCGGCGAAGAACAGCACCTCACATCCCAGCAGCACCAGGGCTGCCGCCGGGGCGATGCGCACCACCAGCTGCCAGTCAAAGCCCGGCACAAAGTAATAACACAGGAAGAAGATGCCCGCTGCGATCAGGCAGGCGCCCAGCGTCAGGCTGCCCACCCGGCGGCGGGGGGCGTCCTGCAGCTTTGCAGCTTCCGGCCGGGTTTCCGGCTCCGTCGCTGCCGTCTTATTCAGTTCGTTCATCGTCGCCCTCCGCATTCTCCGGCTGTTCCGGCTCTTCGGGGTCCTCCGGGGTCACCGGGTCGCCCAGCAGAGCGCTGAGCTTCGGCATGGCAAAGTCTGCGGTTTCCTCCGGGGCTTCCGGTGCATCGGCTTCGGCTGCGGTGTACTCGCGGAAGTCCTCGTCCTCCGGTTCCTCTGCCTTTTTGCGGTGCACCTTTTTGCCCTTGGGGCCGCGCACCAGCCACAGGCCGCAGACGATGAGGGCCACGCAGGTCACGATCTGGGGCAGCTCATCCAGCATCAGATAGAAGGCGCGGAACACAGGGTTGTTCTGGCCCCAGCGCCACATCACATCGCCGAACACCCGCATGATGACGTTCTCGTAGGCCACCAGGCCGCCCAGGGCAATGAGGCCCCAGCCCACCAGCTTGTGGCTGTCCATCATGAAGTCCTGCATCCGCTTGTCTTTCCAGTTGATGTGCACCAGATAGTCGTCTGCCGGGGCATTCTCCGCGATGATCTGGGCGCGGAGGTTGAAGGTATCGAAAAAGCTGTACATATACACCACGATGCAGCCGACTACCAGCGCATCCAGCCCCGTGGCGCTGCCTACGATAATAAACAGGCAGAACATGGTGATGAGCGAGAGTCCCCGCTTCATATAGCCCTGATACATCTGGCCCGCGCCGGGGATGCAGGCAAACAGCAGGGTCAGGATTCCGTTTTTCTTCATAGTCGATTCCCTCATTTCTTCTGGTTGGAAACGGCAGCTTCAGGCTCTGCCGCAGATTCGTTTTTGCCAAACAGCAGCCCACCCAGAGCACTGTTGAGCTTTTCAGAGAGCTGGGGGCCGGGGGCTTTATCCTGCACCGGCTTGCCCAGCTGTTCCGGCTGGGTGGGGGTGCGTTCGTCGTCCTGCACGGGCCTGCCCAGCTGTTCCGGCTCCGTGGTCTGGGTGGTTTCGGGCAGCCAGCTGCGCACCGTTTCGCCGGTGGACAGGATCTGTTCCAGGGTGCCGGTGCGCCACATGGTCAGCGCCAGCACCGCCGCCACAGTGGCTACGGCGGCCCGGCCCCAGGTGTTCTGCATCAGCCGCACCCAGATGGTGCCCATCACCGCCCCGCGGGCGGAGCGCGGCGGCTCTTCCAATACATCGGCGGTGAGCAGGGCTGTGTACCGGTCCATGCACTTGTCGCAGTAGGACAGGTGCTCGGCGGCTTCCAGCCTGCCCAGCTCGTCCAGCTGCCCGCCGATGACGGCGTGCAACCCTTCCTCAGTCAGGCATCCGTTCTGATCAAACAGTTCCATGTACGCTCCTCCCTTCCTGTTGTTCCCGGATCTGCTGTACCAGCATCTTTTTGGCCCGGTAGATCTGCGCGTTCACGGTTTTTTCCGGGCGGCCGCACAGACGTGCCGCCTCGGCCATGGTGTGCTGTTCCAGCAGCACCAGACGGCAGGGTGTCTTGTAGGGCTCCCGCAGGTCCAGGATCATGCGGGTGAGCTCTTCCGCTCCCAGCGTGTCCAGCACCTGCTGTTCCGGCTCCAGGCCGGGCGGTGCCCCCTCCAGCGCCAGCACCTCGTCGCCCGGCGTGTTCACCCGGCGCACCCATGCGCTGCGTAAGTAATCCTTGGCTTTGTTGGCCGCAATGCGGGCCAGCCATTGCTTTTCAAAGCCGGGCGGACAGCGGTCGATGGCCCGCCATGCCGCCAGAAAGGTCTCCTGGGTCAGATCCTGCGCATCCCCCACGTCCGGCACCAGCTGATGACAGACCGTGTAGACCAGAGACTGATATTTTTGCACCATCGCGCTGAATTCCAGTGTTGTCAACGACCTGCTCATCCTCCTTTCCGGCTGTGGAGGGCGGTGCTCTGCACGGCCCTTCTGTTGATTCAAACGAGACAGCCGCCGCATTCCCTGCACAAACCGCAGATTTTTTTCAAAAACATTGTGTTTTGCCCGTTCCATGCTACAATGTGGTTATAGTATAGCACGAAAGGAGCCTTACCGCCATGCCTTCTACCACCCGTCAGGCCCTTCTGCAGGCACTGAGTGCCGCCGGGGGTGCCTATATCTCCGGCCAGCAGCTGGCCGGACAGCTGGGCGTGAGCCGCGCCGCCGTCCACAAGGCGGCCGCCGCCCTCACCGCACAGGGTTACGCACTGGAAGCCGTCTCCCGCCGGGGGTATCGGCTGCTGGGCGGCGATCCCTTCTGTGCCGAGGCCGTGGGCCCCTACCCCGCCCCGGTGCAGGTGTACGACACACTGGAAAGCTCCAACCGGACGGCCAAGCTGCTGGCGCTGGACGGTGCGCCCCACGGCACGCTGGTGCTCACAGCCCACCAGAGCGCCGGCCGGGGACGGTTGGGCCGTGTATTTGAAAGCCCGTCCGGGAAGGGCGTGTACCTCTCGGTACTGCTGCGCCCGGCGGTCCCGGCGGCCAGCGCCCAGACGGCCACCATCGGGGCCGCCGTGGCGGTGTGCCGGGCGGTGCAGGAGCTGTGCGGGCTGGAACTGGGCATCAAGTGGGTCAACGACCTGTATTATCAGGGTAAAAAGGTGTGCGGCATCCTCACCGAAGCCGGCACCGACCTGGAGAGCGGGCGGCTGGAGTGGCTGGTGGTGGGCATCGGCCTGAACCTGACCGCCACCGCCGCCGACTGGCCCCCGGAGCTGGCCGAAAAGGCCGGCAGTCTCTATCCGGGCGGCCCCGCCCCCGTGAGCCGGGCCGCGCTGGCCGGGGCCATCGCCCGGCAGCTGCTGGCCCTCTGCCCCGCCTTTGACTGTCTGGACGAATACCGCGCCCGCTGCTTTGTGCCCGGGCACTGGGTCACCGTGTGCACCGGCACCGAGACCTACGCCGCAAAGGCCCTTGCCATCGACGAGGAAGGGCGGCTGGTGGTCCAGCGGGAGAACGGCCGCCCGCTGGCATTACGCTGCGGCGAGGTGACCACCCGCCCGGCCCGGACCGAATAAGATGCAAAAAAGCAGCCTTCCCGGAATGGTTCCGGTAAGGCTGCTTTTGCCTTTTGTTTATACTTCGTCCAGTGCCTGGGCCTCCAGCACCGGGATACCCTCGGCTTCCAGCACACGGCGCAGGATGCCGGGCAGGCCGGCCTTCGGCACCTTGTTCTCGATGCAAAGGGTGATGACCCCATTGAGGGTAGAGGCCTCCACGCAGAGGGAGCCTCCGTCCGGCGGCACCCACACCCCAAAATCGGTGGTGTACTGCGCCAGCTCCGGCGTTGCCGGCATGAGGGGATTGCCCAGATAGCTGAACCAGAAATCTGCCGGGATGCCGCTGATGTACTCGCCCATCTGGAACACACGCTGCTTGATCCGCAGAGGGGCCTTTTGCTGATCCACCTTGTAGACCCAGCCCATTTGGTCGGCCATCTTGCGGCGTTTCCGCTCCGCCGTCAGGCTGTCCTTCACGGCACTGTCCATCTGCTGCACGAACTCTTCCAGCCGGACGCCCTCGTGCAGGGTCACTCCGTCCTGGAAGGAACACACGCAGTTGTACAGGGCATCCGGCACATTTACAGCGTCCCGGGTGTCGGCGGAATAGGAATACTGGATGGTGTCCTTGCCCAGATACTCTCCCAGCGCGATGCACAGCAGGCCCATGAGGGCGCAGAAGGGCTTGACGCCGTTCTGCACGCCTTTGGCCACCAGATCCTTTTTGGCGAACCGGATTCGGATGCGGTGCATGGGCTCCTCGCAGGTCTCCACCACCTCCCGCTGCATCGTAGTCTCGTCCATGACCTGCAGCGGGTACTGCTCCACCAGCTTTGCGATGTCGTAGGCCGGGCTGCAGGGGATGGGCGGGTTGGCAAAGGCGGTACCGTAGCGCAGGTTACAGTACAGCTCCAGGATGCGGGTGAGGAAGGGCGATACCCCGTGGCCGTCCGCGATGAAGTGGAACCAGTCAAAGTACACGGTATTCTGTGCACAGTGCACGGCAAAGAAGTAGCCGTTCGTCTGCTCCGGCATCTCCCGCATCACGCTGTCCGGGTACACCAGACAGGGCTCCGAGTTCGGTTCCAGAAAGGCTTTGCGCTTTTCCCACACCAGCCGCACCCGGTAATAGGGTGCAGCTTCCAGCGCGGCTTCCAGCGCTTGTTGCAGCAGGGCCGGATCCACCGGGTCCTTCAGGGTGAACTGATACCGGGGGCACACTTTTTCCCGGCGGAAATAGTACATGATGCCCTGAAAGACATACTCCGCCGAACGCTGTGCTGCTTCCATCGGCTCACCCGGCATTGGCTACCAGATAATCGGCCAGGTCACTGATGGTGACAAAGTTGCGCAGTTCCTTTTCCGGGATGCGCAGGCCGAAAGTCTCTTCCAGGTCAGCCACGATGGTCAGGATCTCCATCGAGGACAGATCCAGGTCGTCCATCAGGACGCTGTCCTCGTTGACATCCTCCGGCGCGATCTCTGCCACATCCTCCAGGATGGCCAGGATCTGGGACATGATTTCTGCTCGTTCCATAAGAAATGTTCTTCCTTTCCGTGACGGATTTTGGGTGTGCCGATCAGGATCAGCACGGTTCTGCCCTCAGTATAGCACAACCCCTATGGGTTTGCCCAGTTTTTTTGCAGAGTATGCGGCGCAAACCGCAAAATCAGGGCTGCAGGCCTCAGCGCATCAGCTTACCCATGGCGTTGCGGGGCAAGGGCTGGGCGGAGAATTCCACTGCGCTCATACGCTTGTACAGGGGCAGGGTGCGGTTGGTCTCGGTGATAAAGTCCCGCACCGTCTGCTGGTCGGCTTCCTCGCAGCAGACTACAGCGCAGATCTTTTTGCCCTTTTCCTTCACCAGGCATTCCTTCACGGCAGGGCATTTTTCCAGCAGGCCCTCCAGCTCTTCGGGGCTGACGTTCTCGCCGCTGCCCAGGATGATCACGTTCTTTTTGCGTCCGGTGAGGAAGTAGTAGCCATCCTCGTCTACCCGGGCCAGGTCTCCGGTGTGGAACCAGCCCTCGGCGTCCACCACCTCAGCGGTGCCCTCCGGGTCCTTATAGTAGCCCAGCATCACATCGCCGCCCCGCATACACAGCTCGCCGTTTTCCAGCTTGATCTCGCAGTGGCCGTCGTCCTTGCCGATGGAGCCGATGTGCTTGGCATCCTCCGCAAAGTTGATGAGGCCGCCGCCGGTGGTCTCGGTGCTGCCGTAGAGCTGGGAGATCACCATGCCGTGGTCGTGGAGGTCCATCAGGGTCTGGGGGTCAAACATCGCAGACATACAGTTCAGAGCCCACAGATCCCCCAGCTTGTCCTGCTTGCCGGTCATCAGGTCGTGGTGGATGGACTGCACCAGCACCGGCACGGCGGCCATGGCCTGGCTGGGCATCCGCTTCAGGTCCTTATAGAAGGACCGCAGGCTGCCCAGGTTCTGGGCCCAGCCCATCCAGGCCCAGGTGAACAGGCAGCCAAAGGCACCCAGGTGGAACATGGGCAGCAGGGTCATGTGGCTGACCAGCAGGTCCGGGTCATTTTTCAGCTGGCAGAATCGCTGCCCCACCCGTACATGGTGGGGCATCACCGCAAAGAAGTTCCGCTCGCAGAGCATGACGCCCTTGCTGCGGCCAGTGGTGCCGGAGGTGAACATCAGCACCATCAGCTCCTCGGGCTGGATGCGGTTCACAAGCTCTGCAGGCTCGTAAGCCTTGTAGGCATCCATGGGGCGCAGCAGGCTGCCGTAAGCCGCCTGCATCTCCTCGTTGCAGCCGTAGTCATCGCCGTCGGTCAGGATGGCGGAAGGCTCCACCAGCTCCAGCTCCCGGTGCAGCTCATCCCAGCTCTTGCGCTGGTTCATGGGCACGATGACGCCGCCCGCCATCATGACACCGTAGCAGTTCACGGCGTAGTGGTAGCTGTTGTTGCTCCACACGCACACCCGCTTGCCCTGAATGTCCGGGATGGTGCTCAGGTAGTAGTTCACCGCGCGGCGGATGTCCTGCGCATACTCCCCGAAGTGCTTTTCCACCACCACATCCTGGTCGGCGTCGTACCAGCGGAAGGCCACCCGGTTCGCAAATCGCTGCTCCATGTTCAGCGTCAGCAGCTCATACAGATTTTTCGGTTTATGTAGTTCCATTATCGTTTCCCTCTCTATTCTTCAAAAGAGCCAGTCTCACGGCCATAACGCCTTGTGGGAACTTTCCCACCATGAGACCGGCTTTTTCCGCTAAGATTTAGGACCGCAGCAGCTTGCCAGCAGCGTTGCGGGGCAGGGGCTGGGCCGAGAACTCCACCATCATGTGCTTGTACAGGGGCAGGGTGCGGTTCACCTTGGTAACAAAATCCCGTACAGCGTCCTGCTGGTCCGCCTCGCAGCAGACCACGGCGCAGATGCGCTGGTTCCGCTCGCAGACCCTGCACTCCCGGATGGCAGCGCAGGGAGCCAGCAGCTTTTCCAGCTCCTCGGGGCTCACATTCTCGCCGCTGCCCAGGATGATCACGTTCTTTTTGCGTCCGGTCAGGTACATATAGCCGTCCGGCTCCACCCGGGCAATGTCGCCGGTGTGGAACCAGCCCTCGGCGTCCAGCACCTCGGCGGTGGCCTCCGGGTCCTTGTAGTAGCCCAGCATCACCGGGTCACCACGCATGCACAGTTCCCCGTCCTCCAGCTTGTACTGGCAGCTGTCGTCCACATGGCCCACGCTGGTCAGGTACTTTTCCTCCTGGGAGGAGTTCCAGGCACCATCCCCGCAGGTCTCGGTAAGGCCGTACATCTGGGCGATGAAGAAGCCCCGGTCCATCAGGTCCTGGAGCATGGCAGGGTCGAACATGGCTGCGCCGCAGGTCAGCACACGCAGGCCGTTCAGACGCTCCCGTTTGCCCTTCATCACATCATGATAAATGCTCTTCAGCAGCACCGGCACCACCGCCATCACGTCGCTCCGCATGGCCCCCAGGTCCCGGTAGAAATATTTCAGGTCGTTGCACAGGTTCACGCAGTGGCCGGTGACGCTCCAGGACACCAGGCTGGTCATGGCTGAAATGTGGAACATGGGCAGGCAGGACAGAGAGCTGAACGCGTCGGTGTTCCAGCCGGTCTGGCTCCGCACATCCTCAAAGGGGGTCAGGAAGGCAGGCATGGCGGTGAACAGGTTCTTCTGGGACAGCATAACGCCCTTGCTGCGGCCGGTGGTGCCGGAGGTGAACATGATAAAGGCCAGTGCGCTGAGGTCCGGCACCTCGGTGATGTCCATGGCAGGCTCAAAGGCAGTAAAGGCATCCATGGGCACCAGACGGTCCCCGTACGCCTGGCCCAGGGCCGGCTCCCGGCTCAGGTACTCGCCGTCATGGAGCACGCACACCGGCTCCACCAGATCCAGCTCGTAGCGGATCTCGTCCCAGTTCTTGCCGGTGTTCAGGGGCACTGCCACAGCTCCGGCCAGCACTGCGCCGTACATGCACATCATATAGTGGTAGCTGTTGCGGGCCAGGATGGCCACCCGCTGCCCCAGGGGGTTCGGGGTGCGGCTGCGTAAAAATGCCACGAACCGCCGCAGGTCTGCAGCGTACTGCCGGAAGGGCACCTCCACCACGCCGCCCTTGGCCTCATCATAATAGCGGATACCAATCCGGTCTGCGTAGAGCGTTTCCAGATCGTTCAGAGACTGATACAGCGAATGAACCATGTTAGCCTCCACGTCACTGTTTTTTACATTCCTGCAGCCGGGCTCACCCGGGGCCGGGCCGCTTTTTCGATTGTGTTCAGTATACAATACCGCCATTGGCAATGCAATACTTTTGCAAGATTTAATTTCCATTTTTGGCAATTAAATCTTGCACATCTTGTTTTTTCCATCCGGCAGCCTGTGCCGTCTGCCCAGAAATTCGGCCCTTCTGCCGGGCTTTTTTATCGGTAAAGACAACAATTGCCACCCGGCGGTGGGCAATTCAAAATTGACAGTGTGCACAAAAAGCATTATACTAGCCTTATATCCTTATAAATGGATCATTTTTTACTGTATGCGCCTGTTGGTCACATGTTTCCGGACGGCGCAAGGAAGGACCCTTTTCATGGAAGGCACCAGACCCAGCACCGTCAACTCCATCGGCATGTTCGACATGCTCAAGGGCGTGGGCATGATCACCATCGTGCTGGCCCACACCGCCGAACTCTACCCCATGCAGATCTCCGGCGGGCTGTCGCTCACGGCGTTTTTCCCTTTTATCTATCGTGAGGCCCTGATGGCGGCCTTTTTCATTGCCAGCGGCTACGGTTTCCGCAAGCGCTCCATCGGCAAGTGCATCCAGCAGCAGCTCAGAGCGCTGCTCAAGCCCTACTGCATCACGGCGGTGTGCACTTCGCTCTTGCATCTGCTGTGCCACTACATGGCGTTCCATTACTTCCCCAGCAGCGTCACCGAGACCCTCAAGGTGGCCGGCGGCTTTCTGCTGGGGCTGCCCCACACCACTACTTATGCCGGGCAGCAGTTCTTTTCCACCGGCCCCATGTGGTATCTGCTCTCGCTGCTGATCGGCTGGGTGCTGCTGGACGCCATCCTGAATATCTTCCCGGAGAAATACACACACTGGGCTGTGCTCGGCATCATGCTGCTGGGCTGGGGCACCACACTGGTGTGGGAGCTGCCCTTCAGCCTTTCGCAGGGGGCCGTGATCGTGCCCTACCTTTACATCGGCTATCTGGCCAAGAAGAACCGCTGGCTGGACAAGCCCCTGCCCCGCCGCACCCTGTACATCCTGCTGGGCGGCACAGCTCTGACCGCTGTGGGAGCTCTGCTTGCCCAGAGCACCGACTGCATTTCCATGGGCGAGTGGACCCTCGGCCCGCTGAGCATCCTGCTGGATGCCGCCACCGGCTTTTTGTTCATCCGCCTGTTCATGCGGCTCAACCGCTTCACCGGCCCCATCGCACAGGGCCTGCAGGCCATCGGCCGCAACTCGCTGAACATCTTCTGCATCCACACGGTGGAGCTTATCGCCATTCCGTGGTATCTGTTCGCGGCTCACTTTACAGACCACCCGCTGCGGGGTATGCTGCTGCAGAACGTGATCGCGTTTGCCTCCATCGGGCTGGTGTGCGCCCTGCTGAACCTGCGGCGCAGCTGGATCGTCAAAGCCTCGGCCGCACGGCGGCAGGCCCAGCGGCGCACCCCCGCGCTTTCGCAGCATTGATTTCCCCGGCTGCTGCGGTGCAGCCGTATCCTATAAAACAAGAGGAGAATCCGGTTATGAACAACGATGCCCCCCAGACCCTGGACGCGGCAGGCAGCCGCGTGGCCGAACTGGAACAGCAGCTCCGGCTGTCGGACGAAGGCGTTTCCCGGCTGGCACAGCGGTGCCTGGAGCTGGAGCAGCAGGTGCTGAAATATGAGGCCGTGCTGGCCTCGCAGGGTGCCGACACCGAACAGGGTGCTCTGCTTCTGCCCCAGCTGTTCTACGACTCCGGCTCCGGTTTTTCGCCCCATGAGTGCCTGACCGTTGCCCCTGACTCCTACGACGAGCTGACCCACGAAGTGTCGGCTGTGTTCGAGCTGCCCGTGGAGGCCAGGGCTCTGCGGCTGGATCCCGGTGAATTTGCCTGCTGCATCACTGATTTTTCCCTCTCAGACGAGCGGCTCAGCTACCACATCCTCAACGGCAACGCCCTGCAGGAGGGCACCATGCTGTTCATGAACATCGACCCCAACCTGACAGTGGAAAGTGTCGTAGGCTTCCCTGCCGGGCTGCGGTTTGCGGTGAAATATCGCTACTATCCCCTGGGCCGCTACCTGCATGAGCAGCCCGGCAAGGCCCTGCTGCGGGCGCTGACCGTGCTCAAGGAAGAGACCGAGGCCGTGTCCCGTCAGGGCACCGAACAGCTGCTGGAGGCAAACGCTGAGATCCAGCAGCTGCGCAAGCAGCTGGCAGAACAGCAGCAGCATCTGGCCGACCTGCAGAACAGCCGGGCCGCCTACGAAGCCTCGCTGGAAAACGTGCTGGCCAGCAGCAGCTGGAAGCTCACGGCACCGCTGCGCAAGCTGCTGGGCCTGTTCCACCGGCATTGAAGGGGGTTCGTACATGTACAGCAGTTACAGCCCCCTGCAGCGCCGCCAGCTGCGGGAACAGACCTATACCGACACCCAGAGCACCTATCTGCTGGTGTACGCCCCGGGCCGCCGCAATGCCCTGACCCTTTCTCTGGCCGAGCAGCTGCACCGCAAGTTCCGGCTGGTGGACCGGCTGGAAGGTGAGCTGACCCCCTCCGTGAACGGTGTGCTGCTGGTGAGCGAGGATGTGGAGTGCACCTCCACCGCCCTCACCTATTTTGCAGCCGCCTTGCAGCAGGGGGCTGACCTTGTGGTGTGCGATGCCGTGTTCGGCTACGACGGCGGCAGTGCCCTGTACCAGACCGACCAGCACCTGCCCGGCCAGCGCTGTGCCCTGCTCTCCCGCGCCCTGCTGGACCGCTGCCGCGCGGCGGCCCGCGGCAAAGACGATGTGCTGGAACTGCTGCGGCTGGCAAACCAGCTGGCGCAGAACTGCCGCTGCGTCCCGCAGGCACTGCTGCACTTCCGCCGGGAGCTGTGCGCCGAGGACGTATTCTCGGCCACCGGCAAACGCGCCGTGGTGCTGAGCCATGAACTCACCATGACCGGTGCGCCCATCGTGCTGGTGAGCGCCATCCCGGTGCTGCGCAGTCTTGGCTATGAAGTGGTGGTACTGGGCCCCTCGGACGAGGGCTCTCTGCCGCTCTTTCTGGAGGCCGGAGCTGCCGTGGTCACCCGCCGCGACTGCGTGACCTCTTCCACCCTGTGGGAGCTGGCTTCCAGCGCAGACTTTGTGCTGGCCAACACAGTGGTGGAAGCCCCCGCCGTGTGCACCCTGAACGGCGGCTTCGTACCGGTGCTGTGGTGGCTGCACGACGCCTTTGCAGGCTATCCTTTCATCACCCACAAGATCCCCAAGGAGCTGGCCGACAACGTGCACATTGCCGCTGTGGGCTCCCACGCCACCGCCGCCATGCACTCGGTGCGGCCCAAATTCAAGGTGGAGCAGCTGATCTACGGCCTGCCCGACTACGCCCGCGAGAGCTTCCCTCGCTACGACCTGAGCTATGCCGGCGGGCGGCCCCTGTTTGTCACGGTGGGCTCCATGGAGATGCGCAAGGGACAGGACATCTACTGCGAAGCCATCCGCCTGCTGCCGCCGGAGGTGCGGGAAAAGGCCTCCTTCCTCTTTGTGGGCAAGGCTTCCGACCGGGACGTCTCCGCCCATGTGCACGCCCTGACCGAGCAGTTCCCTCATAATGTGTTCTACCGCAAGCGGCTGGAACGCCCGGAGATCAAGTCGCTGATGGAGCAGTGCACCTGCATTGTGTGCGCTTCCCGCGATGACCCTATGCCCACCTTTGTGACCGAGGGCCTGATCTTCGGCAAGCCTTCCATCGTGTCGGAGCACACCGGCACCGCCGGGCTCATCACGGAAGGGGTGGACGGCTTTGTGTACCGCAACGATGACCCCGCCCAGCTTTCCAAGGTGCTGGCCCACGCCATCGAGCACCCCGACCAGCTGGCCGCTATGAAGGCCGACTGCCGTAAGCTCTACGAGCGCTACTACACCAACGAAGCCTATGTCTCCACCCTAGTCCGTCTGATCCGGGAGTTGACCGAGTCCCGCTAAGCCTTTTGTTTTATTCTTGTTAAATTCAACGCCCCGGAAAATCCGTGTGATCTTCCGGGGCGTTTTTGCACGCAGTGCATCAAAACAAGCTGCAATATTTGTCCGTTTCTTTCCGTTCCGGACATCTTTTTTATCATCCGGACCGGATTGCACAAGAAAATTCGGCTTCCGTTCACAAAGACGGCCTGCGGCTGTGCTATACTTTTAAAAAGTTTCATCCTGTCTGAAAGGAGTTCTGCCCCCATGAACCAATCTGCCGCCTCTCAGCCTTCCCGCAAAAAGGCCGTATTATCTCTGCTGATCCTGCTGGCGCTCACCTGCGTGATCGTGCTCATCTTCCGGGATCACTGGGCTGAGATCACCGCCGCCCTCACCCAGCTGAACCTGTGGCAGGTGCTGGTGGTACTGGCGCTGGGCATCAGCTACCCGCTGCTGGAGGGCTGTGTCTCCTATGTCATCGTGCGGGGGCGGCTGCCCGGCTTCACCCTGCGGCAGGGCATCGACAACGCCTGGTGCGGCACCTTTGGCAACGTGGTCACCCTGGGCGCGGGTGCCGTGCCGGTGCAGACCTGGTATCTGCATCAGGCAGGGCTGCCCATCGGCCCCGGCGTGGGCCTGATGACCCTGCAATATGTATTCCACAAGACCACGGTGCTGCTGTACGCCACCGTGATGCTGCTGCTCCAGCACAAATGGCTGGCCGCCAACACCACCGGCGTGCTGAAATATCTGCCCATGGCATATGCTGTGGTAGCGCTGGTGATCGTGGCGCTGGTGCTGGTGTGCGTGTCGCCGCTGGTGCAGAATCTGGCCCGCTGGGCACTGGGCTTTTTGCCCAAGACCGAAAAATGGCAGCAGCGCCGGGCCGACTGGCTGGAGCAGCTGGATGTACTGGGCACCGAGAGCCGCCTGCTGCTGGCCGACAAGGCCCGCTGTGTGCAGATCTTTGCCCTGCAGGCGCTCAAGCTGTTTTTGCTGTTCTGCCTGCCGTGGCTGTGCATCCGGTTCATGCAGCTGTCCCCGCTGAGTTTTGCGCGGGTGCAGCTGCTCACCAGCCTGATGCTGTTCGTCTCCAACGCCCTGCCCAACGTGGCAGGCATGGGCTCCATCGAGACCGCTTTTCTGCTGCTGTACAGCAGCTTTTTGCCTTCCGGTGAGGTGATGAGCGTGCTCATGCTCTACCGCATCGCCAGCTATTATTTCGTGTTTGCCGCCAGCGCCGTGGGCTTCTTCCTCGCCCAGCGGCGTCTGACCCGGACACCGCCAAAGGAGGCGTGACTCTTTATGAAGAACAAGAGCATCCTGTCCCGTGCAGGCATTGTTCTGCTGATCCTGCTGGTATTGGTGCTGATCCTGCCGTCCGGTAAGATCGACCTTGCATCAAAGATCAGCGCCAGCACACAGGCCAGTGTCCGGGCGGAGCACCAGCAGAATTTTGCCAGCTCCAACGAAATGGAGTTCGAGGTTTATTCCAGTTCGGATGAGATCTATCAGAACATTTCGGAAGTGCTTTCCGGCGTGCGCTGTGTCAGACGGCTCAGCCAGAACTATTCCTCCTACTCCCACGAATTTCCGGTGGATTCCATCACCGTGAGCTATTACGATGACGCCGAGCAGCATCAGCTGCTGCTTACCGTCTATTCCGACGGGGTGTGCATCCTGAACAATGCCTTTGTCTCGGTCAAATACCCCGGCGGCGGGGCCGCAGAGCTGTATCAGGCGCTGATGGAGATCATGGAATAAATCGTTCCTTTTCTATATAAAGCAAAAATCGGGGCGTGCAGGTGGTCAAGCTGCACGTCCCGTTTTTGTTTTCTTTGCACGCGATGCGGTACCAATCACACCGAATGCCGCGCCGGAGGCCGCAGAGCAAACCATGCTGCAGCTTCCTTTTGAAAAAGAGAATGGAATGGAGGAATTGGCGTTTGCGCAGCAATGAAAGCCCCAGTGAGGCTTTTAAGCCACAAGGTGGTCTTGCGCAAGCAAGATGGAGTGGCCTCGCCACGACAAACCTGACGTCCGATATAGCTTAACCGCTATAGCAGACTTGAGTTTTGCGCAGAAGCATTGCAGGTACCTCTGCTGTTCTGGTGCAACGCGTTTCAAGCGGTTAGGTTTATCTAACCTCGTTGCGATAACAGAATACCATACGCAGTTAGTCTTGTCAACCCTTATTTGAAAATTTTCCGGAACTTTTTTGCAGTAAAGTTTTTTCTGCCCGATTCGTGCACCCTGTACAGACACAGCCGGCTAAGGCTGTGCAAAATCCACCGATTTCCTCTTGCTTTTGACCGATATCTTTGTTATTATAGTTCATGCAGCACTGCAACTCCACATCTCGCCGCTGCTTTTTGGCAGCCGGGCGGTTCTCAAGGGTGCAGTGTGTCCAAGGAGGCGCTTTGACAAATTTTTGTTCAGAGCTGCTCCGATCAGTCCGCCCCCAGAAAGCCGCCAACAAGGAGCGGCTTTTCAAAGGCTCAATAGTTAGGCTATGCTAACCAACGCATGGAATGGAGCAAGGAGGTTCCAATGATCAATTTTGAACAGTGGGAAGGCTTTGAGGGCCGCATCTGGAAAGAGGAAGTCAATGTGCGCGACTTCATCCAGAAGAACTACACCCCGTATGACGGCGACGAGAGCTTCCTGGCCGGCCCCACCGAGGCGACCGACAAGCTGTGGGGTGCCCTGCAGAAGCTGCAGAAGGCCGAGCGCGCCAAGGGCGGCGTGCTGGACATGGAGACCGAGGTCGTCAGCGGCCTGACCGCCTACGGCCCCGGCTACATTGACGAAAACCTGAAGGATCTGGAGCAGATCGTGGGCCTGCAGACCGACAAGCCCCTCAAGCGTGCTTTCATGCCCTACGGCGGCATCAAGATGGCCGAGCAGGCCTGCACCACCTACGACTACCAGCCCAGCGAGGAGCTGCACAAGATCTTTACCGACTACACCCGCACCCACAACCAGGCCGTGTTCGACGCCTACACACCCGAGATGAAGGCCGCCCGCCACACCCACATCATCACCGGCCTGCCCGACACCTACGGCCGCGGCCGCATCGTAGGCGACTACCGCCGCGTGGCTCTGTACGGCGTCGACGCCCTGATCCAGTTCAAGCAGGAGGATCTGGCTAACTGCGGCGACGGCACCATGACCGATGACGTCATCCGCCTGCGGGAGGAGATCGCCCGGCAGATCAACGCCCTGAAGGGCATGAAGAAGATGGCCGAGGCCTACGGCTGCGACATCTCCCAGCCCGCAAAGAACGCCAAGGAGGCCTGCCAGTGGCTGTACTTTGGCTACCTGGCTGCCATCAAGACCCAGAACGGCGCCGCCATGAGCGTGGGCCGCATCTCCACCTTCCTGGACATCTATATCCAGCGCGATCTGGACAACGGCACCCTGACCGAGAGCCAGGCCCAGGAGCTCATCGACCACATGGTCATGAAGTTCCGTATGGTCAAGTTCGCCCGCATCCCCAGCTACAACCAGCTGTTCTCCGGCGACCCCG
>ERZ1673748.2092-NODE-2092-length-16294-cov-37.402796_pt1 | contig 16294 bp, 10 predicted proteins | sample MGYA00580196_ERZ1673748 | MGnify/ENA primary metagenome ERZ1673748 (study PRJEB41218, sample SAMN15661796) | gut metagenome | host: Homo sapiens | place: Canada: London | collected 2015-08-20/2019-03-30 | study: EMG produced TPA metagenomics assembly of...
GGAGAGAAAGATGTTACTAGCTACTATTGCTGCTTCTCTATTCTTAATAATAAGCGGCAGCATCGGCCTGTATATTTATTTTGGAAATCACATTAAGGAAACTATGTATCATGCATTTCTTGCTGGCAGTCATGTTTTAAAAATACAAATTCCTCTCATTTATCTGCTATTCATCATAACTATACCCTTATTCATGGTTTTTGACCGATGGATGAGAAAACAATATTTTAAACGCCACTCTTGAAAAAAACATTTTCCTCACCTATGATATAAAAAAGCATCGGGAACTTTACCATCCCGATGCTTCTATTATTTTATCTATTTTTCAAGCAAGTCTTTTAAAAATGCATCCAATTCTTCATCCAAACCCTTTAAAAGTTCATCATTCAGTAATAAAGTGTCTTCCTCATCTATCAATAAAAGTTCGGTTACAGTTTCCCTATCCTCATCAACTAAAACAAAAGAATAAGGCTTCATTATAGCTAACTTATCCAAAACTCCCGTATCTTTCAATGCGTTGATCTCCCCACGAAGTATACGCTCTACTATTGTATAAAAATCATCTTCACTATAATCCACCCACTCTTCAATTATGGTACGTGACAATTCTTCGTCATCATCATTAAAAATAACTAATTCACCACTGTCCTGCTTAGGTTGCAAATGGATATCGGTGACTACTGTTCTCTCTCCATCCGCTATATATTTATCAACCGCTTCCCGGAGCGAAGACGCAATAGAAGCATGTGACTGTGCACTGAATTTCATACCAAAATCAATTTTATATATTATTTATATCCAAAAGTACAAAAAAAATCTTTCTCTCAACACTTATTCTCTAAAAATTATCATCAAAACGTTTCATTTGTATTCTCAATTGGGATAGCTTACTCTCTCTTTTCTCTAACTCCAATGAATAAAAGGCTATCAATTGTTCATCCCTGCTGCCTGATTTCACCAATTTCTTCGCTTTACCCAACCATTCCTTGGCCTGTTCTACATTATCCTTTATTTCATAATATAGTGCAATATTAAAAGCCGCTTTCATCTTTTGCTGACCTTTTCTCTTCTCATAGGCTATCTTCCACTGACTATACGCTTCATCCCAATTGTTCTCACGAAGATATACACCGGCATCACGCATTTCAATATTCCCGCCATCGTAATAAAAACGAGCCACCTCATCCCAATGTGGCAACAGATGTTCTACTGGAATAGAAGCGGCATATTCCGAAGCTTCTTTTACTATCTTCCGGTCAGAAAGAGCTGGTTCTATTTCCCAGGAAATGGTATCTTGCTTGGCAACTACAAACAAAGGTTTATCACGATTGGGAATGTATACTCTAACAATCGGAGATATAATTCCATCTACAGCATCTATAGGCATAGGAAAATCCGGATAGAACAGTACGCCGGGCTTAGTCTGAATATGAATACGATCAAAAGACAATATCATATCCACCCCCAAATCCTCGCTCAGTTTCCGTACTTCCTCATTGGTCAGAATGACATTAACCCGTGGCACTTTATCCTGTGCCCGGAATACAGAATCACAGATAATGACCTGATCGAAATAATTCACATTGGCAATATTCTCTGCCAAAGCTTCGGATGCCACTTTACCATCGCCTTCCAATTCGCTGCTCAGTATTTCATGATTATCTTTAGTTTTCAGTACAGGCATATTGTTTATCACAGCCACTTTTCTCACAGCATCCGGAAAACTGACATCGGCTGCCTGTAACTGGTCAAAAGATATGGTCTGCAAACTGCTGCAGGAAGCAAAAAGTGTCCCGGCAACTAGAATTATTAATGAGGCGGATCTTTTCATATTATCATTTTTTCTTAGGGAACAAAAATACGCTTATTTATGTAAGAAGTAAGTTAAAAGGAATAAAAAAAACGTCCGGGTAGTAAATTCTACCCGAACGTTTCTATAATAATCGTTATTTATCACGCATTTTGCCCGTGACAGTTCTTATATTTCTTACCGCTTCCGCAAGGACAAGGATCGTTACGACCCACTGTCTTTTCCGCACGAACCGGCTCACGCTTTACCTCGCGGGTGTCATGTTCGGCAGCAGCTTGCTGGTGAGGATCACTTAAATCCTGCTTTTCCTCTCTATACTGTTGACGAGGAGCCTGCGGTTCGGGAGCAGCTTCACGAACTTGTTCCGGTTCTTGAACCGGGATTTGTCCACGCATCAATACAGAAATGGTATTGTTATTGATCTTATTTACCATGTTGTCAAACAAATTGACAGATTCCAACTTAAAGATCAGCAGCGGATCTTTCTGCTCATAGCTAGCATTCTGTACAGAATGTTTCAGTTCATCCAGTTCACGCAGGTTTTCTTTCCATGCATCATCAATAGTATGAAGCAGAATCGCCTTCTCAAATGACTTCACAATCTCCTTGCCTTCTGTTTCATAAGCCGCCTTCAAGTTGACAGAGATATTATACAAGCGTTTGCCATCCGTAATAGGAATCATGATGTTTTCGTACATATGCCCTTGCATCTCATATACCTGTTTGATAACGGGATTGGCAATCTGGGCCATACGGTCTGTCTTGCGCTTGAAGTTGTTCATTGCCGCTTCAAAGGTTTTCTCTGCAAGATCTTCTTTTCTCATCTTGTTGTACTCCTCTTCTGTGAATGGTACTTCCATTGCCAATGTCTGCAATATTTCCATCTTCACATTATCAAAGTCGCCCAATTCTACAGCATAAGCGCAACGATCCCAAATCATATTCACGATATCCATACCGATACGCTCACCCATCAAGGCATGACGACGTTTGGTATAAACAGCCACACGCTGTTTGTTCATCACATCATCATATTCCAGCAAGCGTTTACGAATACCGAAGTTATTTTCTTCCACTTTCTTCTGCGCACGTTCAATGGAATTTGAAATCATCTTGTGTTCAATCATCTCACCTTCTTTGAAGCCAAGTTTATCCATTACACTGGCAATACGATCTGAAGAGAACAAACGCATCAAATCATCTTCCAATGATACAAAGAACACAGATGAACCCGGGTCCCCTTGGCGACCGGCACGACCACGCAACTGACGGTCCACGCGGCGACTTTCATGACGTTCCGTACCGATAATAGCCAAACCGCCCGCAGCTTTCACTTCCGGACTCAGCTTAATGTCGGTACCACGACCTGCCATGTTAGTAGCAATAGTCACGATACTCTTCTGACCTGCCTGTGCCACAATATCCGCCTCTCTTTGATGCAGTTTCGCATTCAACACATTATGCTCAATCTTGCGCATAGCAAGCATTTTGCTCAACATTTCAGAGATTTCCACCGAAGTGGTACCTACCAGAACAGGACGTCCTTCTTTTACCATTTCTTCAATCTCTTCGATAACAGCTTTATACTTCTCACGTTTTGTCTTATAAACGCGATCATTCATATCTTTACGGGCAATAGGACGATTCGTCGGAATAACAACGACATCCAATTTATAAATATCCCAAAGTTCTCCCGCTTCCGTTTCCGCTGTACCGGTCATACCCGACAATTTATGATACATACGGAAATAGTTCTGTAAAGTGATGGTAGCAAAAGTCTGGGTAGCAGCTTCCACCTTCACGCCTTCTTTGGCCTCAATAGCCTGATGTAAACCGTCAGAATAACGACGGCCTTCCATAATACGTCCTGTCTGTTCGTCAACAATCTTAACCTGTCCGTCGATTACAACATATTCGTCATCCTTTTCGAACATAGCATAAGCCTTCAGCAACTGGTTGATAGTGTGTACGCGTTCAGACTTGATAGCGTAATTTGTCATCAGTTCATCTTTCTTGGCCAGCTTTTCTTCTTCTGTCAGATCTGTCTCATTTTCCAAAGCAGACAATTGGGAAGTAATATCAGGCAAAACGAATAAAGTAGGATCTGCCGCATTTCCTGTAATCAGGTCGATACCTTTATCGGTCAAATCTACGCTGTTTTGCTTTTCATCAATTACGAAATACAATGGATCAGTGGCTTCAGGCATACGCTTGTTATTCTGTTCCATATAAATTTCCTCGGTCTTCAGCATACCTGCCTTAATACCTTGTTCACTTAGGAACTTGATTAACGGCTTATTTTTGGGCAGTGCCTTATGACTACGGAACAATGCCAAAAATCCCTCTTCCTGATCTTTCTTGTCATCCGATGCAATCAAGCGTTTGGCATCGGCCAAATATTGGGTAGCCAACTTTTTCTGAGCTTCAAACAGACGCTCTACCAAAGGACGGAGTTGCTCAAACAACTGATCCTCACCTTTAGGAACAGGACCGGAAATAATCAACGGAGTACGAGCATCGTCAATCAATACAGAGTCCACCTCATCGACAATAGCATAATTATGTTTACGCTGCACCAAGTCTTTTGGACTGACAGCCATATTGTCACGCAAGTAATCGAAACCGAATTCATTATTCGTGCCGAAAGTGATATCGGCCATATAAGCTCTGCGGCGCGCATCTGAATTAGGCTGGTGTTTATCAATACAGTCCACACTCAATCCATGGAACTGATACAATGGCCCCATCCATTCCGAGTCACGTTTTGACAAGTAATCATTAACAGTAACTACGTGTACACCATTACCGGTCAGTGCATTCAAAAATACAGGTAAAGTGGCCACTAACGTCTTACCTTCACCAGTAGCCATTTCGGCAATTTTGCCTTTATGTAACACTACGCCACCGAATAACTGTACATCGTAATGCACCATGCTCCATACCATGTCATTGCCACCAGCAATCCAATGGTTCTGCCAAATAGCTTTATCGTCCTCAATACGCACAAAATCTTTTCCTTGAGCAGCCAATTCACGGTCAAAATCGGTAGCGGTTACAATCAATTCCGGATTTTCAGAGAAACGGCGTGCAGTGTCTTTTACAATGGCAAAAGCCTGCGGAAGTACATCATCCAGTGCCTTTTCATATTTTTCCAGCACTTCTTTTTCCAGTTTGTCTATCTGCGCGAAGATGCCCTCACGATCTTCCAGTTCTGTAGTTTCGATAGTACCTTTCAATTCTTCTATCTTCTTTTGTTCCTCTGCAGCCGAATCAGAAATGTATTTCTTTAATTCTACTGTTTTTGCACGAAGCTCGTCATTGCTCAATTTGGCAATTTCCGGATAAACAGCCTTTACTTTATCAACCCATGGCTTGATTTCTTTCATGTCACGAGTGGCCTTATTTCCAAATAATTTGCCAATAAATTCATTAAATCCCATTGTATTTTTTTGTTTTTATTATTTTCTAATTTGATTACTTTTGAAAATGCAAAGTTACAATAAAATGCAGATTAATTTGCACTTCTCTCCTTAATATTATTTTCTGATGTCTGTCATTGGTGCCAGAACGGCTGCATTAGGAGCACGAATGCGCATGTAATGGGCTACGGTGGGTGCTATATTGCCTATTTTTATAGGCGCATGGATTATTTCCGGTTTCATTCCGTTCCCAATGAAAATCAATGGAGCCGACGCATATGAATAGCGTTGCACCTGCGTATCAAGCGAATGTTCACGGAATACAGTCCAGCCTGGTAAGACTTCTATCCATAAGTCTCCGGAACATATCGGGTTATAGTAATTCTTTATTTTATCAATGGTAGGAGTCCACGCTCCCAATTGCAAACGTTGTGAAGAATACACATCTTTCACTCCGCTGAACTGTACCAAAAATTCTGCCGCACGATTTAATATCTCGGATATATTCAGTTGTTTCTGCTCTATCAGCTTATGATTCAAGTATATTTGCTGCTCAAAATGCGCCTCCACCCATTGTCCTTCACCGTAAATAGCAGCCAAATAAAGGTTCAACAGAGCAGAACAACGTTCAATATGGAATTCTCCACCCGGTATTTTATATTGAGGAGGATCAACAGGATCAGCGTCAGCATATCCTGTAGAGGTTATAAAGAATAAAGTATTGTTCAAACCAACTTTCCGGTCTATCAATTCCAATAATTCAGCAATACTGTTATCCAAGCGTACATATGTATCCTGCATTTCCATCGGGAGTTCTGCAGGAGCCTTATGATCATAATTCCCGGCATAATATGCTAGTGACAAAAAGTCCGGAACAGCATCCTTTCCAATGGAAGTATTACTCAAACAAGCATTAACCAAACGGTTTACCTCATCATTAGCATAGGGACTTGTTTTCAATTTACGGTATTTATTTTTCCGTTCATCATCGAAATTATGCTTGAACGTAACTTGTTTGTTCTCGCTAGTCAAATATTTATAGACAGTCACAGGCAAATAAGGCGCCCACGACATATTGCCGATACGGAAATCTAGTCCTTCACGGTCATTATAAGTAGTCACCCATGCAGGAAATATACCGTAATATGTGCTGCCACTCCATTTTCCTGTTTCATCATTCAACCAGAATGCACCTTTCGAAGCATGGCCGGCAGCTAACACCGCCATTTCACGTGTAGGAGCGATAGAATAAACTTCAGCTACTCCTTGTGTGGCTATTACCAACTCATCTGTCAAAGTCGACACCTTCATTTTCTGCGGAGAAGTAGACTCTGAAGTATAAATGCCCATAAAATCAGCATCGTCCACACAATTAAGGACTCGAAGAGTACTGCGGTCCATCCAGTTATCCCCCACGATTCCGTTGGTATAAGGTGTAGTACCAGAATAAATGGCCGCCACAGCTGATGACTTATCTACATTAATAAAATCATATTCGGCATTCCGATAAATCCGTCCTTCTTTCCACAACCGCTTAAAGCCACGTTCACCGTATAAAGCCGAAAAAGCCTCTATATAATCAGTCCGCAATTGGTCAATAGTCAATCCGACCACTAACCTAGGGACCGCAGGAATGTTCTGTGCCTGCAACCCTGTTAATGCGATAACAGTCAAAAGAGAAGTTAAGATGCGTCCTTTCATTTATTGTTTTGTCTGTAATATAATAAAACGTGGTTTGCAGAACATATTAACAAACACAGTGCCAAAGGTAATACCGTTACGTTGAATTTTTGCTGTATAAACGGCATTATCATCATAAAAGATGTTAAGCACACTATATTTATTGTATGATAGTAGTCTTTTTTACCTTTTATAGCTCGATAAACCATAACCGGAAGATAAATTAAAGGGATAGGATTCAATAAAAGGATAAGCCAATTGGACCCTACCGTAGGATGAGTAGAAAAAAAGACCAGGAAAGTAATGACACATCCCGCTAACCCTTGTACACCAAAAAGAAGCAAATCCCAAATCCAGATTATTTTCCTGGTTTTAAACTGCAACCATCCTACAAAACAAGTAATTCCTATTAAAATAAAGACACACGCCAGGGGTGACAATGGAAAACCGTCACCAACATTCTCCGGTTCTGCATCCACCACCTTTTTTTCATGCAGAATCAAAGGACGCACGCTGTCACCTACTACTATAGTCGCTTTTTTTGCCGCTTCCAGCAAATAAAAAGGGGCGAACATCTGCTTACGCGCATCAATAGGCTTATCAGCTTCACTGCCCAAACACATATCAATGCCCAGCTCATCCCATTTGTGTCCTTTAGTATATTGATGGACAATATCCCGAAAAGAGAGCCCCTCCTTTCCTTCAGAATAAACAACCTTCCCTTCAATACACCTTTCTATTACATCACGCGCACGGGTAGTGCAATTATCATAGAAAAAGTTATAACGGTAAACCCTATTCTCCGGCAGATAATTCTCTTCCAGCAATCTTCTGAGTTCCTGTTTTTCCGAAATAGTCAAATTCAATGTCTGCTGATAAACCGAGGAACCACGCATAGCATAACTGCCTTCAAAATAAGGATAACGGGTTACGCCCAATTCATAATCAGTTTCTCCTTTGACAAAACGATAGATAAAATGGGGAGTATTAAAGCTGAACATACCATAATTAAACACCCAGTCCTCTCCACGTGCCGTATCCTCATAGCGCAATGCCGTATGCCCGAACAAAGCATATATTTCTGTACCGGGAGCACAAGTCATCAGACTCACCTTTATATTATCCTCCTGACCTCTAATCGATTGACTCAAGGAAAAGAATAACAAAATCAATGCTATAATTAATTTATTCATAAAATCCATTTTCTGTTTACCGATGCAAAAGTACACCTAAATATTAATTAATTCCTCACAAATACCATTTTTTATTGCTATTCCTATTTATTTTTTACGTTACTTTGCAGCCGAAAAAGCAAAGTTGTGAATTTAATAATCGACATAGGAAACTCAGTAGCCAAATTGGCTATATTCGACAAAGGCGAGTTAGTTGAAGTATTTCGTGGCTCCAATCATTCTTTAGATTGCCTCCCGATGCTTTGCTCCCGATACCCGTTGAAACGAGGTATCATAGCTTCTGTCATAACACTAAGCAATACGATCCGGCACCAACTGGAAAGATTGCCTTTTAACATCATCGAATTAAGTCATGAAACCCCTGTTCCCGTCACTAATTTATATAAAACGCCTCAAACACTGGGCATGGACCGTTTAGCAGCTGTGGTCGCAGCAAACTGGCTGAAGCCTGGACACGATGTGCTGGTTATCGACGCAGGAACCTGTGTCACATACGATTTTATTGACGCTGACGGAGCCTATCATGGAGGCAATATTTCTCCAGGAATGCGTATGCGTTTCAAGGCATTGAACATATTCACCGACAAACTTCCCAAAGTAAGCGCTAAAGGAGAAGTTCCGATGTATGGACAATCTACAGAAACGGCTATCCGGGCAGGAGTCATTCGCGGAATGGAATTTGAAATGAGCGGCTATATCACCCATCTTCAAAAGAATTATCCGGAGCTTTTGGTTTTTTTAACGGGCGGAGATGAATTTTCTTTTGATACAAAATTAAAAAGTATCATCTTTGCAGATAGATTTTTAGTATTGAAAGGTTTAAACAGAATATTAAGCTATAATGATAAACTATAAAAGACTGATTAGTGCGTCAATATTACTCACAGTCACAGGGCTAGCCGTAGCCCAAACAAGCACAAATTCTCCCTATACACGCTACGGCTTTGGTCAGTTAGCTGATCAAAATTTTGGTAACAGTAAAGCAATGGGAGGAATAGCATACGGTTTGCGAAACGGCTACCAAATCAACGCGTCTAATCCGGCATCTTATACAGCTATCGATTCATTGACATTCTTGTTCGATGCAGGAATGACTCTTCAAAATGCGAACTTCAAGGATGGTAATGTAAAAACCAATGCTAAAAACTCAAGTTTTGACTATTTGGCCATGCAATTCCGTCTATGGCAAAAAATGGGAATGACAGTTGGTTTTCTTCCATTTTCTACAGTAGGTTACAACATTTCCAAAACACATGATTTTGAGGATGTAGACAATAACGGAAAGTGGGTCGAATCTTATAATGGCGACGGAGGCTTTCACCAGGTTTTTGTAGGATTAGGTTATAAAGTATTTAATAATTTGTCTGTTGGTGCAAATTTTTCATATCTTTATGGAGACATTACCCATCAATCCATGACAGCTATTGGAGCGACAGATACACGTAGTATCAAATTAGACAAATTTTCCATCAGTGATTATAAATTGGATTTTGGTTTACAGTATACTTATAAGTTAAACAAGAAAAACACAATAAATGTAGGTGCCGTTTATACACTGGGACATACCTTGCACGGAGATGCATATAAATATCATCAGACAGGTACGGAAAGTAATGGTTCCATTTATGTACAGTCACAAACTGGCGATACTATTCCAAACCCGTTTAAAATGCCACATACATTTGGTGCAGGTCTTACTTATGTATATGACAACCGCCTGACGATTGGGGTTGACTATACTTTACAAAAATGGAATACAGCCGATCTGACTTGGAGCAAGTTCAACAAAGAAAGTGTGGAAATGAATAACCGCACAAAAATAGCTTTTGGTGCGGAATTCGTACCAAGTTATATCAGCCACAACTATCTGAAGCGTATCCGTTACCGTATGGGAGCTTATTATTCAACTCCTTATAATAAGGTAAGCTATACTGATCCGGACACAGGAGCAACCAGTTTTCAAGACGGTACACGCGAATATGGCGTCAGTGTAGGTTTCGGACTTCCCATGTTCCAAAGTAAATCTATGCTGAACATTTCCGGACAATACATTAAAGTCAGTCCTAAATTTAAAGGATTAATGGAAGAGAACTATTTGAGAATCAATATCGGGCTCACTTTCAATGAACGTTGGTTCATGAAATGGAAAGTGGATTGATAAATGGAGAGAAGCAAATAAATAACAACAACTAAATTTATATACGATGAAAATGAAGATGGTAACAGCGCTGTTCGTTCTTTCCTTAGGTACGACAGCTTCTTTCGCTCAGACCGGAGCGTCAGACGGATCAAGATTCGGACATGGTGAAGACAGTATCCGATGCTTGAAAAATATCAGTATTTACACTGAGTATGTCAAAACTAACAATTTCAAGGACGCCTATACTCCTTGGATGAGCGTATTTACAGAAGCCCCCAAAGCTCAAGTAAGTACTTATACTAATGGTGCAAAAATTCTTCGTGCTTTAATAGCCGGTGAAAAAGATGCAGCTAAGCAAAAACAATACTTCAATGAACTGATGAAAGTTCACGACCAGCGTATCCAATATCTGGACGATTTGAACAAGTTGGTTAAAAGAGATGCTACAAAGGGTTCAATTATCGGAATGAAGGCACATGACTACTTCACAATGGGTGGACAGGACATGAATGAAGCATACAACATGTTCAAAGAAGCCATTGAACTTGAAAAAGAAAATTCCGACTATTTTGTATTACAAGAATTCATGGATGCTGCTGCCCGTAAAATGAAGAGTGATGAAGCATACAAAGAACAATTCATTCAGGATTACTTGTTTGCATCAGGAGTTGCTGATGGAGCTTTAAAAGCTGCTACAAAGGAAAATGACAAAAAATTATTGAAAGTGGCAAAAGACAATATCGATGCATTTTTCATTAACAGTGGTGTAGCGACTTGCGACAACCTACAAGCTATCTATGCTCCGAAAGTTGAACAAAACAAAACTAATTTGGATTATCTGAAGCAAGTTATTTCTGTAATGCAGATGCTAAACTGTACAGAACAGGAAGCTTACTTTGCTGCATCTGAAGCCGCACATGCCATCGAACCGACTGCCGAAACTGCTGTAGGTTGCGGATACATGTATTACAAGAAAGGTGATATGGACAAATGTATCGACTATTTTGATCAGGCTATCAACTTAGAACAAGACCCATTAAAGAAAGCCGACTATGCATACAAAACCGCTGCTATTTTATTCAGCAAAAAACAGTTGAGCAAGGCAAAACAATATGCGCTGAAGTCAATCTCATTGGATGGAAACAATGGTAAGCCTTACATTTTAATTGCTAATATGTATGCATCAAGCCCTAACTGGAGTGATGAAGCCGCATTGAACAAGTGTACTTATTTTGCTGTTATCGACAAATTACAGAAAGCAAAAAGTGTAGATCCTAGTGTTGCTGAAGAAGCAAATAAACTAATTGGTACTTATGCAGCCCATACTCCTAAAGACGCAGACTTGTTCTTCCTCAGCTTGAAGAAAGGTGACTCTGTTACAATCGGTGGATGGATTGGTGAAACAACAACTATCAGATAATTATGTCGTCTGAAAAAAAACAAGAATCACACTTTATATTTCTAAACATAACAGTTGCCATTTGGGCAACTGTTATGTTTGTTTTATTCCCAGCATGCTCAGGAGGCGAAAAAAATCTGGCGGAAGCCATTACAGAAAGAGATTCATTGCCTAGCATGAAAACATTGGGGGTTACTACCCTTATATCCGATTCCGGTATTACCCGCTACAAAATTATCACAGAAGAATGGGAAATTTATGATAAAAAGAACCCTCCTTATTGGGCTTTTGAAAAAGGAGTTTATCTGGAAAAGTTTGATTCCCTATTCCATATTGATGCCAGCATAAAAGCCGATACAGCCTATTACTACGAGAAAAAGAAACTTTGGGAATTGAGAAGCAATGTGCATATCCGCAGCCAAAGAGGCGACAAATTTGACACAGATCTGCTCTTTTGGGATGAAAAGCAGGAAAGGGTCTATTCTGACAAATTTATCCGCATTGAACAAGAAGATAAAATCATTACCGGTTATGGATTTGAATCTAACCAGCAAATGACAGAATATCAAATTTATAATAACACAGGTATTTTCACTGTAGAAGATACAGCACCAGCAGACAGTACAAAAGCTGTTGCAAATAGCACTAGAACTGATTCGATACGCTAATTCACTCACTATTATGGGTATTATTATACAGATTCTTATTACAATGGCTTTTTCCGCTTTTTTTTCCGGAATGGAAATAGCCTTTGTTTCATCCAATAAATTACGTTTTGAAATGGATCGTAACAACCAAAGCATAAATTCACGTATACTTTCCATCTTCTTTCATAATCCGAACAATTTTATCTCTACCATGTTGGTAGGGAACAACATCGCTTTGGTCATTTACGGTATATTGATGGCACAAGTCATTGAACAAAACTTGCTGGCAGGATTGATAGACAACCACTTTTTATTAGTACTGATCCAAACAATTATTTCCACATTAATCATCTTGGTCACAGGAGAGTTCCTGCCTAAAACCTTATTTAAGATTAATCCCAATTTCACTCTGAATATTTTTGCAGTTCCCACTTACATTTGCTATGTCTTGCTCTATCCCATCAGCAAGTTTGCTTCGGGAATATCCAATATATTACTTTACATTATAGGCATTAAAACAAATAAAGAAGCCAATGAAAAAGCTTTTACCAAAGTCGATCTAGATTACTTTATTCAAAGCAGTATACAAGATGTTCAAAATGAACAAGACATAGACACCGAAGTCAAGATATTCCAAAATGCACTAGATTTTTCGAATATCAGAATTAGGGATTGTATGGTACCTAGAACCGAAATTGTTGCCATAGAATATGGAACTCCCATAGAAGAACTAAAAGCCCGCTTCATTGAAAGCGGAATCAGTAAAATCATTGTCTATAAAGAAAACATTGACAATATTATAGGTTATATCCATTCTTCTGAAATGTTTCGTGAACAGACCGACTGGACTAAGAGTGTCCGCCAACTACCTATTGCTCCCGAAACGATGGGAGCGCATAAGCTGATGAAACTATTCATGCAGCAAAAGAAATCCTTAGCTGTAGTAGTCGATGAATTCGGAGGTACATCCGGCATCGTGGCGCTAGAAGATTTAGTGGAGGAAATTTTCGGCGAAATAGAAGATGAGCATGATACAACTTCTTACATTGCCAAATCCGTCGGTGACAATGAATACATCCTTTCCGGACGTCTGGAAATAGAAAAAGCCAATGAATTGTTCTCACTTGACCTACCGGAAAATGATGATTACCAAACTATCGGTGGACTCATCCTGCACCAATACCAAAGTTTCCCCAAAATACATGAAGAGATCATTTTCGATAAATTCCATTTCAAAATAATTAAAGTAACAGCAACAAGAATTGAATTAGTAAAGTTGAAAGTAATCGAATAACAGATTTTTTTCACAATAAAATAGCTTGTAAGCTGCATTTTTTGTATCTTCGTGCGCTAAATCTATGAAGTATAAAAAAACAATAAACAAAAATAGTAAAATTAAATGGCAACATTACAAACAATCAGAAGTAAAGGCCCTCTGTTGGTCGTTGTAATCGGACTTGCCCTCTTCGCATTCATTGCCGGAGACGCATGGAAGGTTCTCCAACCACATCAGGGTAAACAAGACGTAGGTGAAGTAAATGGAAAAACACTTACAGCACAAGAGTATCAAAAAATGGTAGATGAATACACAGAAGTCATAAAATTGACACAAGGTGTTTCTGCATTAAATGACGACCAACTGACTCAAGTGAAAGACCAAGTATGGCAATCTTACGTAAATAACCAATTAATCGCAGCGGAAGCTGCAAAATTGGGGTTGACCGTCAGCAAAGCTGAAGTTCAAGCAATCATCGAGGAAGGTACTAACCCATTGTTGATGCAAACCCCGTTCCGCAATCCGCAAACCGGTGCTTTCGACAAAGATATGCTGAAAAAATTCCTGGTAGATTACGCTCACCTGGATGCAAGCAAAATGCCTGCACAATATGTAGAATACTATCAAAAAATGGGAGCTTTTTGGAATTTTATTGAAAAGACTTTGATCCAATCTACTTTAGCTGAAAAATATCAGAACCTGATTGCAAAATCATTGATCTCAAATCCGGTTGCAGCTGAAGATGCGTTTACATCACGCACTGAACAATCAGACGTTTTACTGGCTGCAATTCCTTATTCTTCTATCAGCGATTCAACTATCACGGTTTCAAACAGCGAAATCAAAGATCTGTATAACAAGAAAAAAAGTTCTTTCGAACAGCCGGTTGAAACTCGTAACATCAAATACATTGATGTATTGGTAACTCCATCTGAAGAAGATCGCAAAGAAGTATTAAATGAAGTAACCGAATATGCCAACCAGCTAGGTACCGCTGCCGACATGAACACATTCATCCGTTCCACCGGCTCTGTTGTTCCTTTTTCTGAAATTGCAATCAACAAGACTGTATATCCTAATGATGTAGTTGCTCGTTTGGACTCTGTAACTATCAACGAAGTATATGGTCCTTACTATAATCAGGCAGATGATTCATATAATGCTTTTAAAATTATTGCCAAGCAGACTGCTCCCGATTCAATCCAATATCGTCAAATTCAGGTATATGCTGAAGATGCTGCTAAAACCGCAACTTTAGCCGATAGTATTTTCAATGCACTGAAAGATGGAGCTGACTTTGCTGATATCGCAAAAAAATATGGTCAGACAGGTGAAGCAACCTGGTTGACTGCACGCAACTATGAAGGTGCTGCATTAGATGCTGACAATGCTAAATACATCAACACATTGATTAATTCTAATGTTAAAGAATTAAGCAATCTTCAGATCGGACAAGCTAACGTTATTCTTCAAGTGTTGGATAAAAAAGCCATGAAAGATAAATATAAAGTTGCAGTGATTAAACGTCCGGTTGAATTCAGCAAAGAAACATACAACAAGGCATACAATGATTTCAGCCAATTCGTAGCGCAGAACACTACAATGGATAAGATTGTTGCCAATGCAGAAGAAAGCGGATACCGCTTGTTAGAACGTGCTGATTTCCGTAGCGCAGAACACCGTGTGGGTGGTGTAAAAGGAACTCGTGAAGCGTTGAAATGGATTTTTGCAGCCAAGGAAGGTGAAGTGTCCCCATTGTATGAATGTGGTGAAAATGATCACTTGATGGTAGTTGCTCTTGAAAAGATTAATCCTGCCGGATATCGTAATATTAATCTTGTTGCCGACATGCTGAAAGCAGAAATCATCAAAGATAAAAAAGCTGAAAAACTGATAGCTGAAATGAAAGGCGCAAACAGCATTGCCCAAGTGAAAAATATGGCAAATGCAGTTAGCGATTCTGTAAAACATATCACTTTCTCTGCTCCGGCATATGTTTCAGTAACTCGCGCCAGCGAACCAGCTTTAGGTGCTTATGCAAGCAAAGCTGAAGTAAACAAGTTAACTGGTCCTATCAAGGGTAATGCAGGTGTTTACATGATTCAGGTTTATAACAAAGAAAAAAGTGCAGAAGAATTTGATGCTAAAAACGAAGAAAACAACTTGTCTAATATGGCAGGACGTTATGCTAGCAGTTTCATCAATGACCTCTACAAAAAAGCTGAAGTGAAAGATGACCGTTATCTGTACTTCTAATCTGTAGTATATAATCTTATAAATATAAAAACAGGCTGTATCAAATGATTGGTACAGCCTGTTTTTATATTCTTCCTGTCGTTGGTGACAGGACGTTTTTTTAAAAGATCAAGAGCTTTTAAAAAAAGATAACCGCCTTTTTAAAAAAGAACAAGAGCTTTTTTAAAAACGTCTTGATCTTTTTTACCCCTGCCGGAAATTCCATCGTAAGCCTCATTTCGTAGAAACCCTTCTCATGCATACTTCTTACGATAGAAAAGCCTGAAAATGTCCTACTTTGCATCAAACACAAACAGCCTGTAAAAAATATACATAACTGACAACAAGCATGTTATGTAAAAAGAAACTTCAAAACATAGTGAGGGCATGAGAGTATAAGTGAGAGCAAGTATTTTTACCGTCAACACATAAGTAATTTATAATTAACGTGAGTTCGAAATAAGAATAAATATATTTCACTTATAATTAGAAACA
>ERZ1673748.2104-NODE-2104-length-16208-cov-4.740482_pt1 | contig 16208 bp, 13 predicted proteins | sample MGYA00580196_ERZ1673748 | MGnify/ENA primary metagenome ERZ1673748 (study PRJEB41218, sample SAMN15661796) | gut metagenome | host: Homo sapiens | place: Canada: London | collected 2015-08-20/2019-03-30 | study: EMG produced TPA metagenomics assembly of...
TAAGATTGTGAACACTTCATCCGGGGAGCAGTTGCCGTGCTTACTTTTCTCATATCATCAATCACTGTACCAAAGATTTGTATAGGAGAACTGTGTACGGAATTGGCACTAATAATAATCTTATCTTTAAATGTACCGTAAAAGCCTTTTAAAGGAGAAGCTGTTATTTTTATAGTCGCACAAGATCGACCTTGAAGAGATGATGGCATAGATATCGACAAACATCCACTCTTATCCAACAGCGAGTATGACAACCTGACTATTTTATCCGATCGGTTATAGATTCTAATTTCCAATTGTTTTGGCCTCCCATTATGCTGTAACAGATCATAAGATAGAGTCATTCGGTCTGCCAGAATATCTGATGATAAAGAATAAGGATATTCATCCTCTATACGATTCATTGTATTTATCGTACCTTTTACCCAAAGAGTATTGACACTTTGCCCTGAATTAGAAACAACCCTTATACTCTTAGAGAAAAAGTTTGTTCGCCCTTTAGGATCGAAAGTTACGGTAATAGTGCCTGTATGCCCTGGTTTTACAGGTTGTTTACTATAAACAGGAATGGCACACCCACAAGTTGAAATCACTTCTTCAATCACAACAGGAGAAGTATGTATATTAGTAAAATGAAAAGTATGACTCACTTTGCCTTCTACTTCCTGAATATTACCAAAATTCCAAGTAGTAGTATCAAAACGTAATACAGTTTTTCCCTGTTGTTGAGCACATACGCCAACAATAGAGCACAGTAAAACGATCAAAGCTGACATAAAACGTTTCATCATCATTTCTTTAAGTTAATATTGGGAGTTACGTAAAAACACAATAACTCCCAATATAAAATCACATTTTAATTATCTTGAGGCAAATCATTGAATTCTGCATTCCAAATGATATTTGCCGAAGCAGGGAAAGTTAAATCACGCCCATTGCCCGAACTGTCCTTCAATGTATTTCCTTCTCCTTCATCCAATTTCCAATAGCCATATAAGTCCGACGAAGATGGAGAAGCTATTGTACGCAAGTTAGCTTTTACTTCTTCCGCCGTCAGACACTTCTTCCACATACGAATATCAGAAATCAGACCATCAAAATACATACTTGAACTTGTATTACCAAACTGAATACCAGTCAACGTATATCCCACCTTGAATCTTTGAGAAGAGGATGGTCCCCAACGTTTAGTAGGTTTTGCAGAAGCAACTTCCTCACCGTTAATATATAAACGATAAGCAACCTCAGTATTCTGGCCCGTTTTTGTTCCGTCACAAGTAATAGTCAACCTAACCCATTGATTAGCCGGCAACGTTATATTTTGATTAGCCAATGTCAAGTCACATTGACGATTACCAATATTAGACGCTCCCGTTGCACCAGTTACACGTAGTTCACAACCACTAAAAACCTCATTATTATTGTTGGTATCCTTACCACGCCATGTACCTATATAATTAGTTCCACTGTGCCAATTATATGGATATACAAGCATTTCAAACGTATGTGTATTATCTTCAATCGTAACTACTTCATCATTTGCGAAACTTAACGTACGATACATATCCGTTGAATAAGAACTCATATTCAATCCCGGTATATAATCCAATTCCCCATCAATGCTAATCGTAAAATAAGAAACAGAACGAGTGTCCGTTACAAATTGTCCTACACACGTTTCATCTATTGTTGCAACAATAGGAAGCAAATATTCTTCACCTTCCACCAAACCGAACAATGATGAAAACTTAACTGATAAGGAATTGGATTCTTGCTGTCCTGCCTTCACTATCGCATTTTTAGCTTGCAACTCATAGACAAAAGCGGGCATCATCTTATAAGATGTGTTATTTGCAGCGTTATAAGCCTCTACCATACTTTCGTCCACGGCAATGTCACACAATAAAGTAGTAGCAGCAGGTTTATCCAGTTTGATAGTATAATCATAAACATAGCTTCCTGCATCCAGTATCTCCCTATAATCAATAGAAACAGGTCCTGCCTCCGACTGTGGCATCTCTATTGTCGGCAATTCAATAAAATCATTGTCATCATCCGAACAAGATGTGAATCCTACTCCTCCCAATAAAACAAGCAAAAGGAGAGTTAATCTATTTATATTGTTTTTCATTATCATACAGTCTATTCATTTATTATTACCTTATTCAAGACATTTATTCGTATCATCATAAGTCCAGTCAATCGTGATTCCATTCTTATAACTGATATCACGCTTTGACGGAGATAAATCATAGAAAGTAGTTCCTTCTCCTTCATTCATTCTCCAATAAGACACAAGCCCATTGGTAGAAGGATCTACCCCACATACATTTGCTTTAATTTCACGAGCAGACAAAGGACGAGTCCAAAGACGCATCTCACTCAATCGACCATAAAATAATTGTGAAGATTGATAGCCTTTTGAAGGCATGCCGATCTGCACTCCATAGAGTGCATACTCATACGGGGCAACTGTCATTGAGTTATCTTTCTCTCCATTAATATATAATGTCAAAGTATTGCCATCATTTACCAAAGCAACAGCATACCAAGTATTTAAAGCAAAGCGAGTATTCGAAGACATTTTGCCCTGCTTAGTTGTTACATGTAGTTGATTGGGTTCATCTGTACCTTCTCCAAAACGAAGCAGATTCTGGTCACATTTAAAGCCTCCATCATCAATTGCTCCCCCTTCTACAGATGACTCATTGCCTCCAAAAGAACAAACACGAGTAGTACCGGAAGCTCCGGAAGAACGAAATTGAGTAGCGTAAATCTTCACTTCCCATGTATAAGTAGGCAATGAAGGAATAGGCTCTGGAAGTAAAAACTGATAAGCCATAGAAGCCTGTCCTACATACGGAGCATGGAAGCGCAATGTTCGGGATACTTTCAGAAAAATAGTACGTCCTGCTTCTATAATATCCAAATCTCCTGTCGCACTTTTTATGGTAACCGGTACCAAATAAACACGTCCCGGCACAAATTCCGAATCATCGGCAATTGAAAGAGAGGCAGCAGAAGAAATTGCCTGTCCTGCTGAAATCGTAACCTCCGGATTTTCAAATGTATATGATTTATCCGGAATGGGATAATAATTGGTTCCCATTTCCTCATTATAAGTATCAACCAGACTTGCATCAACAGCCAGATTCACCTGAATATCCGATTCAACGCGAGAAGTTGAAGTCACAGAAACAGCATACGCAGATGGAAATCCATCAATGGCGAACTTTACCAATCTATCCGAAGATGTTCCGGTCATTAACAACCCGTCACCTTTTTGAGCGGCTTCCTGGCATCCCTGCAGCATAAAAGAAGCTATTCCTATCAAAGCAGCTCCCCATATCTTTTTTATATTATTCAATGTTTTCATACCTTGCATACAAATTTAAAATTCATCCATTTTCTTCTTCCGTTTCTTGTTTAGTAGACTGTTGTACAGGCTTTCCGGCAGGATTTTGTTCCTGAATACCACGCCGAAGGCTATAATAAGGAATAGCGGCTTTCTCTTTATCACCTATAGCCTGATTAGCAGGACGAGTGGTATTGTATTCATATTCAAAATAATATCCACCGAATCCGCCTTTTCGTCCTTGTGTAGGATTCCAGCGTGCCATACCTATTACAGAATAGATTGGATTGCCCCATGAATCTACTTTATTTCCATCGGCTTCCGTAAATTCGACTCCACCATTCTGCCAGTACCATCCCATTTGTTCCGTAGCAACGAATTTTTCAGGAGGACACCAGCTGCTAAGCTGGTCAAATTTAGATTGCAAACTTTGAGCACTACCGGTGGTGTAACATTGTCGTACAAAATAATCGACATAAGGTTCTGTTTCCTTAGGAGGCAGCTGATTATAGAAGTCAACAATTAATAATTTGCCTGTACCCGATTGAGGACCGAAATAATTTCCCAATACCTTTATAAACTTTGTAAAGTTATCATTTTGCAACCAGTCGCCTTCCGGTTCGTAGTCCAAGTCCAAACCATCCAGATCATTACGCAACACACATCTCGCAAGATGCAAAGCATAAGCCTCGATACCTGCGTCGGTTTTAGGAAACTCCGTACTTCCAATACGGCAAATCGTACACATCACAACGCGAGTCCCCTTTACTGTACGGATATAATTCATTTCCTCATAAGCAGTCGGCAAATAACGCTCGTTATAATAACTCGTTTCTACATAAGCCGGATTGTTGGAAGGAATACCTGACCACAGACTGACAATGTCCAGACTATCCGGCAGACCAGTGAAATGAAGCCCCTGCGAAGGAGATGCTTCTGAAGTATAACCGGCATACCAGCCGAAACAAATAGCATGATCTGTTTTCTTATATTCACGCAGGTTCTGATAATATTCTTCATTATAAGTATTAGCTGCCTGTATAACTTCCGGTTCAATATCCGTATCACAACCACTCACAACAAATGTCAAGAGATAGGTGAACAAAAAATATACATAATTTCTTTTCATATTCTGCATTATTTAAGTAACCAATTATTTATTAGGCACATCCCACCACAATCTGACACCCGGGTTATCTACGCCACCTAAAAGTGTGATGCCTTTATCCAACTCTGTTCTATTCGTATTATATTCCGATTCCGGATAAGGTAATCTGCGGATTTGTATATTTGTGTCTACAGAACCTCCGGAACTTTCGTTCACAACAACCGGAAATACTTTCGGATAACCGGTACGGCGGAACTCTGTCCATGCCTCTTGTCCCACCGGATAAAGAGCAATGTACTTTTGAGTAATGATTTGTTCCAGATTTGTTTTAAAATCTCCCGATTCATCCCAAGCGATAGAAACAGTCCCCAAAGCATCCATGGAATGAGATGATGTCACCGGATCCTCATAATTGGCAGGCACATATCCACCCGCCGCAGTTCTTGTCAGATACGCGTCAGCTCCTGATACACCATGTTCATCAAATGACATTCTTATTCCATCTTCATAATACTTTTTAGCATCGGCATTCGTTCCCCAACGCAAAGCATATTCCGCCAACAAGAAATATGATTCAGATGAACGCATCCACACTACATTGGAAGTAGCGGTTGCCTGTGGTTCGGCAAAGATTCCTGTTATATATTTATCCTTACTTACGTCCTTTGACATTCCGGCTCTTATACCCCGATATTTTCCACCCGTACCTGCCTCGAAGTAAGCAGAAAGTCGTGGATCCTGATAACCATTCATGTATGAATCCAGCGTCGCTCCCATACAAATATCATCCCATCCTTTCAGAATATACAGAGGACTTTCATAAGTCGCTATCGGAGTAATATGCTGAAGTTCTGCTAAATCAGACTTCACATTCATCAATCCATAACTATTGCCAATAGCCAGTTGGGCTTCACTTTTTGCCTTTGTTTCATCCACATAGGCAAGATGCAATGCAAGACGCAAACGAAGTGAATTGGCAAACTTTATCCAAGATGTAACATCACCGTTGAACACACAATCCCATGATGACAAAACTTTACTTCCGGATGCAGCATAACTATCCAAGTTATTGATAGCTCCATCCAATTCTTCAAAGAATCTGTAATAAACATCCTTTTGCGAATCATAAGGCACTTCTTTTGAAACTCCAAAATTCAAATAAGGAATAGGGCCATAGGTATCTGTCACACGATGCATTGCCGCTACTTTCAGAATTTGTGCCATAGAAAACCGGGGATCTTCGTCATTGTTAATCGCTTTTCTTATTTCACGCCAGGCATTCATAGTCGTCAGGTAATTGGTAGTGAACATATCACCATACCAACTTCTTTTATCCCAATTGTAACGACCGGCAGAATTGATACTGGGAGCAGGAAAACCAAAATAGCCGACATAACCATCTCCACCCATCACTTCCACAGTCTGATATCTGTCCGAACCGATATTAAGTCCCGGTTGTGCTACCACCAGTACGTTCTGCTCCATCTGTAAAAGAAGAGAACCAGTTCTCACATTATCCCAATCCGTCATCTCATCGGTTGCTTCATTAGGATTGGTATTGTACTCCAAAAAATTCTTTGTACAACCTACATTTATCATGATTACTCCAAGGAATAAGTAGTAGTTCCTTACTTTAAAAAACTTACGTATGTTCATCATTATTTTTTTTAAAGGTTATCCAATTAGAAAGAAATCTTTGCAGAAAATCCCATCGATCTCAAACTCGGTTGCATGAAATAGTCCATACCCTGGTTATAAGTACCTGTACTTGCGGTAGATTCCGGGTCAAATGGAGCCTTACAATATAGCATCCATAAATTACGTCCTACAAAGGACACATTCAATCCAGAAATCCATTTACACCATTTATTGATCGGAATATCATATCCCAATGTCAATTCTCCCAAACGAACATTCGTCATACTATATACATAGAACCTACATAACCTGTACCATTAGCTCCGATAGTCTGATACCATGTCTGGGCATCAATCATCTGGCCGTTTACTTTCACGCCACCATTATCCCGCGCTTCTGCCGATGTCTTAGACACTCCATAATAGTCCATTACAGCTTGAGTGGCAGAAACTCCGATACCACCTACACTGTCATTCAACATAAATCCGAGAATGATTCATTTCCAATTAAATTCATTTCTCCAGCTAAGAGTATATTTCGGATTGGTATTACCAGCATAGACATAATTATTCTTATCTGTTTCCAATGTACCCGTCATTGAATTCATCCAGATATGTCCATGCTCATCAGTTCTCATTGTATTCACATATACATCTCCCATAGAGCCCCCTACTGTTAGCCGCTGTTTGGCACCGCCTAACGAATAGACATCCATTTCGTCCAGATGTACTGTCACTCCCAACTCTTCATTTGTATATTCAGGGAGTAATTGGTCAATGCGGTTTCTGTTGAGCGACCATAGTAAAGTTGTTTTCCAATCTACAGGCCCTATATTCTGTTTAAAGCCAAGAGCTAACTCAATACCTTTATTCGTTACTTTACCTGCATTTACATATAATTTAGAATATCCGGTTGTTGTAGAAATTTCCGGACTGAAGAGCTGATTCTCCGTATATGTCTTATAAGCTGTCACGTCCAGTGTCAGTTTATTATCAAACAGACCTAAATTAAATCCTCCTTCCCATGAATGAGTTCTCTCCGGTTTAAGGTCTTTTATCGGGAAATAAGAAGTGGTATTCAATCCTCCCAACATTGCGTACGTAGTGATAGCCCTGAATCTTTCCGGTGCATTACCCACCTCACTATATGAAAGGCGAACCTTTGCATAAGAAAGAATGTTAGATTTCATTGTAAACATATTAGTCAGAATTGCTGAAGCACCGATAGAAGGATATAATATGGAAGAATGGTTTGTTCCTGCCAAAGCAGATATCCAGTCATTACGTAACGAACCATCTACATAAACCATGCCCTTATATCCTAATGAGAATGTTCCGAATAAAGAATTGGTACGGTCGTGATAGTTCGTATTTTTATAGGTTAATTTACCGGAAACGTTCGCATTGTTAGAAGTAAACAGATTAGGAATGGTCAGTAATCCTCCTCCAAAATTAAGCTCCTTATAATCCAAATCCAATAAACTGGCACCTAAAGATGCTGTCAGATTCCATGTGTCGTGATAGAAATATTTATTAATATTCAACATAGCATCCGCATATATCTGACTGGTATTCTTGTTCGATTGCACGTATGCTCCTTTATCCGAGTTTTCAGCAATCACATTCAAAGTGGAAGCATACATTTTCTTTTCCGAGTTGATAGTTTCCTTATCCAGTTTCACGCGTCCGGAAACATTCAACCAATCTGTTATCGTATATTTTAGTGAACCGCTTGCCAGAAAACGGTCTTTCTTGTTGGTATACATATTCCGGTTCGTAATCCAGTAAGGATTCTGCATGGATAATCCATTTTCTTTCAATGGCCAGAACTGTGTTTTTATGTTACGGTCTACATCATATCGTTCATAATACTGATATTTCGAGAAATCATCACCGCGCGGAAATAAATAAACGGGAACCAATGGATTGGCATACTCTCCTTGCGACAACATATTCTGTTCCTTTACATTAGAATACATAAAACTTAAATCCATCGTCAGTTTATCATTCAGCATAGAGGTCGTGTTACGAACAGAGAAATTATATCTGTCCAAGTCATTATTCTGAATGATACCCCGGGCATTCACAGCACCTACGGATACATAGGTTTGATTTTTTTGTGTCCCTGTAGTCAGACTTACAGTGTTCGCTACATTGTAACCTGTCTGAAAAAAATCTTTAACTTCATAATCGGTAGGAGATGACAATTTAGATGCCCAACTATACCACTCTCCTGTTTCCGAACCATACGTATTCTGGAATTCCGGCAATCGGAATGGTGAATAGAAAGTTGAATTATTACTGTAAGTCAATCTGGTTTTATCTACAGCTCCTTTCTTCGTTGTGATAAGTACCACACCATTGGCAGCAGCCGAACCGTATAGTGCAGCGGCGGCCGATCCGCTAAGTACTGAAATTGATTCTATATCATCAGCGTTGAAGTTAGCCAATCCGTCACCGGATTGTCCGGCACCCGTATACTGATCGTCGGGTTGTTCACCTGATATATTAGCCAAAGGAACTCCATCTACTACATATAGAGCGTTGTTATTACCGGATATAGACTTCGTACCACGCATTACCACACGGGCACCACCTCCAATACCGGATGAACTTGCATTGATATTCACACCCGCTACCTTACCGGCAAGACTGCTCATCACATTCATATCTTTCGCCTTTGCCACTTCATCGCCGCCAATCTGCTGCACATTGTATGTCAAAGACTTAGTTTCGCGTTTAATGCCCAAAGCCGTTACAACAACCTCATTCAAGACTTTTGTATCTTCCGTCATCACAATGGAAAGCGATTTATTATCTGCAACCTTCACCTCTTGAGAAGCATATCCAATATAAGAGATCTCCAATACCGCTCCCTTTTTAGCTTGAATCTGAAAGTTTCCGTCGAAATCTGTAATAGCACCGGTAGTTGTCCCTTTTACTTTCACATTCACTCCGATCAAAGGTTCTCCTTTTGTATCTTTCACTGTACCTTTTACCTGGATAGTCGGATCTTGCTCTGTTACATTCAATTTATTGGTAGACAAGATAATCTGCTTATCAACCACTGTATAAGTAATGTTGGTTCCTTTAAACACCTCATCAAGAATATCCAGTATCTTACCTGAATTGTTTCTCACAGAAACAATACGGTTCTTCTGAATTGTTTTATCATTATAAAGGAAAACATAGTCGGACGTCTCCTCTATTTTATTCAGTACCTGTTCTACAGATACATTGTTCATTGAAATGGCAACCCGCGTTCGCTGGGCATAACCATCTTCGGCAGAAAGTTGTAATACTACTGCGAAAAGTAGTGCTAGACTAATCCTCATAACTAAAGGAAGTTTTAGATTTAAAGCATATTTAGGACATAATGCTGTAAATGAATGATTTTTTTTCATACATTTGTGGCTAACTAAAGTTTATTACTAAATGAACTATGGTTTGATTCCGGCTAGTGTTTGCGAGACCTTGTACCGTGAATCTGGAAAATTCGGAGGAAGACAGCTGTTGGTAGCAGCTTTCTTCCTTTTTTCTTTTATTCTCTTGTGTTATTCCATGGGCTTTTATTTTAAGGGTTACTACTCTAATATAAATCTACTCTAATTTTAGTCTTTGATAATGTATCATCTGCCTGTTGTTGCGGTTCTTCAATTTTCCATTTTAAATCGGCAGACCTGGCCAGATAATCCAATATCTGCGACAGAGTTTCAGTCCGGAAAGTAGCCCGGTACTTATATTCTTTTCCAGACCTATTGTTAAACTGAATTTCTACATTGAAATGTCGTTCCAGACGCTTCAGGATTTCTTCCAATGAAGCATTTCTGAAAATTAGTTTTCCATCTTTCCAAGCTATCTTTCCATAGACATCCACTTTATTTTTTTTCGACTTTTGACTCTGTTTGTCGTAAAGCAACTGTTCTCCAGGAGCCAATACAATTGTCTCCTGATCGGGGGTTATCACATTTACCTTACCCTTTTCCAATACTGTTTCTATATAATTATCATCCTCATAAGCAGCTACATTAAATTTGGTACCATAAACATATACGCTCAAGCCATTCGGAGTATTTACATAGAAAGGACGATCTTTGTCTGCCTGCACTTCGAAATATGCTTCACCCTTCAACTCTACCAACCGGTTGTCTTTCTTGAAAGTGGTAGGATAACGCAATGTACTACCCGCATTCAACCATACTACAGAATGATCTGGAAGTTCATAACGTATGACAGAACCGGTAGCGGTTACCACCTCTGCATATTTTTCGTCGGTTTCTGTTCCACTAAAATATAAATATCCCAAAACCAGAGAAGAGAGAAATAAAGGTATAGTCAGAAATGCCGCATAACGCATCAGTTGATTATACATGTTCTTTCTTCTATTAGTTTTTAGTTTGGCTTGTGCTTGATAATAGGCACCCAATACATCAATGGATTCCATTTCTTTAATATCATCTCCCAATGCTTGTGCTTTACGGAGCAATGATTCCGGACTCATATTTTCCATATTTTCTTTCAAAATCTTATCTTTTAATTGTAATTACACTTATAATACAACTGAAGTAATTGGAAAAGGACAGCAAAAACAAACTTTTTTTTATTTTATTTTTCGAGCCATGCCAAATTGAAGCGGTAATGCAATCGGCTACTAAGGATATGAACCACATTATCAGGAGTTTGTGTTCCTGCAAGATAGCCACGTGGTTCAGCATGATTTTCATCCATTTCGAAATATCCCGTCCATGCTCCACCGTTTAAAAAGCGATATTCACCGTCCGTCAGTAGTTTTCTTACCGGCCATGTTTTTCCCTCATCGTAGGAAAGAGCCGCATACATGCCATATCCTTTCTTCACATTTCCATTTTTATCTTTAAATTCCAGACCACGTTCTTCCAAAGGCGTACGTTGCGGATGGTCTGTAAAAGAAACCAATAATAAAGGGCCTTCATTCAGTCTCATTAAAACAAGACGCTGACCTCCGTCAATAGGAGGGAGTTCGCTTGCTACATATTTCCAGGTCTTTCCCATATCATCTGATATGCTCATTGGCATTCGGAGTTTTCCTTCTTTATTCCGTATGCTATTACCACGCCCCATAGCCATCAAACTTCCGTTCTCTAATTGTACAATCCCCGCATGGATACCTGCGATTGTACTTCCCGTTCCTTCTTCTTTGAAGTCTGGCAAAGGAGCGCCATCCCAAGGATCGCACCATGTTTTTCCTCCATCTTTACTGATTTGAACAGCTGCCCCGTCATGACTGCCGGGACCCGCATCACAGGCTTGAACCAGCCATCCCTCACGTGTGCAAATCGTACCAGCTATTACCTGATGACGTTTGGTATGTTCGGGAGCTATCAGTTTAGGAGTGCTCCATGAAGCACCGTTATCTGTGCTGGTACGTAGTACCATTGCGAGATTCTGCCAGTCACCCGATGCTTCCACTCCATTGATATGATACAATTTTCCTTTTCCATCATTGAGCAAAGCGCTTCCTGTCATATTCCGATCCGGAACTTTAAAGAATAAAGAAGCCACATCCCAATCAGTATGCCCGGCACGCAAGCGGGAACCGAGTACTACCATCCCTCTCCCATTCTCTTCATTTGCAGAAAACCATATTGCCAGCAAATCTCCATTATCACACCACGTAACTGCAGGCTGATGATTATGCAGATAAAATGGGGTATTCGAATCACATGCCGGACGTACCACAAATGGTATCGGAGGCAGAAACATCGGTGTGATAGCAGATATTTTTTTCCATTTTATAGATGTATTTTTTACAGATTCCTGATTGAACGGGACAGGGGCAGATGTTCCCGATACATTCAAACGAGTATCTGCTTCCACAATTCTAAATCCGGTTTGGGAATGTTTATCTTCCGGGAGCATAGCCAGTCGATTGGCACTTCGCAAGTATTTCTCCGGGGTGTGATGACTCCCTCCTCGAGTGACCCGAAACTCTCCGGTCAACGGTCCTGCCGGGTCTTTCTGCTTTTCTGCGGAATAAGGAGCATACCAATCCAAGCACCATTCTTCCACATTTCCATGCATATCATAAAGCCCGAATGTATTAGGAGGAGTCTGGGCTACTTTTAAAGATACCGGATCAAAGTCACGAACCACTTTTTGATTCCGATGATAAACTGCAGGTAACCCGTCTCCTGTAGAAAATAGTGTGTATGTGCCTGCCCGACAAGCATATTCCCATTCCGCTTCTGTTGGCAAACGATAGTTTTTGCCTTCTTTCCGGCTAAGCCATTCACAAAAGGCAACAGCATCGGAATAACTCACATTGACGACTGCTTCATCATCTTCCAGCGAAACACCGTTTTTTCCTCGTAATGCCCGATGTTCCGGACGGAATGATTCATATTGCGCATTCGTTATTTCAGTGATTCCCATACGAAACGGGCGAGAGATTATTACCTGATGGATAGGAGCCTCATCAAAATCTTCGCCTAATCCGTCACTTCCCATATAAAAACTTCCGGCAGGTATTTCAGCCATCGGAATAAAAGACTTGGAAACTCCTTGAGAATGTATTGGCAAACAAAAGGTTATAGCCAATAAAAAAAACTTGTTTTTCATATTTTAATCCCGTTTATATATAATACAATCAACCTATATACAAAAGGACAGCCTCATCTGATTATTTTCTATTCATTAGTGTTGAAAGCAAAAAAAAGAATCGAAAATTAGGCTTTGATAATTATCTTATTATATATTTGCAACGAAATGAAAAACTACAGAACCTCAAAATAATGAAAATATCTTTTTCTAAACAGACTAAAGAACGGGCTTTCAAACAACTTTATGAGGAGTATTATGCCCCATTTTGTTTGTATGCAAAAAGGTTTGTTGATGATAAAGAAACACGTGAAGACATCGTTTCGGATGTATTCACCTCATTATGGGATAAACTGGATACTGATTCTTTTGATCTTCAATCGAACACCGCATTAGCTTACATCAAAATGTGCGTAAAAAATAGCTGCCTGAATTTCCTGAAACATCAGGAATATGAATGGAGCTATGCGGAAAATATACAGAAGAAAGCTCCTGTCTATGAAACAGAACCGGATAGTATATATACTCTTGATGAGCTATACAGAATGTTGTATGAGACATTAAACAAACTTCCCGAAAACTATCGAACGGTCTTTATTAAAAGTTTCTTTGAAGGCAAAACTCATACAGAGATTGCAGAAGAGATGAATCTTAGCGTGAAGTCTATCAATCGATATAAACAAAAAACGATGGAACTTTTACGTAATGAATTAAAGGAGTATATGCCACTATTACTCTTGTTATTTCTTCGTGCATAATCTACATCCTCATGTTCTCTTCCTGGTATATGCCTTTCTTTTGAAAAACAGTCGTACTCTATATATGTATTAGTCCTGTTGTTTATATCACTCTGCTTAATAGTTAGCAGGGGCTTACTTGTGTGGACAGATAAGCTATCAGTTGTGAACAAATCCGTTTACGGTTGTAAACAGATTTGTTCACATGGGTGAGCCCTTGTAAAACATTAGAGCTTAACAAAAGAATACCTAAGTATCAATGTATGATATATAGGGAAATATAGTATAAATTAGCTGGGAACAAGACGAGCCAGGGTGAGGGTAACTTTTTACCCTCACCCTGGCCTCACCTCTACCCTCACACTTGAAACACCGATGAATAAAGGGATTGAATCAAGGTGGGAGGGTGTGAGGGTAAAACGTCATCAACATTTGTTTGGCTAAGATGCGACACTCTGCCCGGTTTATTTTTCCGTTCTCTGTTTGCGGAATGGATTCTATTGTCAATATATGCTTGGGACGATAATAAGGTTCCAGTATTTCATGTAGTTTATTTCCGATTTCTTCTGTGTCGGGCTGATCTGCCAATAATAAAGTGACAGCCTGCCCTAAGCGCTGATCCGGAACTGAAGTAATGACAAAGGACACAGGAATAAACGGGCGGAGCAACTTCTCCATCTCCTCTGCTTGAATCTTAATTCCTCCACTGTTAATCACATTGTCTTTCCGGCCTAGAATCATAAAACTTCCATCGGGATAGATACGTGCAATGTCATTGGTTTGCAATGTTTCGTCACATACCAAAGGGGCATCAATGATTAATGTATTCTCTGCGGATAAAGACAATTTTACTGAAGGAAATGGATAATAATGTTCTGAAGCCGATGCTCCGTTCAGACGACGAAGGGCAATATGCGACAAGGTTTCAGTCATGCCATAAGTGGAATAAACGGCAGTCGGAAGATATTTTATCTCCGTTTCCAGAGCCTCATCAACGGCTCCGCCTCCTATAATCAGAATATCCGTTTGTTTTAATCGCTCTTTTTCTTCGGGAACCTGCAACGTGTTATAAACTTGCAATGGGACCATTGCCGCAAATCTCAAAGGTTCTTTCATATCCGCCAACGGATGACCGGAAGCAGGACGAACAATCAGGTTCAAACCTGCAACCAATGAACGTACGACCACCATCATCGCACCAATATAACGAAGATTCATGCATAATAATGCCGACTCACCTTTCTTCAAATTCAGAAATTCACAAGTCAGACGCGCACTTTGCATCATTTGATCCTTGCGTACCATCAGTTCTTTAGGTATACCCGTGGAGCCCGATGTATGAACTGTAATAACAGGAGAATCATTAAACCATTCGTTCAGGAAAAGATATAAATTCCAATAAGCAGAAGAATGAGCTTCTGCTCCTCCTGCTATCAGTTGGCTTATATCTTCAAAAGTGTATTCTTTTCCTTCCAGTAGCAAGCGCTGTTGTTGTCGATCAAATATCATCAGAATATCCTTTAAATACCACTAAATACTATCATTTACAAAACCACAGGCAATCTTTTCTGATTTCAAGAGGCACTTCTATATTGTCAGTAAAGAGCATACCCGTTCCCAATCCTTGTGGCAACGGATTATTGAATGTTGCACACCAATGGGCGATAGCGTTCAAACCAATGTTGGACTCCAAAGCGGAAGTGATCCACCAGCCGATATGTTGCTTTTCCGCTTCCATAATCCATTCATCCCCTCCGCATATTCCTCCGTGGAGAGATGGTTTAATGATGATATATTGCGGACGGATGGTTGCCAGCAGTTTCTTTTTTTCTTCCAGCGTGTTGCATCCTATCAGCTCTTCATCCAATGCTATCGGCAACGGAGATTCAGAAGTGAGCCGGGCCATTTCCTCCCATTGTCCGGCACGGATCGGCTGTTCGATAGAATGTAAATCAAATTCCGACAGACGTTTCAGTTTTTCCATTGCATCACCCGGAGAGAAAGCACCGTTTGCATCTACACGCAACTCTATTTCTTTAGAAGAGAAATGGGTACGAATATGGCGTAACAACGCCAATTCTTTTTCAAAATCGATAGCACCAATCTTTAGTTTGACACAACGGAATCCGGCTTCCATCTTTTTCTCGATTTGGGATAACATGTGATCAAAATCTCCCATCCAGATCAGGCCGTTGATTGGAATCCCTACCTCTCCACGTGAAAAAGCCGTATCGGATAAAGCCCAACTCCCTGCAAAGAAATGCCAGATAGCCGTTTCCAAACCAAATAAGATGGAAGGATACTGGCATAAAACATCCTTATCCCACATTCCTTGTTCTTTCTCTACTTGCCGACAAAATCTTTTTAATATATCTTCGTAATCAGGAAGATCGTCACAACTTAAAGCGGGCAAAGGTGCACACTCCCCTATTCCCACTCTGCCAGGGAAGTCAGGAGAGGTAAAATGAAGATACCAAACTTTACGCGTAGTATATGTTCCTCTGGAAGTCCCGGCAGGTTGCTTGAAATGGAGCAATCGGGGAATAATTTCTATTTTACAATTCATCGTGAATAATTTTTCAATTCACCACAGAATAACACAGAGCCTCACGAAGTTTTAACAAGTTATATCTCTTGCAGTTCTCCTACCATTCTCTCCTCCACAGTCTTGCTTTGCAGAAAATCGGGCTTAAACGCAGGAAAAGCAAACTCTGTGGTACTCTGTGGCAAAGCCGATTTTAAGGGAATTTCGGATATTGTTTGAAGTTCGGTTTACGTTTCTCCAGAAACGCATT
>ERZ1673748.2108-NODE-2108-length-16167-cov-18.056480_pt1 | contig 16167 bp, 12 predicted proteins | sample MGYA00580196_ERZ1673748 | MGnify/ENA primary metagenome ERZ1673748 (study PRJEB41218, sample SAMN15661796) | gut metagenome | host: Homo sapiens | place: Canada: London | collected 2015-08-20/2019-03-30 | study: EMG produced TPA metagenomics assembly of...
CGGTCGGCGGGGCCATTGTGGCTCTTGACAGCGGATTGGGTCATATGAGCGAGCGCCCACCAGAGCGAACAGATTGGCATGAAAAGAGGACGGCATAGACCTTCTGGTCATGCCGTCCTCTTTGAATGACAAGTTGTCGCTCTGGTGGGCGCGCAGCGTCGACTGGTTACGCGGTTCGTAGAACCGCGTAACCCCTAAAAGCGGTTGCCGCGGAAGCCGCCGCCGTTGCGGCCGCCACGATCGCCACCGCGACCGCCACGGTCGTTACCGCGGTTGCCGCCAAAGCCGCCACGGTTGCCGCCGCGGTCGCCATAGCCACCACGGTTGCCGCCAAAGCCGCCGCGACCGCCACGGTCGCCGCCGCGGTCACCAAAGCCGCCACGGCCACCGCGATCGCCACCGCGGCCGCCACGGTCGCCACCACGGCCACCGCGATCGCCAAAGCCGCCGCGACCGCCACGGTCGCCGCCACGGCCACCACGGTCGTCACGGCCGCCGCGAGGACCGCGATCCTCATCCAGGCCCATGGCGACGAGCGGAGCGATAACCTTATCGAGAGCGGCCATCAGCTCGGTGGCCTCCTCGTAAGAAAGCTCGGGCAGGAGCTTCTCCTTCTTGTTGGCAAGCTCGACCAGGCCCTCAGCGGCATCCTCGGCGGCGAAGACAACAATCTTGCGCATATCGCCCTCGGCGTCGTCGATGCGGCCGACCAGATCGGCAGCCTCGGCCTCGGCCATCAGGCCATCGAGCTCACGAAGGCGCATGCCCAGCAGGTCGGACATTTCCTTCTGCTCCATCTTAGGCTTGAGGTCAAGAAGCTTGATGGCGCGCTCGATGTTCGCCATGCGCTCGGCCTTGGCCTCCTCCTCCTTGGAAATAGCAAAGCGACGGCTACGCAGCAGGCGGGCGGCCTTCTGCATCTTGTCCATCAGCTCTTCGTCATCGTAATCAACGGCGGCCTCGACAACCTCGGCCTCCTCCTCGGCGGAAACCTCGTCAGCAGCCTCAACCTCGGCAGCTTCGGTCTCCACGGTCTCGACTGCCTCGACCTCGGCAGCCATGGTCTCGTTCTCGGTCTCGTTCATGATCTCTTCGTTCTCGGACATGAGACTCCTTCTTGGCCCTCTCGGGCATCATCGCCCCATTCGCGGGGCCCGTCGCGCACTCTTTGCGCTTTAAACAATCATGCCTCTCGGCAAAACGTCCATTAGTTTATGGTGTCGCCATCCAATCTAGCTGCAGAATCTATGTGCACACATTAATGCGACATGTGCGACTCGCGACGAGCGTACACCAGCGACGCCACAAACCCGACCACGGCAATTACAGCCGCCACACGCACGGCAGTTGCAAATCCAATCGCCTGGGCAACGTCCGTCGCAACGCCAGCGGCACCGGCAGTCGCCGCAGAGCTCGAGAGCAGGCCGATAGACAGCGACGGGCCAAACGATGCGGCAATCATGTTCCACGTGTTGAGCAATGCCGTTCCGTGAGGATGTTCAGAGGCAGGCAGCGTCTCCAAGCCGGCCGTTTGCGAGGGGCTCAGCACCAAACCGACTCCGGCATACACCACAACGGTCAGCGCCACGACGACGCCGATGTTCATGCTTGCCGCCGTCATCGAGATGGCAGTCTGCCCCACGGCAATCAGGGCAAAGCCGACCGGCAGCAGCGGCCATGCGCCACGGGCGTCCATCACGCGTCCACCCACAATCGAGGTCACGGCGTTGCAGGCAATCGCCGGCAAAATGAGCAAGCCCGCAACGAGTGCGGTCATGCCGTATGCGCCCTCAAAATAGAGCGGCAACAATACGCTCATCGAAAACGTCGTCATCATCGACACCACCACAAGCAGGCACGCAGGCCAAAAACGAACGCTCGCCATGGGGCGCACGTTAAGCACCGGATGCTCGAGCTTGAGCTGGCGGGCCGCAAACAGGCCGAGCAGCACAATGGCGGCGAAGAGCGTCACGATACCGGCAATCAGATTGGTCGAGAACTCGCCTACGGAATACACAAATGCCGTAATGCCGGCGGCGAGCAAAACAACCGACAGAATATCAAGCGTGGTGTTCGAGCGCTCTCCGACATTCTGAACAAGCTTAACGCCCGCCGCAGCGACCACAATGCCGCCCACCAGCGGCACTACGAACACCGCCCTCCAGCCAAACAACGTGCACATAAGACCGCTGATCACGGGTCCAAACGCCGGCCCTAGCGTAATGCAGGCACCGCCCAAGCTCAGATACAGACCGAGCTTCTCGCGCGGGGCGCAAGACAGCACCACGTTCATCATGAGCGGAAACAAGATGCCCGATCCCGCAGCCTGCAAAATACGGCTTGGCAGCAAAACGCTAAACGACGGAGCGACCAGGCACAGGACTTCACCGGCGACCATGCATCCGCATGCAAAAAACAGCAGCTTGCGCGTCGAGAAACGGCCGGACAGAAAGGCCATGATGGCCGTAAAGATCGACGTCACGATCATGTAGCCCGAAACGAGCCACTGCGCCGTGGTGGCACTCACCGAAAAGGCCGCCATAATGTCGTGCAACGCCACATTAATGATGTTCTCGTTAAACGCGGCAACAAAGGCTGCAATATACATTACGACGAGAATCGCCGAGGCTGTCGACGGTGATTGAGTTTGCTTTTGGGATTTGGTCCCCATGAAATTCCTTCCTCTTAGAACGACAATCGCATCGCCCCAGAGGAACGGTCCAGGGCGAAAATGAGCCCTAGACTTACGCCAGACGCCGTACACGACGAATCTGGCAACATGGTCCAACGTCGAAAGATTGTAACGCGGACGCGCGGCTTTCCTTCCGCGCTATTATTAAAAGTCCACGAAAGCATAAGACATGAGGAGCCCGCCATGATTAAGCCCATCATGAAATCCGAGTTCTTTTTGCGCCTGCCTTCCGAAGACGCAGGGCCCGACGACGCCGTGACCGGGCAAGACCTCCTGGATACGCTCCACGAGCATGAGCACGAGTGCGTGGGGCTCGCCGCCAACATGATCGGCGTGCGCAAACGCATCATCTGCGTAAAGGACGGCAACAGGGCGCTGCTCATGTACAACCCGCAAATTCTTGAGCAGGTCAATGCCTATCAGACGAGCGAAGGATGCCTCTCGCTGATCGGCGAGCGTCCCTGTACCCGCTATCGCCGCATTAAGGTTGAGTATCTGGACGAGAACTTCGTCCACCGCATCAAGAACTTCTCGGGCTACACCGCCGAAATCATCCAACACGAAATCGATCATTGCTGCGGAATCGTTATTTAGACAGCCAAGAAAAATAACCAGCTTTGCTCCGTTAAATGCGGATCGTGATAACGATGCGGGTTGAGCATACGACAGCGAGCGAGCCGCATTTGCACCAAGGTGACGTGAAACGAAAGGGCGCTGACCTTCTGGTCGCGCCCTTGAAGTTGAACGTCAGATTGGTGTGAATGCGGCTCGCGCAGCGTCAAGCGGTCCGCCGTTCGGTAGAACGGCGGAGCTATTAATTCTGGCGGTAATGATCGAAGAAGTCGGCGAGGTCTTCGAGGGACTCTTTGAGTACTTCCATGCGCGGCAGGTACACGATGCGGAAGTGGTCGGGCTCGGCCCAGTTAAAGCCGCCGCCGCGCGTGATCAGGATCTTCTTCTCGTGCAGCAGGTCGAGGGCAAACTGCTCGTCATCGGTGATGTTGAACTTCTTAACATCCATCTTGGGGAAGATATAGAACGCCGCGCGCGGCTTGACCACCGAGATGCCATCGATCTTGTTGAGTGCCTCATACACAAAGTTGCGCTGCTCGTAGACACGACCGCCGGGACGGATGTAGTCGTTAACCGACTGATGGCCGCCGAGCGCTGTCTGAACAATCGACTGAGCCGGCACGTTGGAGCACAGGCGCATGTTAGAGAGCATGTTGACGCCCATGATGAAGTCACTCATGCAGCGCTGGTTGCCCGAAAGCACCATCCAGCCAATGCGATAGCCCGCGATCATATGCGACTTGGACAGGCCGCTAAAGGTAACGCAGGGCAGATCGGGAGCGAGCGAGGCAATCGAGACGTGCTCGTAGCCGTCCATGCACAGGCGGTCGTAGATCTCATCGGCAAAGATCATCAGCTGGTGCCTGCGCGCAACCTCAACGATGCCCTCGAGCACCTCGCGCGGGTAGACGGAACCCGTGGGGTTGTTGGGGTTGATGATGACGAGGGCCTTGGTCGCGCTCGTGATCTTGGACTCCATATCCTCCAGGTCGGGATACCAATCCGCCTGCTCATCGCACAAATAGTGCACGGGATGACCGCCGGCAAGGGTTGCACACGCCGTCCAGAGCGGATAGTCGGGGCTGGGGATCAGAATCTCATCGCCGTTGTCGAGCAGCGCGTTCATCGAAAGCTGAATGAGCTCGGACACGCCGTTGCCCGTGTAGATGTGCTCCATCTGAACATTGGGCAGGCCCTTGATCTGCGAGTACTGCATAATCGCCTTGCGCGCGGAGAACAGACCGCGCGAGTTGGAATAGCCTTCGCAGTCGGGCAGCTGCTGGCGCATGTCCTTAATGACCTCATCGGGCGTGCGGAAACCAAAGGGCGCCGGGTTGCCGATGTTGAGCTTGAGGATGCGCTCGCCTTCGTCCTCCATACGGGCAGCCTCGTCCACGACGGGACCGCGCACGTCATACAGGACATTGTCGAGCTTGGTGGATTTAGAAAAAGTACGCATGGTGGTGCTCCTTGGAATTTGAGCCGTGGGACTAGGTTCGGATTTGGCAACGTTATGGGACGAGGACGTCTCGCCTTGATCGGCGTCGCCGGCAAGCAGCCAGGTAACATCGACCTCCAAAATACGGGCGAGCAGCTCGGCCACATCGCGCCGCGGGATCGTCTTGCCGCTCACATATTGGCTCATCTGACTCTTGCCGAGTTTTTTGCCGAGCATCTCCGATGCGCGGATCACGTCCGACTGGCGAACGTCGCGATCGGACATAGCCTGTCGCAGGCGATCGCTAAACGTCTCTTGGGCCACTAGAACCTCCTTGCTGGCAAAGTTCAATTTATAGAACACGAATTGAACCATGGTTCAATTTAGCAAGCAGTATAACGCGGCGCTTAATTCGAAAGTTCAATTTCATAAGAAAATGTATCGGACTCCGAGATCAGCCCAAAGCAGACAATGACGTGCACAGGTTTAGAGGTATTCGAGGAAACGGGCGGCAGCAAGCGAAACATCGGCCGTTCGATATATGGCGTTGATCTGCCGATGGGGATGTCCCTCGAGCGAACGCACGGCAACATCGAACTGACAACGGCGCAAGATGAGCGCGGGAAGAATGCTCACGCCCAGGCCGTCCTCGACCATAGCCATAATCGCATAATCATCCCAGGTCGACAGCTTGGAGCACACCGCCAGCCCCGCCCGACGGAACAGCGGCGTAATCTCGTCATCGGTGCCGCGTTCTAGCAGAATAAACTGCTCGTTGGCTAAATCGGCAAGAGAGACGACCTCCGCCGTGGCAAGCAAAGAATCTGCCGGCACCACCGCCATCAACTCGTCGCGCACCAAAGACCGCGATGCCATGCCGTTTTCTCGGGGCTCACGCGGGATAAAGCCCAGGTCACAACGACCCTCAGCCACCCATTGTTCAATCTCTGAGTAATCGCCCATCAGCAACTCATAATCGACGTCCGGATGATCGGCACGAAAGCGCGCAATCACCGGCGGCAGCACGTGGGTCGCCACACTCGAAAACGTACCGATGCAGATTTTGCCGCGCATGAGTCCACGCATCTCATCCACGCGTCGCTGCAGGCGGCCAAACTCTTCGCATAACGCCTCGACTGCCGGCATGACCTGCCGCCCGTCGGCAGAAAGCACCACGCCCTCGCGACTGCGATCAAGCACCTTAAAACCCCAATCGGCCTCAAGATCGGCCACCATACGGCTCACGCCCGACTGCGAATAGCTCAACCGCTCTGCAGCACGCGTAAAGCTGCCGGCACGCACCGTCTCGAGCAGCACTTGCATCTTTTGGATATTGGTCTCCACGGCACGTCCCCACCCTTGCATGAGTTTTTGTCATGTTTTCCATGCATTATATTCGCTTTTCTTCTAAAGCCAGTTCACCCATAGTGAACATGTTCGGATATAGAGGGGATGTCAGCGCATGAACAACGGACTGTTTGCATACTTAGCAGCATTACTGTTGTTTGGCTCTAACGGCATCATCGCCGCAGCTATCGCGCTGCCGAGCTCGGATATCGTGCTACTGCGCACGTTTTTGGGCGCACTCTCGCTTGTCACCATTCTCGCCATCACCCAAAGCCATAAGTTGCAGGCGCCATCTCGCCCCCGCGAAGCCGCAGCCCTCCTCCTCTCGGGAGCCGCGCTGGGCGCCAGCTGGATTTTTCTGTTCCGCGCCTACCAGACGATCGGCGTCGGCGTATCCTCGCTGCTGTACTACTGCGGCCCCATCATTGTCATGGCACTCTCCCCGCTCATCTTTGGCGAAAAGCTGACCGGCGGCAAAATCGCCGGCTTTATCGCCGTTGCTTGCGGTGCTTTTCTCATTGCAGCGCAAGGTCTAGGCGGCAATATGCCCATTGCAGGTATCGCCTGCGGCATCGCCTCGGCCTTCTGCTATACATTGATGGTCATCGCTAGCAAGGGTGCGCCGCACATCGAGGGTCTCGAGAACTCCGCGCTCCAGGTGAGCGCCGCCTTTGTGACCGCGCTGGTCCTTACGCTCGTCACCCAAGGCGCTCCCTCGTTTTTCTCCCTCGACATCGCCGCAGGTATCGATTGGCGCGCCGTCGCTATGCTCGGCGTCGTCAACACCGGCATCGGTTGCCTGCTCTACTTTAGCGCCGTCGCCAAACTGCCCGTGCAGACCGTCGCCGTCGTCGGCTACCTCGAGCCGCTTTCGGCCGTCGTGTTCTCCGCCGTCCTTTTAGGCGAAGCCATAACACCGATCCGCCTGATGGGCGCCGCACTTATCATCGGCGGCGCGATTTTTTGCGAACTCGCCGGCAAACGCACAAACGCTAAGGCCGGCATCGCCCAGACAGTTCGCGCTTAAAAGCCCCTGCTTTGAAATGCTACCTGCATAGATAAATAATCCCCAGCTGAGGATTATTGTCTAAAATAACCCGATGTGCCAAACTGCTCTTGTATGTATAAAGACGGCATAAAGTTTTTTGTCCTAGACAGATAACCGGATGTCTAAGGGAGTCCTCGTGGCACACAACAAACTGGAGGCAAACCTCCAAGACCAGCGCGGGCAAGGCGGGCACGGAGCCATTCCCCTCTCCGCTGGCATGCTGCTCGTTACGCTCGGCGTCGTCTATGGCGACATCGGCACGAGCCCCATGTACACCATGAAATCAATCGTCGCCAACAACGGCGGCATCGGTACCGTCAGCGAGGACATGATCCTGGGCGCGCTTTCGCTCGTCATCTGGACCATGACGCTCGTGACCACGGTCAAGTACGTGGTAATCGCCATGAAGGCCGACAACCACAACGAAGGCGGCATCTTCGCCCTGTTTAGCCTGGTGCGCAAGGTGGCACCGTGGCTGATCCTACCTGCCATGATCGGCGGCGCGGCGCTGCTCGCCGACGGCATCCTCACCCCCGCTGTCACGGTCACCACAGCCATCGAGGGTCTGCGCACCATCGAATGGGGCCACGCGCTATTGGGTGACGGGCAAACCAACGTCATCATTATTTCCATCATCATTATCTGCGGCCTATTTGCCATGCAGCGCGCCGGTACCTCGTCGATCGGTAAGCTGTTCGGCCCGCTCATGACGCTGTGGTTCCTGTTCCTGGCAGGCGCCGGCCTGTTCAACATGCTCGGCAACCTGTCCATCCTACGCGCACTCAACCCCATCCGCGGCATCATGTTCCTGTTCTCGCCCATCAACCACTCGGGCATCATGGTGCTCGGCTTCGTCTTCCTGTCGACGACCGGCGCCGAGGCGCTCTATTCAGACATGGGCCACGTGGGCAAGGCCAACATCTACGCATCCTGGCCGTTTGTTAAGGCGGCGCTTATCCTTAACTACCTGGGTCAGGGCGCTTGGCTGCTCGCCAACAATTCCAATCCCCAGATGCTCGCGATGGATATCGTCAACCCGTTCTATATGATGCTCCCCGAGCCCCTGCGCCCCTTTGCCATCGTGCTTTCCGCCGTGGCGGCCATCATTGCCTCGCAGGCGCTCATCACCGGCTCGTTCTCGCTGGTATCCGAGGCCACGCGCCTCAACCTTATGCCGCATCTGCGCATCCACTACCCCAGCGACACCAAGGGCCAGCTCTATATTCCGCTCGTCAACAACATCATGTGGGTCGGCTGCATCTTCATCGTGCTGCTGTTCCAAAACTCCGAGCGCATGGAGAGCGCCTACGGCCTCGCCATTACCGTGACCATGCTCATGACCACGACGCTTTTGACGAGCTATATCGCTGGCATTCTCAAGCACAAGCTGGGCGCCTGCGTCTTCGCCCTGCTCTTCGGTGCCATTGAGCTGTGCTTCTTCGCCTCGTGCCTCACCATGTTCTTTGACGGCGGCTATGTGATGATCTTCCTGGCCGCACTGCTGTTTGGCCTTATGTACGTGTGGCGCCGTGGCACCGCCATCGAGCGCACGCAGACGATTCTGCTGCCCGTCTCCAAGTACATCGATCAGCTCAACCGCCTGCGCAACGACGAGACCTACCCCGTGCTTGCCGACAATCTGGTATTCCTCACCAACAGCCCCGATCCGCTCACGCTCGACCGCGACGTGCTCTATTCCATCCTGGACAAACATCCCAAGCGCGCCAAGGCATACTGGTTCATCAACGTGCACGTTACCGACGAGCCCTATACGCACGAGTATTCCGTTGAGACCTTTGGCACAGACTTCCTGTTCCGCGTGCGCTTGGACCTGGGCTTTAAGGTCAATCAGCGCATCAACGCCTACCTACGCCAGATCGTTGGCGACCTGATGGCATCGGGTGAGTTGCCGCCGCAGCATCACACCTACTCCATCTACGAGACACGCGGCAACGTGGGCGACTTCCGTTTTTGCATGCTGCGCAAGATGCTTGCCCCCGAAACGGACATCAACCGCAACGATCATCGCGTCATGGCCATCAAGTACGCCGTCCGCCGCGCCTGCGGAAGCCCGGCACGTTGGTACGGTCTCGAGAACTCGGCCATCATCATCGAGTACGTGCCGCTGTTTGCCCGCATGCGCCCGGCCGTTAAGCTCGTGCGCACCCAGGTGCCGCTCGAGGTTCAGATCGAAGAGGCCGAGGAAATGGAAGTCGACATCTTCTCGGACGACTTGGTCAACGGCAACGAGGCCGGCAAGAGCATGAACGTCGATCCCACCGAGCTGCTCGAGAGCGTCGCCGATACGCCCGAGCAACAGCAACTCGACGGACTCGAGAGCACCCAGCTCAACGACGCCAACTTCTAACACGCCACCAGCCATTGACGACAACGGCTCCGCATCTCATAAAAGGTGCGGAGCCGTTTTATGTCGCAACGAACCGGTGAGCTACGAACGACGCGGCTCGGGAACCACGAGCCTATCGGGGCTCGCGCCCTCGGCATCCATCAGGCTCACGTAGCGAATCGACGGATCCCCATACATCGCGTAGTAATAATTGCCCGTGCGCGCGCTAAAGCATCCGGTGTAGATAGTCTTCTCGAACTTGCCATCGCCCATCCTGGACGCTCCCTCGATCATCACCACGCCCTCGAGCGAGCGGAACATGCGAACGACGTTTTCGGTCTCGCTCTCCTTTTGCGGGTAATTGGCATTGAGGTACGCCGCCTTTACAAAACGGCTCGGCGAATAGCAATCGCCCGGAATGCCGCGCATGCCGGCACCGGCTCCATAGGGCTTAAGCTCGGCGCCACGCCATGTCGCTGTCTGCGGAAAATCGCTTGTGGCGGTGATATAGGTGCGCAGGTTTTCCATGTGCCACGGGAAGGTCGGCTGGTTGGCAAGGGTGTCGACCGGATCGTCGTATACATGCAGGCCGTCAGCCATCATCTCGACCACGATGCTGCGCTGGCTGTCGCCGATAATCCAATGGAGCAGCGACACGCCCAGCCCCTCTCCGGCAGATTTGGCGACAATCACCGTGTCGCGCAGCGCGGCCTCGACCTCATCAACCGTCGAGAACGTCGCTGCCACCCACAGGGGGAACTCATAGGCCGCGATATTGGTCTTGCCGTCGACAGGGTCCTCGGCATACTCGGCATAACCCGGGAAATTGAGACCCGCCACGGCGAGGCCCGCATCGTTGCCGCAATCGAAGAACATAGGGTAGTTCCTGTAATCGATGCACATACCGATCACCGCGTGCGCCGCTGTCGCGTCGTCGATAAACGAATACGGAATGTGAAACCCGCGCGGCATCACGCGAACCTGTTGGCCGTAGTCAAAGCTCCAGTCGAGATTGCGGCCCAGATACATGTGGCCAGAATTATCGGTAAATCGAATACTCGTACACATAGCGCCTCCTAGCTTTACGTTCTTGCTAATTTCATTGTCTCCAAACAAAAAGGCGCTAAACACAAAAGCCCGGACATGACAACAATGTCATGCCCGGGCTATTCAAGCAGGATAAACTCAACCAAGTTAACCCCGCAGGTCGTCTAAGGGGTCAAAGTGCCGCAGATTGCCACGAAAGAGGAGCGAAGCGTGCTTAAGGTACGCGAGCGACGATTGAGCGGCAAGGTGCGGTGCTTTGGTCCCCTTAGACCAACTTTCCAAGACAGTGATCGATCATATGCTGGATCATCTGCGCCTCAAAGCCCGCGTAGTCGCGGCGGCACTCCTTCATCTTGCCGTCGACAATCTGATCAAAGGCAACCTTGCACTTGATATAGCGCGTGGACTTGGTGACCCCCTCGTGCGTCAGGCAGCTCTCCTCCATCTTGCTGGCGCCCAGGCCAAACACCAGACGGGGGTTGTAGAGCACGTGGGGCTCGCCGGCATCGTCCAGGTAGACGCAAACCTTCTTGGTAACGCCAATCTGGTTAGCGGCAAGGCAGCCGGCATCGTCGAGCGACTTGATGGTATCGATCAGATCCTGAGCAACCGACTCGTCCTCGACGGTCGCAACCTCGCAACGCTGGGACAGGATAGCCTCGTCGTGGCAAAGCTCTTTAATCATACGTTCCTCCATAGGGGTCGTTGTAACCGCTTAAGTATACGGTACCCACACATTTTCATGCGAAAAATACCGTCCGTCTGCTACAAAGCGCCGAACATCAACATGCGAGGAACAACAGCGTCGTAAAGGGGCTATAGTGGGAGCGTTCGTGTCAATCGGCCTAAACTCGGGGCCGAACAAGGAAAGGGTATGCATGGACGAACTATTTCACGTCAGTGAGCGCAAGTCCACAATCGGGACCGAACTTCGCGCTGGACTGACAACATTCCTGGCGATGGCCTACATCATCGCCGTCAACCCCGCGGTGCTCTCGGGCGCTGGCATCGATGCGGGAGCGCTCGCCTGCGCCACCTGCCTGGGCGCCGGCATCATGACCATCTGCATGGGCATCTTCGCCAACCGCCCGCTCGCCTGCGCGTCGGGCTTAGGCGTCAACGCGATGATCGCTGGAATCACCACCACCGTCTGCGGCGGTGACTGGCACGTGGCCATGAGCGTCATCTTCCTTGAGGGCGTCGTCATCTTGCTGCTCGTGCTTTGTGGCCTGCGCGAGGCCATCATGGACGCCATCCCGGTTGTCCTGCGTCACGCCATCTCGGTGGGTCTGGGCCTGTTCATCGCCATGATTGGCCTGTGCGATGCCGGCATTATCACCGCTGGCGCCGGTACACTCGTCGGTCTGGGCGACATCACCTCCCCCACCTTCATCGTCGGCATCATCTCCATCCTGGTGACGGTCGCCCTCGCCTGCCGCAACGTCCCCGGCTCGCTGCTCATCGGCATCGTCGTCGCCGTCATCGCCGGTATCCCCCTAGGTGTGACCCAGGCTCCGACCGGCATCATCGCCCCGCTCGACTTCTCGAGCATCGGTGGCCCTATCGCCGACGCCGGCGGCGTGCCCGCCATCGTCAAGGTCCTTACCGACCCCGCGCTCCTCGTCATCTCGTTCTCGCTGCTCATGAGTGACTTCTTCGACACCATGGGCACCGCGATGGCCGTGGCCAAGCAGGGCGAGTTCCTCACCGACGACGGCAACGTCGAGAATATCAAGGAGATCTTGATCGTCGACTCCGCCGCCGCTGCTGTGGGCGGTTTCATGGGCGTCTCCTCCATCACCACCTTCGTCGAGTCCACCTCTGGCGCTGCCGACGGTGGCCGCACGGGTCTCACCTCCGTCACCACCGGCGTGCTGTTCATTCTCGCCGCGTTCTTCTCCCCCATCGTCACCATCGTTTCCAGCGCCGCCACCTGCGGTGCTCTGGTCTACGTCGGCTACCTCATGATGAGCGAGGCCTCCGAGATCGACTGGTCCGACGTGTCGCAGGGTTTCCCGGCGTTCATGATTGTCGCCGGCGTGCCCTTCACTTACTCCATCTCTGCCGGCATCGGTCTGGGCTTTATCGCCTACGTGATCGTCGCGCTCTTTAAGGGCGAGGCTTCCAAGATCAAACCGCTCATGTGGATCGCAGCCCTCGCCTTCCTCGTCTACTTCTTCGTGGCGTAGCGGCAACGCTGCCAAAGCAGAACACCAAAGCGCGGAGTCGCATCGAGCGGCTCCGCGCTTTTCTTTTAAAGCCAGGCAACGCACGGACGCGCGATGTATTGCTTCCCAAGTTTTGGACATTTTGCCCTCCAAACGGCACTACCGCCGGCTACATCCTGCAGATATGCTGGGCGTAATCGCATAGGCCCTATGAGGATGGGAGCAACCATGGCAGCCTTGTTCACGACCCCCAAACGCAATGACACTACCGCCGGAACCCATGTTGCCGAACCCGACGTTCGCCGTCGCATAGGACTCGCGCACGGCAGCTGGCGCCGCGTGACGCGCCGCATCGTTGTAGGCGCCGTATGCGCGTTCACGGTGAGCTCGCTGCTCATGCCGAGCGTCTCGCTCGCGGCCGAGTGGGTGGACGTCGGCGGCACCCAGTACAACGCCGGCACCGCGGCAGGCGACGAGGCCGGCACCTGGAGCTGGGACGGCGCCGACGATATGAAGCTCAACGGCTATGACGGCGGTGCAATCAATGCTGCAGGCAAGCTCAACATTGCGTACGAGGGCAAGAACACCGTGAAAACCGAGCCCGATTACACCGGAGCCGCCATCAAGGCGCAGGATGGCACTAACCAGAAAGCAGAGCTGAACATAACGAGCTCGAAGAGCTCGGATGAGCTCAATGTGACAGCCGAGGCCGATGCGATTAAATCCACAGGCGACCTCTCCATTTCTGGCCCAGGCGCTGTGAACACCACGAGCACTACTTCCGACGGAATTGAGGCAAAGGGCGACCTCTCTATCACGGGCTCGGGCACCGTGAATGCAACGGGCGGTACCGAAGGTATCCAATCCAAGGGCAAGACCACCATCGATTCCTCTGGCACAGTGATCGCTAAAGGAGGCGAAGGTTACGGCGTCGCCGCGGGCAGTGACCTGATCATCAAAGGCGGTGGCAAGGTAGAAGCAAGCTCGATAGAAGAAGCGGCGATTTGGGCTGACGGCAACATCGACATCTTGGGCGGCAGCCAGGTTAAGGCAAACTCCGAGGAGGATCTTGCCGTCGACACTGAGGGCAGTCTCGCGGTCACGAACGCCTCCCTTGACGCAAGCGGTGTTGAATATGGTGTCTATGCCTACAAGGGCGTTACGCTCGATCACGCGACCGTGACGGTCCGTACAAGCGCGAGCGGCGGCCAGGCCATCGCCCTCATCACTGACGGGGACGACATCGTCATCAAGAATGGTTCCATCGTGGACGCGTTCGCGGAAGGCAAATTCTCGGTTGCAATCTCTACCAGAAACCACCAGCCAAACGTCGCTGGCGGACACATCTACATCAGCGACTCCGTTGTTAAGGCTATAGCCCGCTATGTCGAGTCCGGTAGCGACGGCCCCGATCACTACAGCAACGACCAAAGCGGCGGGGTCATTCCCGAGCATAGGGGCGTGAACATCGGCATCTTTGCCCGGACCGAGGAGGGCATCACGCCCGCGACCATCTCGATTGTCCGCAGTAAGGTCACAGCTGAGGGAGACACGGCGGCAATCTTCGCCCTTGCCACGAGCGCGGACGGCGAGACCATCGGCACCATCGAGATCGAAGGCGCTCTCATCCAGACGCCCGCAGGCGGCAAAATCATTGGCTATCGCAACAAGGAAGAACTCGACGACGGCATCTTCTACGAGGTGGGTCAAACCATCGGCACTGGCGACGCTGTGATCAACTCCCCCTATAACGAAGCTGTCGCCAAGAGCACGGTCATCGCGCCTCCCGAGGAGATCAAACCCGAGGAGAAGCCCGGCGAGACCAAGCCCGAGGGTTCCAAGTCCGAGGGCACGAAGACGACCAAGACCGTTGCAGTTGCAGCCACGGGAGCCAAGACCACCGGCAAGCTCGCGGCAACCGGCGACGCCTCGAGCGCAGCCATCGTGGCAGCCGCCCTTGCAGGAACAGCCGCCATCGCCGCGGGCGCCGTGGTGAGCCGCAAGCGCTCGTAAACACTTTTTCGCACGGGACGGGTGGATCGCGGCCCTTGCCTTCCTCGTCTACTTCTTCGTAGCGTAAGGGCAAGGCTGCAAAAGCTGAACAATAAAGCGCGGAGTCGCCATGCGGCCCCGCGCTTTTCTTTTAGCGCCGGTCCCTGCGCCGGCGTGCGGCCTATTTCTCCCCCATTTTGGCCATTTTGCCCTCCAAACGGCACTACCGCCGGCAACATCCAGCAGATACGCTGAATCTAGTCGTATAGGCCCTATGAGAACGGGAGCAACCATGGCAGCCTTGTTCACGACCCCCAAACGCAATGACACTACCGCCGGAACCCATGTTGCCGAACCCGACGTTCGCCGTCGCATAGGACTCGCGCACGGCAGCTGGCGCCGCGTGACGCGCCGCATCGTCGCGGGCGCCGTGTGCGCGCTCACGGTGAGCTCGCTGCTCATGCCGAGCGTCTCGCTCGCAGCGGAATGGGTCAAGGTCGGCGGCAACAAGTACAACACCGCGGCGAGCGACGAGGCCGGTACCTGGTCGTGGGACGGCGCCGACGACTTGAAGCTCAACAACTATAACGGCGGCGAGATCCAGGCCGCAGGCAAGCTCAACGTGAATTACTCGGGAACCAACATCGTCACTGCCGAATGGATCGAAAGCATCAACGTTTCTCATGGCACTAACGAGAATGCCGAGCTCAATATCCAAGGCAACGAGGGCGGCACGCTCAGCGTGACATCTACTGAGGACGCTATCCTCTCCACGGGTAATATCAACATCGACGGAGCCGGATCCGTCAACGCCACGAGCACTGGGTTTGATGCCATCAATGCCGGAGGTGATCTCGCTATCAAAGGTTCGGGCAACGTCAACGCCACGGGTGCATCGGATGGCATCAGGGCAAACGGCAATATCACGATTGACGACAGCGGAGCCGTCACCGCCAGGGCTACCAAGGACAAGGGTATTGGAGCCGACAAGAACCTCACCATCAAGGGTGACGGGACGGTCGAGGCAAGCTCAGCCGATGGTGAGGCCCTTTGGAGCGGCGGCAATATCAACATCTCGGACGGCAGCCAGGTCAAGGCAAACGCCGAGGGATATCTTGCCGTCGACACTGAGGGCAGTCTCGCGGTCACGAACGCCTCCCTTGACGCAAGCGGTGTTGAATATGGCGTCTATGCCCACAAGGGCGTTACGCTCGATCACGCGACCGTGACGGTCCGTACCAGCGCGAACGGCGGCCAGGCCATCGCCCTCATCACTGACGGGGGCGACATCGACATCAAGAACGGCTCCACCGTGGACGCGTTTGCGGAAGGCGAGGTTTCGGCTGCATTCTCCACCAGAAACGATCGACCCAACGAGAAGGGCGGCCACATCTACATCAGCGACTCCGTTGTCAAGGCCATAGCCCGCTATGTCGAGAACGGCGACGGCCCCATCCCCTACAGACACTATGACCCAATCCGAGGGCACTAAAAAGATAGGAGCCCCCGCTCGTG
>ERZ1673748.2118-NODE-2118-length-16110-cov-13.021551_pt1 | contig 16110 bp, 8 predicted proteins | sample MGYA00580196_ERZ1673748 | MGnify/ENA primary metagenome ERZ1673748 (study PRJEB41218, sample SAMN15661796) | gut metagenome | host: Homo sapiens | place: Canada: London | collected 2015-08-20/2019-03-30 | study: EMG produced TPA metagenomics assembly of...
CCCCCCCACGGCCCTTGCGCATATGGCTCCCATGAATCGGCGGGCATGACCTTTTACGCAGGGTGCGCCCGCTGTGGCTTTTCATGGATTCCCCGAATCAATGGCGAAAAATCCATTGCGGGGACTACTCATGCGGTTCCGTAGGCGGTTTGGGTGTTCCGTAGGTGGTTGGTCAGAGTATCGGGGTTGGAGAAAGGCTTTATTCTGGCCGTTTTCATGCTGGGTATTCAGACCCAACCACCTACGGAAGCGAAAAACCACCTACGGAACTAGTCCAAGCCGTAACGGTGACTGGCTATCGCTCGGGCGACCATGCCGAACAGTTCGTTCAGCTTCTGTTTGGATGCCAAATGCTCGCGGGTGGCGACAAAAGGCGTGAATCCAAGATCCCTCAGCCGGTTGCGCTTATCGAGGTCATACATCCAGCGGCCGTGGGTGTAGTGGTAATTTCCGTCGTATTCTATGCAGACGCGGTCATCCGGGTAGGCGATATCCACCTTCATCGTGCCCGAGCCGCGTATGTGGTCAATGATCTCATAATTGACATGTGCCTCAGGCAGCCCGTAGGCATCGCTCTCCAAACGAAGCACCGTTTCCTGCGGGGAATCGGTACCTGGTTTGGACAGGCGCAAGGCCTTTCTGCATTTGGCGCTCCCAATGAATCGCGGCGCACTCCGGATGTAGTCGGAGAGCTCATCGTGAGTGCAGACGCGTAAATCGGGATTGGCGCAAGTAAGCCAATCCATGGCGATCACCAGACTCCGTTCGTCGACATAGGGCGCAATCTGGCAGACCGCCTGCATCGCGGAGACGCTTGACACCAATTCGTCGGCGTGCACCACGTCTACGCCATGCCTTGCGTAATGGAATTTCATCCCCTGGATTTTCCGCAGGTCACGTTGCCGGCACACCGAAACGTGAACGAGCTCCGAACCATATCCGGGTAAATAATTCATGGTGGCAATCATGCCATGCAGCTCCAGCGCTGTGCCGTGGCTTACATAGAGTGGAACCGAGGAGCGTGACCTTATCCGCGACAACACCTGCCTGCATTCAAGATGCCGTCTCGCCGCCTCCTCCCGTGCCTGCTCTAATGTGAAAAATGTATTGTGTCCAAAGCTTTCCATGCGCTGACGGTATATGGAAAGCCGGCAGCCCCGCAACCGTCTCCGTGAAAAATGTGGATATGTGCATGGTTCCATCCGCAGCATCACCGGGGAGAGGCCTGATGTATACGCGTCCGGTAGAACCGATGCGGAGCGTGGCGTCATCGAGGGGTGGCTCACATGGCAAGTCGGCCACGCAGAAGGGCGGGCGCTTCCAGCCGCAGGCCCGTGGGGCTGACGGTGACCGCGTTTCTCCACGGTGTCAGCCGCGTTTGGAACCTTGCCGACTGATGCCACCTTTATGACCGGTCGCTTTGAAAGGCAGACCGGCGTTGCCGAGTCCTTTGCTCCGCATGTTCTGCAGGGCAAAGGATTTTTGTTGTGCACGCAGTTCGTTCATCCGTTCCGTGGACTGATGCGCGATTCGCGGTTTCCGTGATTGCTCTGGCTGTGTCATGGCTATAAGAATACGTTCGGTAATGTAATATGATGGATTTAGTAATGCTTTTACTAAAATCTGATGAGGCATCCATGGGAGGGCGAGGGAGCGATGGCGACCATCAAGGAGATTGCGAAACGTACGGGATTCTCGCAGGCCACGGTGTCGCGTCTGTTGAATGGCGATCCGACGCTGTCCGTGCGTGAGGAGACGCGTCGCGCGATCATCCGCGCCAGCGAGGATTTGGGATACAGCGCCCAGGCCAAGCGTATCGTCATTCCGCACGAAGTAGCCTTGTTGGACAACGAGGAGTCCGACGAAACGCTGCGTGATTCGTATTTTGCCGATTTGCGTTCGGCGCTGGAACATAACGCCAAACAGCAGCGTATGGAGCTCACTGTTTTCCACAGTCTTGACGAGATGTTGAATCAGAAGGGGAAATTCGATGGTTTCATGGCTATCGGCGCCAATGTCATAGCCGAAAGCGACCTTGAGAAGTTGCATGAGGTCATGCCATACGGTGTGTTCATCGATGTGAATCCCGCACCGAACCTGTTTGATTCCGTGCAGCCCGACCTACAGCAGACCATGCATGACGCGGTCGAAGCATGTGCGAAGGCTGGCATGAAGCGTGTCGGATTCATCGGCGGCAAGGGGAGGCTGACGAATTTTTATGAGGTGGACGAAGAGGGGCGTGCCACATATTTTCGGCGTGAAATGGGCCGTTATGGTCTCGACCTGCGTGGACTGGTGTATTCTGACGGCTTGTTCACCGTGGAAAATGGTCGCAAGCTGGGGGAGCAGTTTATCCGTGACCACAACGGCGCACTGCCTGACGCAGTTATTGTTTCGGCGGACATCATCGCGGTCGGCGTGCTGCAGGCGTTCAACGCGGTTGGTGTGATCGTGCCCCGCGATATCAGCGTCATCAGCATCAACAACCAGGCGATCGCACAGCTTACGTCGCCACCGTTGAGCACGTTCTCAATCGACCAGAACGAGCTTGCGCGCGTTGCGATTCTCACCTTGGCCGATGCGATCGCCAGCAAGCGGACGTCCCGTCAGCACGTGTATCTGTCGACGACGCTGGAAGTGCGAGATAGTTTCGTGCCGGCGCAGCCGAAACGTGAATCGCGGCCAAAATTGCAGACCCGATCGAAGCGATCTGCCCGGTCGAAACGGGCTGCTTAGCGTACGTATGTGCGGAAAAATATGAAAGGCGATTGATGATGCTACGTCATCAATCGCCTTTTGTTTGTCTACTGTCGGCGAAATACCGCGAATCGCACACAATATGACATGTATATGTGCAGAATCGCACAAAATGCGACACGCCCAACAGTGCACAACGCAGATGTTAAATTTTACTAAACAGGGGTAAAGGGATATACTTAACTCATGCGAAATCAAATGATGATTTCCGATTACAGCTTCAATCACAACTTCTAAGGAGAAGTACGATGGCAGAATCCAATGTCGCAGCCGCACCGAAGGAGACGCAGCAGTCTGCGAAGCCAACCAGGAAAGGCAGTCTGCTGTCCCGCGTGGCCTATTCATTCGGCAACGTCGGCCAATCCGCCTTCTACAACGCGCTGAGCACCTACTTCATCGTCTACGTCACCAGCTCGCTGTTCTCCGGCGTTGACAAGGCGCTCGCTACCAAGCTCATCGGCGTTATCACCGGCCTTGTGGTTGTCATCCGTATCGCGGAGATCTTCATCGATCCGCTGCTGGGCAACATCATCGATAACACCAAGACCAAGTGGGGTCGTTTCAAGCCATGGCAGCTCATCGGCGGCACCGTTTCCGCCGTTCTACTTGTGCTCGTCTATACCGGTCTGTTCGGTCTGGTAAACGTCAACACCACACTGTTCATCGTGTTGTTCGTCATCACGTTCATCGTGCTTGACGTGTTCTATTCCCTGCGTGACATTTCCTACTGGGGCATGATTCCGGCGCTGTCCTCCGACTCCCACGAGCGCTCCACTTACACTGCTCTCGGCTCCTTCGGCGGCTCCATCGGTTACAACGGTTTGACTATCGTCGTCATCCCGATCGTCACCTACTTCAGCTATGTCTTCACCGGCAAGCACCAGGAAAGCCAAAGTGGCTGGACCTGCTTCGCCATCATCGTGGCTATTCTCGGCGTCCTCACCGTGTGCTCCGTCGCGTTCGGCACCAAGGAAAGCACCAGCACCCTGCGCGCCAAGGCCGAAGATAACGGTGGTCCACTCGCCGCGTTCAAGGCTCTCGCCCAGAACGACCAGCTGCTGTGGGTCGCCCTGTCCTACCTGCTGTACGCCATCGCCAACGTGGCCACCACCGGCGTGCTCATGTACATGTTCAAGTTCATCCTGAACAACTCCGCCGCCTACTCCATCGTCGGCGTTGTCTCGGTCATCGCCGGCATCATCATGGCGCCGCTGTACCCGATTCTGAACAAGCGCATACCGCGTCGCTACCTGTACCTCGGCGGTATGGTGCTCATGGTCCTCGGCTACCTGCTGTTCATCGTCGGCACCAACAACCTCGCTGTCGTCACCGTCGGCCTGGTGTTCTTCTACCTGCCGCAGACCTTCATCCAGATGACTGCCATCCTCTCCCTGACCGACTCCATCGAATATGGCCAGCTGAAGAACGGCAAACGTAACGAGGCCGTCACCCTGTCCGTGCGTCCGATGCTCGATAAGATCGCAGGCGCCTGCTCCAACGGTATCGTCGGTGCTGTCGCCATCGCCGCCGGCATGATTGGTGACGCCACCGCCGCCGACATGACTGCCGCGAACATCCACACTTTCAAGGTCTGCGCCTTCTATGTGCCGCTGGCTGTCATCATCCTGAGCGGTGTTGTGTTCCTGCTCAAGGTGAAGATCAGCGAGAAGATGCATGCTGACATTGTCGAGCAGCTGGAAACTCAGCTCAACGAAGGCTGATTCGCTTTTGATTGCGATTGAATTTCAATCGTCGCGCTGAAGGAGCCGCATGGTGGACGCCATGCGGCTTTTCGCGTTTCCTACGTTCGTGGTAAGTGCTAGGCTGACGATTTGAAACGTATAGCAATGATCCGTTATCAGCGGGGAGCTTCCGGAAGAACGGTCGGCGCTTTTGGGTGCGGCCTAGTAGAACCGGCGGGATCGGCCCGAACAGCCGAACGTCAAGCGGTCGTATGAAACCTGTGCAGGGAAGCCTGCGTAAGAAAACAGGGGAGTGCGGCAAGCGAGGTGGTACCGCGGTGTCGGACGTGCGCAATCGCACGAAAATCATCGTCCTCGTAAAGTAAGTAATGAAACCGCCAAACGAGGAGCATACGGTGAGCGAATCCACCAATCATGTGTATCCGAAGGCTGCTGCCGGTGAGCAGAGCGCCAATGTCGCGCCGAACCCCAGCTTCCCCAAGCTTGAGGAGTCCGTGCTTGACTACTGGGACAAGGACGGCACCTTCCAGAAGTCCATCGAACGCCGTCCTTCCGGCGATCACAGCCAGAACGAATTCGTCTTCTTCGACGGTCCGCCGTTCGCCAACGGCCTGCCGCACTATGGCCACCTGCTGACCGGTTACGCGAAGGACGTCATCCCGCGTTACCAGACCATGAAGGGCCACCGCGTCAACCGCGTGTTCGGCTGGGACACGCACGGTCTGCCGGCCGAGCTTGAAGCCCAGAAGGAACTGGGCATCGACTCCGTCGACCAGATCAAGGAACTGGGCATCGACAAGTTCAACGACGCCTGCCGCGCGTCCGTGCTCAAGTACACGAACGAGTGGAAGGACTACGTGCACCGTCAGGCCCGTTGGGTCGATTTCGAGCACGGCTACAAGACCCTGAACATCACGTACATGGAGTCCGTGATGTGGGCCTTCAAGCAGCTGTACGACAAGGGTCTGGCCTACCAGGGCTACCGCGTGCTGCCGTACTGCCCGAAGGACCAGACGCCGCTGTCCGCGCACGAGCTGCGCATGGACGCCGACGTGTATCAGGACCGTCAGGACACCACCGTGTCCGTGGCCGTGAAGCTGCGCGACGAGGAGGATGCCTACGCCGTCTTCTGGACCACCACTCCGTGGACCGTGCCGACCAACTTCGCCATCGTGGTCGGTGCCGACATCGACTATGTCGAGGTGCGCCCGACCGAAGGCAAGTTCGCCGGCAAGAAGTTCTATCTCGGCAAGCCGCTGCTCGGCTCCTACGCGAAGGAACTCGGCGAGAACTACGAGATCGTGCGCGAACTCAAGGGCTCCGAGATGGAGGGCTGGCGCTACTACCCGGTCTTCCCGTACTTCGCAGGCGACGAGAACGCCGTGGAAGGCAAGGTGCCGGGGCCGGAAGGCTACCAGATCTTCACCGCCGACTACGTCGACACCGTTGAAGGTACTGGCCTGGTCCATCAGGCCCCCTACGGCGAGGACGATATGAACACGCTCAACGCCAAGGGCATCAAGAGCGTGGACGTGCTCGACGCGGGCTGCAAGTTCACGTCGCTGTGCCCGGATTACGAGGGCCTGTACGTGTTCGATGCCAACAAGCCGATCTTGCGCAACCTGCGCGCCGGCGATGGCCCGCTGGCCCGCATCCCCGAAGAGCAGCGCGCCATCCTCTTCCAGGAGAAGAGCTACGTGCACTCCTACCCGCACTGCTGGCGTTGCGCCACCCCGCTGATCTACAAGCCGGTGAGCTCCTGGTTCGTGTCCGTGACCAAGATTAAGGATCGTCTGCTGGAACTCAACCAGCAGATCAACTGGATTCCGGGCAATGTGAAGGACGGCCAGTTCGGCAAGTGGCTGGCGAACGCACGCGATTGGTCGATCTCCCGCAACCGTTTCTGGGGTTCCCCGATCCCGGTATGGGTTTCGGACGATCCGAAGTACCCGCGTGTGGACGTGTACGGTTCGCTGGACGAGCTGAAGGCCGACTTCGGCGACTACCCGCGCGACCATGAGGGCAATGTCAACATGCACCGTCCGTATATTGACGAGCTGACCCGCGTCAACCCGGACGATCCGACCGGCAAGAGCCACATGCACCGCATCAGCGACGTGATGGACTGCTGGTTTGAGTCCGGTTCCATGAGCTTCGCCCAGTACCATTACCCGTTCGAAAACAAGGAAACCTTCGAACAGCATTTCCCGTGCGACTACATCGTGGAGTACATCGGCCAGACCCGTGGCTGGTTCTACGTGCAGCACATCATGGCGACCGCCCTGTTCGACCGCCCGGCGTTCAAGAACGTGATCTGCCATGGCATCGTACTTGGTTCCGATGGCCAGAAGATGAGCAAGCATCTGCGCAACTACCCGGATGTGAACGGTGTGTTCAACGATTTCGGTTCCGACGCCATGCGCTGGTTCCTCATGAGCTCGCCGATTCTGCGCGGCGGCAACCTGATCGTGACCGCGGATGGTATTCGTGACACCGTCCGCCAGGTCATGCTGCCGGTGTGGAGTTCCTACTACTTCTTCACGCTGTACGCGAACGCGGCCGGGTACGACGCGCGCAAGCTTCGCGCCGACGAAGTTGCATCGCTGCCGGAAATGGACCGTTACCTGCTGGCCCGTACCCACCGACTGGTCGAAAAGACCCAGTCCTCGCTGGACCAGTTCCTGATCTCCGATGCATGCGACGCCGTGTCCGACTTCATCGACATGATCACCAACTGGTACATCCGCAACAACCGCGACCGCTTCTGGAACGAGGACGCCAACGCGTTCAACACCTTGTACACCGTGCTTGAGGTGTTCATGCGCGTCCTTGCGCCGCTTGCCCCGATGGAAGCCGAATCCGTGTGGCGCGGCCTGACCGGAGGCGAATCCGTGCATCTGGCCGACTGGCCGTTCCTGGCCGACGAGAAGACCGGCGAAGCCACCGAACTTGGCCGCGTGCTCGTCGACGATCCGGCTTTGGTGAACGCCATGGAAAAGGTGCGCGAGGTCGTCTCCAGCACCCTGTCCATGCGTAAGGCGAAGCAGATCCGCGTGCGCCAGCCGCTGAGCAAGCTCACCGTGGTGGTGGAGGATACCGCCGCCGTGGCCGCGTACGACGAGATTCTGAAGTCCGAGCTCAACGTCAAGAACGTGGAGCTGTGCACGCTTGAGGATGCGGGCTCCCAGGGCCTGAAGATCATCCACGAGCTGCGCGTGAACGCCCGCGTTGCAGGCAAGCGCCTGCGCAAGGACGTGCAGTTCGCCATCAAGGCCTCCAAGTCCGGCGCATGGCATGTGGACGCTTCCGGCGCTCCGGTGTGCGAGACCCCGAACGGCGACATTACGCTGGAAGAGGGCGAGTACGAGCTGATCAACAGCGTGGAGGAACAGAACGCCGAAGAGGCCGCCAACTCCGTGTCCGCGGCCCTGCCGACCGGCGGCTTCGTGATCCTCGACACCGAGCTGAACGACGATCTGGTTGCCGAAGGCTACGCCCGCGACGTGATCCGCTCCGTGCAGGACGCCCGCAAGGCCGCCGGTCTCGAGGTTTCCGACCATATCGCGCTGAAGCTGACCGTTCCGGCCGGCGACGTGGCGAAGGTCGAGCAGTTCCGCGATCTTGTGTCCGCCGACACGCTCGCCGACTTGCTTGACGTTACCGCCGGCGCCGAAGGCTCCGAACTCGCCGTTGAGGTTGCCAAGGCCTGATTCTTCGAGTGAGCTGATTCGGCTGGACTGATTTCGGCAATTGATGTGAGGGGCCCTGTTGCTTATGCAGCAGGGCCCCTCACGTATTTGCGGTATGGTCGATTTTGCTATATTCCTTGCGCAATTTCGCTGCCTGTTTGAGCGCAATTCATTCTGCTCTAATCGCGTCCCGTTCTAAGCTCAAAATGTCGTCCGCGTGGGTGATCCGTAACCTTTCCCACGCAAACGACATTTTTACTTTTGTATTTTTGTGCAGAAGCTTTTGCGATTGCCGGCTCATTCCGACGGAAGGTGCCACATTCGCGTCGCTTTCGACAGATGGAATCGTAATTGTCTGCTCAAACCGACGATGGACACCCGTTTTGCGTCGTTTTGGACAGACAGGTTGACGTTTTTCTGTTTGTTCGACCGTACGACTAGAGTAGCCTGTGGCTTTTCGGCTGGTTTTGCGCCGGCTGGAAAATTAATACAGACTTGATTTGTATCTGCCGCGTGCCTGCGCCATATTTACGTCGTGCCGGCACGTGCGCGGAAGCAGATCGCAAGCGAATGGTTCTCAGTACCATCCATGTGAGTCAAGCACACATCTTTGAGAAGCAGTCGCGATGCCGGGAGTTGGGTTCGTCGTAATTCAAACGTCGCATCCGTTCCCGGCTTTTTCATCTTGGTTAGTCTGAATTTAAAAAAAGATTTTGGGTTATTGCCGAGCGTGTCCCATGCGGATAAAGGGGTTATCAGGTGTAATCTATAGCTAATTGTTTTTAAGCCAACGGGGGTCTTATGAGCCGCAAAAAAATAGTTCCGAATTATGCAATTTCTTTGGATATCGGTAATGCTTCCGTTGGATGGGCCGCGTTTACTCCTGATTATCGGTTGATGAGAGCTAAAGGGCGTGAGTTAATTGGTGTAAGGCTATTCGAGCCTGCGCAGACTGCTGAAGCTCGTCGTATGGCTCGTACTACTCGTAGGCGCTACTCTCGTAGACGTTGGCGTTTGCATATGCTTGATGCTATTTTTGATGCTCCCTTGGCAGAGGTGGATCCGTCATTCCTTGCGCGGAGGAAGTACTCCTGGGTTCATCCTGCTGATGAGAACAATGCGGATTATTGGTATGGCGGTGTCTTATTCGATTCGAAGAATCAGGATAAACGTTTCTATAAACAATATCCGACAATTTATCATCTGCGCAAAACTTTGATGGAAGATGACAAGCAACATGATATTCGAGAAGTGTATTTCGCTGTCCATCACCTGTTGAAGTACCGAGGTAATTTCCTTGTTGAAGGTGATTTGGATTCTTCGAGTGTATTCGACTCAAAGAATCTTTTAAATCTTATCGGTGAAATCATTCTGTGTGTATTTGATGAGCAGCTGGATGGATCATGGACGGCAGGAATCGACAAAAAGCGTCTTGCTGATACGTTGTGCACGACAAAGGGTTCTCGCAGTATGCGTGTTGAAAATGCGCTTGCTGTTATTTGTGAGTCGTGTGAACTGCCAAAAGAACAAATCAATGTCATTAAGGCTATTTTTGCTGGTCTAGAGGGAAATAAACTTGATTTAGCGAAGATTTTCCCATCTGAAGAACGTACCAGCGATGAAAAGAAAGCGCTTGGTATTTATTTCAATAAATCTGATTACGAGGAAGTTCGTGCTCAGGTCGTAGATTCGGGCTTGCTTGATGATGAACAATGCGAGTTGCTCGATAAAATGCAGAAACAATATAGCGCTATCGCTCTGAAACAACTGCTTGGTAACGCAAAAAGTGTTTCTGAATCGATGTGTGCGAGTTACACACGACACCAAAGAAATTGGGATCTTATTAAAAAAGAGCTCCGTACGGAAGACAATGCCGATGAAATCAACAAGCATTATGGTGAGTTGGTTGGCTGGACAATGGTTGACGGTCGACGTCGGAGCATCAGGGGTACTTCTACGTATGAAAAAACAAGACAGAACGCAAATAAATATTTTTCGAAGTTAATTGAGGCTTCTAATTTGTCTGAATCCAAAAAAATGGATTTAAAGCACGCAATTGATGAAGATCGGCTTTTCCCAGTTCAAAGAGACTCTGATAATGGTGTGATTCCGTATCAGCTTCATCGAAATGAGCTTAGGAGAATTCTTGAAAAGCAAGGAAAATATTATCCGTTCCTTTTGGATACGTTTGAAAAGAACGGTGAACAAGTCAATAAAATAGAAGGCTTGCTGACTTTCCGTGTGCCTTATTTTGTGGGTCCATTGGTAGAACGGGAAGGAATGCAGCCTTCAGATAATGGCGAAAACCATTGGATGAAGCGTAAAAAATCTGGAGAAATCACTCCTTGGAATTTCGATAAGATGGTTGACAAGGATGAGTCGGGTAGGCGTTTCATTGAACGGCTCGTGGATACAGATAGCTATCTGCTAGGTGAGGCGACCTTGCCGAAGAACTCCATGTTGTATCAGGAGTATGAAGTTCTTAACGAACTAAATAATGTCCGTTTATCGGTTCGTTCGGGCAACCGATGGGAAAACCGTCGTCGTCAACGACTTGGTCGAGAAGAAAAGACGCTGCTGATTCGTAACTTGTTTATGAAAGGCGGTGTAGTCACCAAAAAGGCTGCGGAAAATCTGCTCCGCAAAGAGTATGGCCGTACCTATGAGCTGTCTGGTTTGGCGAGCGAGTCAAAGTTTATGAGCTCTATGTCATCATATGGAAAACTGTGCCGTATTTTCGGCGCAGAACGGGTGAATAAAGATTCAGAGCTTATGGAGCAGATAATCGAGCTCCAGACTGTGTTTGAGGATAAAGAGACTTTACTGCATCAGTTGCGTATGCTTGATGGACTGTCCGATAGTGATTGCGAATTGTTGGCAAGGACTCACTACACGGGATGGGGCAAGCTTTCAAGGAAGTTGCTTACGACCAAGGTCGGCGAATGCAAGATTGGTGATGATTTTGCCCCTCAGAAGCATAGCATCATTGAGATTATGCGTTTTGAAGATCGTAATTTTATGGAAATTATTATTATAAAAATTATGGTTTTCCTGAATGGATTGATGAGCAGAATCTTGGAGCGGATAAAAAGCAATCGTTGGAGTCAATGGTTGACGAGCTTCACGTATCTCCGAAAGTGAAACGAGGAATCATCCAATCCGTTCGACTCATTGATGATATCTCTAAGGCCGTTGGAAAGAAGCCATCGAGAATATTCCTAGAATTGGCCGGAGATATTCAGGCAAGCGTGCGAACCACTTCTCGAAAGAATCGCTTGCTGGAGTTGTACAAGAATGCTGGATTGAGAAAGGAATTCAGTGACATTTATGATCGCTTGGAGGCAAGCGACGATAAAGGACTTCAGGATGATCGGTGGTTCTTGTACTACACACAGCTTGGTAAGGATATGTATACGGGCGAAGAGCTGGATATCGACAGGCTATCGTCTGATTACGATATCGATCATATTATTCCCCAAGCTGTAACGCAGAATGATTCCCTGGACAATCGAGTACTTGTGTCCCGTGCGGCCAATGCGCGTAAAACAGACTCTTTTGCATATTTGCCGGAACTAGTAGAAGCAAGAAGAGGCTTTTGGCAGGAACTGTTGGATAATAGGTTGATTTCCCAGACTAAATTTGAACGTTTGGTACGACAAAATGATTTCGGTAGACATGAGAAAGAGCGTTTTGTCGAGCGATCGCTGGTAGAGACTCGTCAGATTATGAAGAATGTGGCGACTTTGATGCGGCGGAGGTATGGAAATAGCTCTGCTGTGATTGGACTTAATTCCGAATTGACCAAGGAGATGCGCCAATATCTCGGGTTTGAACATAAGAATCGTGATATTAATGATTATCACCATGCTCAGGATGCATTATGTCTTGGTGTAGCTGGGCAGTTTGCTGTTAACAGAGGTTTCTTTGATAATGGTGCAGTTTCTGATGGAGCGGCGAATGCATATAATATCTATCTTCAGGACTACCTGAGAGGATATCGTGAGAAATTGAAGGCGGGGGACCGTAAACACGGTAAAGCCTTCGGTTTTATTGTCGGCTCTATGGCTTCGGCGGATGAAAATAAGCGTATCAATCCTAAGACTGGTGAGATTGCGTGGAGTGAGGCTGATAAAGATTATCTCCGAAGAGTGATGAATTATCGTAAGATGCTTGTCACTCAGAAGGTGGGGGATAGTTTTGGCGCTCTATATAACGAAACGCGATATGGAGCTGCGGTTAAAGAAGGGCATGACGGTATTGCTTTCGATAAAAATAAAGCCGATACGTCTTTGTATGGTGGTTTCTCCAGCGCAAAGGTGGTTTATTCGATTCTTGTCGAATTAAAGGGAAAAGTACGTCTTGTGAACATCACGATGCAGGAGTACTCGATGTTGGGAGATTGCCCTTCGGATGAAGCATTGAAGAAAGTACTGGTGGCAAAAAAGCCTGAATATGCAAAAGCGAAAATTTTGCTTCGACATATTCCGTCAATGCAGCTTATTCGCTATAAAGGGGCATGCATGACAATAAAGTCTGCTACTGAATTGAATAATGCTCGACAGTTGTGGCTGGATTGTGATGTATATAATGCCTTGGATGATTATCTGAAGTGTGGGACTTCTAAAAGCTCAATAGACATAATGCAAATTTGGGATGCATTATTCGACGCGGTAAATAAACATTATCCGCTTCACAGGGTTGAAGAAAGTACGCTAGCTAAGGCGCGGACTAAATTTGAGAAGCTTGATTTGGACAAGCAGTTGGATGTTTTAGGGATGATTGTTGTCGCGCTTCATGCTGATCCTGGTCGTGCAAACCTTTCGTTGGTTGGCCTCCCCAGCGAGTGGAAACGTGTTAGAAGTGTATCTTTCTCCGATGATGACGAATTTGTTTTTCAATCTCCGTCTGGACTATTTGAAACGAAAATTACTATTGCAGAACTGAAAAAGGCTGAATAAATGAAAAGGGCTTCCGGCATTGCCGGAAGCCCAAAGCCATAAGGCAAGGCATTAATCCTTCTGAAGCTCGGTTATAAAAACCTTGCTTTATTTCAATATATGCCTGTCAGGTCAACGACCTAGACAATCGGATTGCGACCAAACAATCCTTTAACAGAATACCACAACCACGATGGAGTGAGTATGGCGTGGCGGAATATTGTAGTGACGCAACATTGCAAAGTTTCGATGAAGATGAACTTGCTTGTTGTGCAAACGGATGATGATACTGTTCAGATTCCAATCGATGATATTGGAATGGTGCTGTTTGCTACAACGCAAGCTGTAATCACCACAAGCGCTATGGCATCTCTTCTTGAGCGGGATATCAAAGTGGTGTTTTGCAATGATAAACATCTCCCAATTGGTGAAACAAACCCATACGAAACTGAATCCTCTAGACGAGTATGCATTGTGCAACAAATGGGTTGGGCGGAAGAACGAAAGAACATATTATGGCAACGAATCGTGCAAGAAAAGATAGCTCATCAGATTTTCGTATTAAAGGAAAAGTGCGCTTTCCCTGATATAGAAAAGATGAAAACATTAATCACGTCTGTTCAGCCGGGAGATTCGGATAACCGTGAAGCGGTCGCGGCTCATATGTATTTTCCAAGACTGTTTACCTATGAATTTGTTCGCTCAGATGATAGTAATGAAACGAATGGATTGTTAAATTACGGCTATTCGTTAGTGATGTCTGAAGTCGCTCGAAAGATAGCAGAATTTGGCTATTTAACTGAATTCGGCATCCATCATGATAGCGAGAAGAATCCTTTTAATCTTGCTTGTGACCTTATGGAGCCTTTTCGGCCATTTGTTGATGCAAAAGTGTTTGAGCTAAGGGAACAAACTCTGAACTCAGAAGTGAAGAATGAGCTTATACGGCTGTTGCGCACTGATTTGCCTGAATTTGGAACTAGTTTGACGCAATTGATCAATATTTTTGTTCGTGATGCATTCCATTACCTATCAGGAGATGACAGATTGCCAGAATTGGGGTTTATTGATGAGGTATAGGGTTATGAGGGTTTTGATATTCTTTGATTTGCCTGTGAAAACAGTAGCAGAGCGTAAGGCATACGCAACTTTTCGAAAGAATCTGTTGCGAGAAGGTTTCATTATGGTTCAAGAATCAGTATATTCTAGAATCGCTACCACTCGTGAATCGGCTGGTTTTCTTGAAGGCCGTGTGGCGAGTTTTGTTCCTGAAGAAGGTTTGGTGCAGTCACTGATTATTACGGAAAAGCAATATGCTTCAATCAAATTTCTTTTAGGAAATCGAATTGAGGATGTAAGAAATTCGGATGAACGGACAGTGATTATATGATTGATAGCATTGTCATGTATCCGCTCGATGTGATGCCTCTTGAATTAGGGCTGAATGTATTGGGATTATCGTCGCCAGAACTTTTGTTTAAATTTGTGGAGGGCCTACAGGGGTTTGGTGATGACGTGGTTCTGGGAGATGGGAGTAAGACCGCGGTCTTAACAAAATCAATATTATATGTTGGGGATTGCGCTGATATTGTTGACTACAATGCACTATTCCAAAAAGCGGCAATTAAGAAAATAATAGATGAATTTGATGTTGATAAATTAACTAGAGTGCTTGAGTTGCAGGTAGAGTTAAAAACGCTTATTCAAGATGAAATATGGGATGATGATTTGCCTCTGGAAATTTCTTCTTCGCTGGATTTGAAAACTGCGATTTCAATGGCAAAATTACGTGTTGATGTGAGCTCTGTGGGTTCCCTATTTGATAAAATTCAGATGGTGGTTGATACTGCCGGTGCTCTTGCTGAGAACAGGATGCTTGTGACGCTTCATACAACTCAATATTGTAATAACGACCAATTGATTTATTTACATAGAGACCTATTAAAAAATGGTATGCAGCTTCTTGACCTGGAATGCTGCAACAAAAGGGTTACCCTGACAGAAGGAAGAAGCCATTATGTTGATGGAGATTATGTTCAGTTCTCATGAACTGTTCAGGAAGCTCCAAGGCTATCGGTTTCAGAAGCCTGTCAGATCAATGACCTAGACCACCGGAGTCATCGTCTACAGCCGTCGCGGCGGGTTTCAGAAGCCTGTCAGATCAATGACCTAGACCACTGTACGACGAATCACGCGTCAAAATCTCCCGTTTCAGAAGCCTGTCAGATCAATGACCTAGACCACTGACCCCGGCCACCCGCATACCGCGAGCGCGTTTCAGAAGCCTGTCAGATCAATGACCTAGACCACCATTTCGCGTATTGGCAATGCGCGGACATAGTTTCAGAAGCCTGTCAGATCAATGACCTAGACCACGCCGGTCTGCGCCTCCACGAGCAGGGTCTTGTTTCAGAAGCCTGTCAGATCAATGACCTAGACCACAGCTGCCAGTCGATGTCGGTCATGGTCACCGTTTCAGAAGCCTGTCAGATCAATGACCTAGACCACAGGAGCCGGATAATGCGCGATTCGTCATCAGTTTCAGAAGCCTGTCAGATCAATGACCTAGACCACCCTCCATGCCTCCGGTCTTCTTGTTGTAGAGTTTCAGAAGCCTGTCAGATCAATGACCTAGACCACCAACTATCATTCCTTATGCGGTTGACGCTCGTTTCAGAAGCCTGTCAGATCAATGACCTAGACCACCAAACTGGAATACTGCTCTTAAAAGATGAAGTTTCAGAAGCCTGTCAGATCAATGACCTAGACCACCGATTGCCTCATGCGCGGGGAAGGACGCTAGTTTCAGAAGCCTGTCAGATCAATGACCTAGACCACCCACTCCCGGCGAACTGACACACGTGTACAGTTTCAGAAGCCTGTCAGATCAATGACCTAGACCACCTTCGGTGCTTTTGGCATTCCAGTAGAACGGTTTCAGAAGCCTGTCAGATCAATGACCTAGACCACGCGCACCGTGCGGGCGAGTTCGATGACCTTGTTTCAGAAGCCTGTCAGATCAAT
>ERZ1673748.2165-NODE-2165-length-15794-cov-5.722663_pt1 | contig 15794 bp, 14 predicted proteins | sample MGYA00580196_ERZ1673748 | MGnify/ENA primary metagenome ERZ1673748 (study PRJEB41218, sample SAMN15661796) | gut metagenome | host: Homo sapiens | place: Canada: London | collected 2015-08-20/2019-03-30 | study: EMG produced TPA metagenomics assembly of...
GACCATGACCTCCGGCCAGTGCACCATGGGGGCAAACACAAAGGTGAGGGTGTGGCTCCCCAGAGACAAGCTCTCGCCGTCCTTCACCACCACACGGCGCTCCTTGGCCACGGCATCCGGGCCGAAGAACTGCTCCATATACAAAAAGGTCTTGGCGTTGCCCACCACCTTCATGTCCGGGTACTTAGCGGCCAGGCGGGCAATGTTGGCACCGTGGTCCGGCTCCATGTGGGAGACCACCAGATATTCCGGCATGCGGTCGCCCAGCGCTTCGGTGAGGTTTGCCAGCCAGGCATCCGTGGCACGGTTGTCCACCGTATCCAGAATGGCGACCTTTTCATCCAGAATGACATAGGAGTTGTAGCTGACGCCGGTAGGCACCGGGTACTGACTTTCAAACAGGTCGATGGTGGTATCGTCCACCCCCACGCCCAGAATGGCATTGCTGATCTTCTGTACGCTCATAAATCCCATGCTCCTTTATTTTTATGCTGTGCCGCAGAAAGCGGCCGATTCTTCTTAAGAACAATTCCTAGTATAGCATATCGTCAGAAATTTAGCAAGAGGAATCTGCGGCTTTTCCCTCCCGGACCCCTGACCACAACCGTTATTCATCGCCCCTGCTTTCCGGCAGGCGGGCAGACACGGGGCGGCCCGCCTCGGTGTCCAGCTCCAGCAGGGCCGCGGCGCTGGCGTCGTCCATCGTCTGTACGGCCCGCAATTTGCGGCTGATGGCACGGCTGCGCACGCCGATGAGATTATCCAGCTCTTCGTCGGTCTGGCGCAAACGCTGCTGCAGCTTGGAAAGCCCCTGCCCGAACTTGTCGAACTCAGTCTTGACGGCACCCAGCAGCTGCCACACCTCGCCCGAACGTTTCTGGATGGCAAGGGTCTTGAAGCCCATCTGCAGGCTGTTGAGCAGGGCCGCCATGGTGCTGGGGCCGGCCACGTTCACCTGATAGTCCCGCTGCAGCACCTCCAGCAGGCCCGCATTCACCACCTCGGCGTACAGGCCCTCGAAGGGCAGAAACAGGATGCCGAAGGCTGTGGTATACGGCGGCTCCACATACTTTTCGCGGATGTCCTTGGCCTCGCTGCGCAGCACCAGTTCCAGTGCATGGCGGGCGTTTTCCACAGCCTGCGCATCGCCGGATGCCTGCGCATCCTGCAGGTGGGCGTAGGTATCACCGGGGAACTTGGAGTCGATCGGCAGCCAGACGCTGCCGCCGTCGGCACCCGGCATTTTGATAGCGTACTCCACCCGCTGGGTGCTGCCGGGGATGGTGGCCACATTGGTGTCGTACTGCTCTGGGGCCAGAATTTCTTCCAGAATGGCTCCCAGCTGGATCTCGCCCAGGATGCCGCGGGTCTTGACGCCCGACAGCACCTGTTTCAGGCCGCCCACATCGGCGGCAAGGCTCTGCATCTCACCCAGGCCCTTGTACACCTGTTCCAGCTGGGCATTGACCGCCTTGAAGCTCTCGGTCACCCGCTTCTGCAGGGCATCCTGCAGCTGCTCGTCCACCGTGCAGCGGATCTCGTCCAGCTTCTGGGCATTCTGTGCCTGCAGGGCGGCCATGCTTTCGGCCAGCGTTTTGCGCATTTCTTCCAGCTTGCGGGCGTTGGAAGCTTCCAGCCCCTGCAGGCGCTGTTCCATGGTCTGCTGCTGCGCGGCCTGCCCGGCATTCAGGGTGCTGCTCATACCCTGCACAGCGGTCTGCAGCGTTTCGCTGATGCCGCGCATGGCGTCGTAGTTCTGCCGGGCCAGCTCGGCCTGCTTCTGGGCAAAGAGCTTCGACTGGGCATCCATCTGCTGACGCACCCACTCTTTGAGGGCTTCGTCGTCCTGCCGGGGTGCCTGTTTGCCGGAGCGGTACAGCAGCAGTGCCTGCAGCAGGCAGATGGCCACCAGCAGAACGGTGTAGAGTAATGCAAGAAATTCCATAGGGTATCTCCTTATAAAATCCAAAATCCGGGCCGTGCAGATGCAAAGCCCGGACCTTTTGCTTTTTACAGTGTCTCGTAGCGGCGCAGCGTCTGGCTCCACTGCAGCTGCTCGCCGTACAGGCCCACACCGTCGGCTTCCACCTCGCCCACCTGATTGTCACAGGGGTCGGCGCGGAAGGAGCACATGGGCGGGTCAAAGGGTGCGCAGAGGGCACGGTTCGCCACCATGCGCCCGGTGTCCAGATTGCCGAAGTAGTGCAGGCGCATCTTCTCGTTCCCGGCACGGGCCATGGAGGCACCGGCCGAGCAGTCGGCGTACATCCAGCCGTGGGGCGCGATGTAGAACGCGGCCCAGTCGTGGCAGCCCACCATCTCCCGCCGCACCACCAGACCGCTCTGCCACTGGGCCGGGATGCCGGCCAGGCGGCACAGCACGATGAAGGTGGAGGCCATGATGCCGCAGTCGCCCCGGCGGTTGTGGGCACAGCCGTCGGTGATGTTTTCCTGCACGAAGTAGGGCGGCTGGTAGTGGTAGTGGGTGTTGAGGGTCACATAGTCGTAGATGCGCTTTGCTTTCTGCACCGGGTCGGTAATGCCCTGGGTGAGCTGGGCCGCCAGTGCCCGCAGATAGGGCGTGAACTCCAGATGTGGCAGCTCCTCCTGCGTGTCAAAGGTTGGCTGCACGGGGTCCGCCTGCATGTGCAGCGGGTCAGCATAGCGGGCCGTGGTACGGTAACCGTACACCGCGCCAAAGGGCCGGTTCTCGGCAAGGTCGGCCTCCCAGTACGCCGTGCGCTGGGCAGCATCTTCCGGTGCAATGTGGGTCGGCGGCTCGGTGAAGGAATCCAGCGTGATATTGCTCTGTGCCGGGCAGGCCGCCGGGAGCGGCAGCCACACCCGGACGTGCACGGTGCTGCGCCCCTGCTGCTTTGCAGCCGCAAGGGCAGCGGCAAAGGCTTCGTCGCTCATGCCGATGCTGGTTTCCAGCGTGATGTCCGCGCTGACTGCGCCGGTGCGCACCATCTGCTCGTGCTCCGGCTCATACCGCTCCCAGCTGGGGTACTGCAAAGGCGGATCCAGCTGCCGGGCTGCCAGATCCGGGTGGGTAGCCAGCAGGGTCTCGGCAAAGGAGTGGATATATTTCTTCTCCCCTTCCACGAACCGCCAGTCCATGGCACCGGCCTTGTCCAGTGCACGGAATTTCTCCGGGGTAAAGCCCCGCACAAGGTCCTGCAGCAGTTCCAGCGCCTGTGCTTCGGGCACCGTATAGTCCAGCGGCAGACGGCGCAGGATCTCCCGCTGGGCCAGCAGAGCATCCCGCATGGCATCCACCCCGTGGGGCGTGGGGTTTTCCGGCAGAGGGCCGGCAGGCTGCACCGGCTGGTTCTGGGTCTTTGTCCAGTCCTCCGCCAGGTAGGTGTCAATGCAGGCAATGGCCTCGGTATAATAGCCCGCCTCTTTCAGGCGGCGCACATCGTCCGGCAGGCCGAGGTTCAGGCTTGCCAGACAGGCATTCAGGTTCTTCATTGCATTCCGCTCCTCTTTTGTTCAGATTCAGCCGTTGATCTGGGTCTCCCAGAAGTTCGCAGCGTCCAGCATCCAGCCGTCGGCATCGGTGCCTGCGCCGGTACCCACGCCGTGGGTCGCATTGGGGAACAGCACCTCTTTGCAGGGCACATGGTGCTTTTCCAGTGCGCGGCTCAGCGCCGGGCGCTGAGCCGGGTAGCACAGCAGCGGGAACACATAATCGTTCTCGCCGTACCAGTGATACACCGGCGGGTAATCGTCGGTGACACAGTCAGAGATGTTCAGTTCATAGTACCGGCCCTCCAGTACAAAGGGGTCGATGGCAGCATGATAGACCGGCTTATACTCAAAGAAATTGTTGATGGGATAGCCCAGCAGCAAAGCACCGGGCTTGGGCACCCCATAGTGCTTGTAGCCCAGTTCGTCGCCGGAGAACACACCGGCCAGATGGCCGCCGGAGGAATAGCCCAGCAGGGCGTAGTTTTCCGGCTGCACATTGAACTGGTCTGCATGCGTGGTGATGAACCGGACAGCGTTGCCAAGGTCAGCCACCGGGGCGTTGTCCTTTGCCTTGAGGAACACGCGGTAGCGCAGCACGAAGGCTGCGTAGCCCATCTGGTGCAGCCGCCATGCCGTGGCATAGCCCTCGGACATATTGGAAGTCTTGTTGAGCACATTGCCGGACATGACCACCACAAACTTGCTGCCGGGCACTTCCGACGGCCAGTAATACAGTTCCACGCCATCACGGGTGGCGTCTGCGGCGATCTCCTCCGGGGAGTACACTTTATAAGTCACCTGAGTGCCGGCTTCATAGGTATCGGCCAGATAGTTCAGGGCGTCGGCGCTGTCCTGTGCCATGTTGGCGCCCACATAGTCCGACAGCGTGGTACCTGCTTCCGGGGTGTCCGGGCTGTCCACAGCACTCTGCCAGGTCCACACGCCGCTGGCGGCGAATGTCGGGTCGGCACGCAGGTCAGAGACGAGGGTATCCGGCGTAACGGTCAGATGGCCCGATGCGGCAGAGGCCTCCACCGGCAGACCGGCCAGCAGCAGCGCGGCGGCCGAGGCACCGGTCACCTGCAGAAACTGGCGGCGAGAGATCTTGTTTTGCATAAAAGCATCCCCTTTTTTATAAATTCAAATTCTGATATTTCAGGAAGTGTGCTGCTCCCAGAAAGCCACCGCATCCGTCATCCAGCCCTCTGCATCCGTACCGTTGCCGGTGCCGATGGCATGGGGTGCATTTTCATAGACGTGCACCTCACAGGGCACACCGTTTGCCTCCAACGCCTTCCGGACGGCCGGACCCTGGAACGGATATCCCAGAGTCTTCAGGGTAACATCATTCTTGCCGTACCAGAAATAGGTCGGCGGGAAATCCGGTGTGATGCCGCCTGAGATATCCGACCAGTAATACCTCCATCTGCAGGATGCCGGGTCCATCACGGCATGGTACACCGGCTTGATCTCTGCAAAATCGTTGACGGGGTAGCCCATCAGCAGTGCACCGGGCTTTGGCACATCATAGGCCTTGTAGCCATAGCGCTTATCCGAACTGAACAGCCCGCACAGCTGCCCGCCGGAGGAAAAGCCCACGAGGGCATAGTTTTCCGGCTGCACGCCGAACTGCTGTGCATGGTTCGTGATGAACTGCACCGCCCGGCCCAGATCCTGCAGGGGGCCGTTGTTGCTGATATCCCACCAGATGCGATACCGCAGCACAAAGACGCTATAGCCCATCTCGTTCAGCTTCGCTGCCACAGCAATGCCCTCGTTCAGGTCGCCGCTTTTCATGGCCGCATTGCCGCCCACCACCAGCGCATATTTGCCATCGGCATTCGTGCCGGGGAACCAGAACAGCTGCACACAGCCCAGCGAGGAGTCGGCTGCGACCTCTTCCGGGCTGTACACCTGCCAGGTCACCTGCTTACCGGCTTCGTAATTCTCAATGACGATGTTCAGGCCGTCGGCGCTGTCCTGTGCCGTGGTCTCACCCACATAGTCCAGAAGGGTCTTGTTTTCATACAGGCGGCGCAGTGCAAGGCTGTCCGCATCCCCTTTGCAATAGGTGGAGACCCCGCTGCCCGCAATGGCCGGGTCGGAGCGGATCTCCTTCATGGTCATATCGGTGGTGATGCGCCCTTCCGCATAGGCCGGCAGAGCCAGAACGGCCGCAAAACACAGCATGGCCGCACCGCGTTTCAGCAGATGTCCGAACATTTCACCCATTCCTTTCCGTTTTGAATCAGCCGGTGGTATGTGCTTCCCAGAAAGCCACCGCATCCGTCATCCAGCCCTCTGCATCGGTGCCGTTGCCGGTGCCGATGCTGTGCGGGGCATTCTGATAAACGACCATCTGATGGGGAATGTTGTTTCGCTCCAAGGTCCGGTCAAAATCCCTGTGCTGGCCAGGCATCTCGGCAGAGCTCAGCACAACATCGTTTTTCCCCCACCAGAAGTACACAGGCGGATAGTCTGCGTCTACCATATTACACAGGTTTGCCCAGTAGTAACGCCAGCCGCAGGTGCCAATGTCATACAGAATGTGGTAAAGCGGCTTCATCACTGTCAGGTCCACCACCGGGTAACCCAACAACAGTGCACCGGGTCTTTCCACCTGATAGGAGCCATAGCCCCGTTCCTTGTTTGCAAAGATTCCTGCGATCTGTCCGCCAGAGGAATAGCCCACCAGCGCATAATTTTCCGGCTGCACACCGAACTGCCCGGCATGGGCCGTGATAAACTTTACCGCATTGGCAAGATCCTGAATGGGCGCATTGTCGCCCATGTCGATCCAGGTGCGATACCGCAGCACGAACACGGTGTACCCCAGCTCATGCAGACGGTAGGCCGCGGAGCCGCCCTCTTCCATCTCGGAGGTCATGGTGCTGCCGTTGCCGGGCACCACCAGCGCGTACTTGCCGCCCGGCTCCTTGCCCGGGAAATAATACAGCTGCACACACCCCAGTGAAGAGTTTGCCGCGATTTCTTCCGGGCTGTACACCTGCCAGGTCACCTGTACCCCATTGCGGGTATTTTCCGCCACCAGATTCATGGCCGCCACGCTGTCATCCACCAGCTCCGGGCGCATGTACTGTTCCAGCGTTTTGTTCTTCCAGTATTCGTTGCCAAGGCCGCTCAGCTCACGGCAGTAAGTATAGTAGCCAGACGACTTGATGGCCGGGTCATCACGCAGCTGCTGCAGGGTGGTCTGCCGGGTGAACGCCGCCGAATTTTGTGCTGCCCATACGGGCAGGCTCAGGCAGGCCAGCTGTGCCAGGCACACCGCCCCGCACAGCAGCTTGTAGTTCCATGATCTCATTTTTTGTTCCTCCTTTGGTCCGGTCCCAACCGGACGATATGAGTTTATTGTATCACATCCCAGGCTATTGTCAAAACAATTCTGCGGCCCCGGCCGGGGGAAATCTTTCTCCCGGAGGGAGGCTTTTGGCAGCCCGGCCAAGTTTCCCGTACCAACAAAAAAGGCTCCCTCCTAGAGGGAGCTGTCGCCGCAGGCGACTGAGGGAGTTGTACGCAAAAATGGGCCCGGAGACTTTCGTCTCCGGGCCCATTCAGAACCTGTTCTTTGGTCTGCCCTCAGGCAAACCAGCTAGTCAGTCACAAGGGCTGATTAGAACTCGACCTTCCAAGCCTTCTCACTGACATCGTTCTTCACGGTGCCGGTAGCCAGGTTGTAGATAGCAGCAGCAGAACCGACCATACGCAGGCCAGCGTTCAGAACGCCGTTAGCACCGTTCAGGAACTTGTCGCCAGCGGTCAGCTCATCATCATCATGCTTGCCGAAGCCAGCAGCGAAGCCGGTGCCGTAAGCACCCTTGACGTCGGTGAGCCATGCGTTGCCCAGGTTGCCGGGCTTGTAAGCGCCGTTGAACAGAACGCCGACAGTGTTGCCGATGTACTTGCTCATGAAGCTGTTGCCGATGATGGTAACCATGTTGGTGTTGAACTTCTGCCAGTTCTCGACCTTCAGCTCGGGGGCCAGGATGTCAGCCAGGCTAGCGCCACCGTTGACGTAGGTCATCTCGTTCTCAGAGATTGCGGAAAAGTTTGCAGGCATCATCATAATGAATTACTCCCTTCAAAATGTAGAAAGATATTTTGCGAGCTCACTTTCGTGTGCTCACCAATCCTTACTAGGATGGCAATAATATACCACACTTTCCAGAAATGTTCAAGTACCTTTTTGCAAAAAGTGTAAAAAATGTGAAACAAGGTCTATAAAAGTATTGCTTTTGTACAGTCCGCAGGCGGTTTTCCGGTTCCGACAAGCTTTGCCGCCGCCGGGCGGTACACTGGCTGCAAGGGGGCTGCGGCATTGAAAAGCGTGATCTACCTCGACGAGCTTCTGCTGACCAATTTTGTCCTTGCTGCCCTGTTTCTCACCGCAGCCGGTCTGCTGTGCGCCACCGTGTGCACCGGGGTGCGGCTGTGCACCGGGGCGGCGCTGGCGGCAGTGTCGGCACTGGTACTGCTGGCCCCGGAGCTGCCGGGAGCCGTGGCAGTTGGTTATAAAATTTTCACAGGTTGCGCGGTGGTGGCTGCCGCCTACGGCCTGCCCGGGCGGGGGCGTTTTGCCCGGTTGTGTGCGTGGTATGCACTGCTCAACCTGCTTTTGTGCGGAGCGGTGGTGCTGCCCGGCGTGCAGAGCCGCAACCTGAGCGTCAGCCTGCCGCTGTCCCCCGGGCGGCTGCTGGCCAGCTGCGCCGGGGTGTATGCCGTACTGCGGGCCCTGCTGTACTGCTTTGGCCGCAGTGGCGCGCCCAGCGTGCCCGCCACGCTGGAGGTGGCCGGGGTGCAGCTGCCGGTACAGGCCTTCCACGACACCGGCTTTGCCCTGCAAGAGCCGTTGAGCGGCAAGGCCGTGGTTCTGGTGCAGTACCCGGCGGTGCGGCACCGCCTGCCGCAGGCAGCCCGGCAGTATCTCGATGGCTGGTTTGCCCACAGCACAGCCCCGCCCCCGCCGGAGCTGGGGGTGCATCTGGTGCCCTGCCGCAGCATCCACGGCCAGAGCATGCTGCCTGCCCTGCCCGCTGCCCTGCAGTTGGGCAAAGACCGCGCAGGCGGGCTGCTGGCGGCGTTCTGCTGCCCCACGCCGCCGGACCCTGCATGGGAGCTGCTGTACGGCGAGGATGCGGCACAGCTGCTCTTATAATACTTATTATAGGGAGGACTGCTCATGTTCCAGTTTTTGCGGCAGCTCTGGCACCGCCTGTGTGCGCGGCTGCGGTTTTGCGGCGGCGTGCAGTATCTGGCCGGCACCGCCAGCCTGCCCTCTCCCCTCTCCCCCGCCGAGGAAAAAGCCCTGCTGGCCCGCATGGCCGCCGGAGAGGCAGACGCCCGCGATGCGCTCATCCTGCACAATCTGCGGCTGGTGGTGTACCTTGCCAAAAAGTACGAGAACAGCGGTGTGCCCGCCGAGGACCTGATCAGCATCGGCACCATCGGGCTGATCAAGGCGGTGAACACCTTCACGCCGGAGCGCAGCATCAAGCTGGCCACCTACGCCAGCCGCTGCATCGGCAACGAGATCCTGATGTACCTGCGCAAGACCTCCAACCGCCGCCAGGAGGCCAGCCTTGACGAGCCGCTGAATGTGGACGGCGACGGCAACGAGCTGCTGCTGTCGGACATCCTCGGCAGCGACGAGAACATGGTGGGCCAGCAGCTGGAGCAGGACGCCGAGCGCGCCGGTCTGCGCCGCGCCGTGAGCAGCCTTTCGGCCCGGGAGCGCCGGATCATGGAGCTGCGCTTCGGCCTGACCGACGGCGTGGAACGCACCCAGAAGGAAGCCGCCGACGCCCTGGGCATCAGCCAGAGTTACATCTCCCGCCTTGAAAAGCGCATCATCCAGACCCTGAAGCTCCAACTGGAAAGGCAATAAAAAAGCGCGGCCTAGTCCTTGACAAACCGCGTGGAATCGTCTATACTGAAAATACAAAAGGCGCTGGCCCATACAAACGACTAGCTCCTTACCAGATTGATCAGAAGAAATGACCGTTCAGGCTTGGGAACTTGAAGGCGGTCATTTTTTCTTTTTATCATCCCTGTGCGAGACAGTCCATGTGATCTGAAATGTAACGTAGATTGCTCCGCCAAGCAGCGAAAGCAGCATTACGACCTGTTCAAACGTCATGGTGCATCCCCCCTTTCCGCCCTTGGGCGTCCGGGGGAGGCCGAGATTTCAAGAAAAATTCGCTCCACCGGGCACTCAGGTGCCGGTAAGGAGCTCAGCCGCCTGCATTTGTGGGACGCAGCGCCTCGTGGCAGCCTTGCGGCTGCGTTTAAAGCATACCATAATTATGGGCCAATTGCAATTGCGGCTTTTTTTGCACGCTCATCCGGCTGCCGGGTGGGCGTGTAATTTTTTCCACGCATAGTGGTTTGCCCCTGCGGCCATACTCCCGGTGAACTTCAAAACAGACCGGGGGCGTTTGGATGTACAATAAGGTGGAACTGTGCGGCGTAAACACGGCGCAGCTTCCTGTTTTGTCCGAAAGCGAAAAGCGGCAGCTGCTCCTGCAGGCCCACGCCGGGGATGCAGGAGCACGGGAACGCATGGTGGAGGGCAACCTGCGGCTGGTGCTCAGCGTGGTGCAGCGCTTTGCCCAGCGGGGCGAAAACCTCGACGACCTGTTTCAGGTGGGGTGCATCGGGCTCATCAAAGCCATCGACAACTTTGACCCTGCCCAGCCGGTGCGGTTTTCCACCTACGGCGTGCCCATGATCATCGGCGAGATCCGGCGCTTTTTGCGGGACAACAATGCCCTGCGGGTAAGCCGCAGCCTGCGCGATACCGCCTACCGGGCCATGCAGGCCCGCGAAACGCTGGAGAAGCAGCTGGGCCGGGAACCCACCATGGACGAGATCGCCGGGGAGGCAGGCCTGTCCCGCCGGGAGGTGACCGCGGCACTGGAATCGGTGGTAGAGCCGGTGAGCCTGGAAGAGCCGGTGTATACCGACGGCGGCGATGCCATGTACCTCATCGACCAGGTGCGCGACCCGGATGGTGAGGACAGCTGGATCAGCGGGCTGCAGTTCCGGCAGACCGTGGCCGGGCTGACCCCGCGCGAAAAGCGGATCATGGAGCTGCGCTATCTCCGGGGCAAGACCCAGATGGAGGTGGCGCAGGAGATCGGCATCAGTCAGGCGCAGGTGTCCCGGCTGGAAAAAGGCGCCTTGAACCAATTCCGGGCCGGGCATTGAACACAGCAGCGCCCCTGCTCCGTCCATCCGGCGGCGTGCAGGGGCGCTGCGCTTCTATTTACGGTATTTTCGGCGGGTGGCAGCCCCGCCGCGCAGATGCCGCTCGGCTTTGTTGCGTGCCAACACTGCCCGCACCTGTGCCGACAGCCCCGGGCTGACCCGGACCAGCCGCACCGAAACGTCCTTGTGCACGGTGGACTTGCTGCACCCAAACGCTGCAGCCGCAGCGCGCACGGTGGCCCCCTGCTCCACGATGTATTCTGCCAGCTGTACCGCCCGCTGTTCCGGATCTGCTCTCATACCCCCACGCCCCCTGTATCGTGCTGCTACAGCCTATGCGCCGGGCCGGGCAATTATGTCGGCAAGGGTTGACTTTTGCCGCCCGGCTGCGCTATACTGGATGCGGACATAAAAACAGGGGCGCCGTAAGGCTGAGATCCGCACTAAGCGGAGTACCCTTTACCTGATCCGGGCAATGCCGGCGTAGGGAGTTTGCGGAGCTGTCCGGCACCATCAACAAACCTCCATGCGTCTGCTACCGGCAGGCGCATTTTGTTTTTGTGTACTATCGTTCTGAGAAGAGGAATCCCTATGACCAAAACCTATTCCAAGACCCGCGTGTTGGTGGAATGCGCGCTGATGATCGCCATCGGCACCGTGCTGTCCAACATCAAATTCTTCACCCTGCCCAACGGCGGCAGCGTGACTGCCCTGAGTATGCTGCCGTTTGTGCTGGTGTCCTTCCGCCACGGCATCAAGTGGGGCCTGTTCACCGGATTTGTCAACGGCTGCCTGCAGATCCTGCTGGGCGGCGGTCTCTGGGCACCGCCCACCCCGACTTTCCTTGCTTATGCCGGCGAAGTCCTGCTGGATTACATCCTCGCCTTCATGGCGCTCGGCCTGGCAGAGTTCTTTGCCCGCCCCTTCCAGAACCGTGTTGTCGGCGTGGCTGTGGGCACTTTCATGGCTGGCTTCCTGCGGTTCCTGTGCAGCTTCCTGTCCGGTGTGCTGATCTGGGGCAACCTGACGGACGGTCTGCCCGCCTGGACCTACAGCCTGGTGTACAACGGCAGCTATATGCTGCCGGAGACCCTGCTGACCATGGTGGCTGCTGTGCTGTTGTGCCGTGTGGCACCCCAGATCTTTGACCGCCAGAGCGCAAAGGCCTAAAAAAAGCGTACTTTCGTACATCCTCTGTTCCCCTGCCGGGCCAAAAACCCAGCAGGGGATTTTTGCTGCAAAAATTTCAAAAACCTGTTGACAATCTCCCTTTGGGCTGGTATAATTACACACGTCGTCAGGAGCACAACGCCGAACGACAAGCCAGCATGGGGGATTAGCTCAGCTGGGAGAGCGCTTGCATGGCATGCAAGAGGTCACCGGTTCGATCCCGGTATTCTCCACCAATCAAGAGCAAAACGAACACGAAGTCACCATTCAAATGGTAGGCAACGTGTTCGTTTTGTTTTGTGAACTTCCCTGCGTGACCACATCGTAAAACATAAAACGAAAAATCCCCCTACGCCGACCCGGTTCAAAGGTCAATGTAGGGGGATTTTGCTGTAAAATCAAGAGCGGAACCAGATTGATGCTGCTCTCTACAAAACTGGAATGAACGCATTCCGAAGAGGCCCGCTTTTTAAGTCTATGCTGAATTTGCAGCTCAGAAGTTTCATCCTTGTTATCTTTTCTTATAAATCATCGTTTTTGCGTGAATCATCATTTATCCACAGAGCTTTGTGCTGCCGATGCACAAAGTGCCGCCCGGGGCCGGACATCCTCACTTTTGCTTGACATTTTCTGCCGGAACCGTTATGTTGGTACTGACAGCTGAATCATCCGTTCCGCCGCGAACCAGCTGCCTGCGTTGTAAGGAGATTAAAAAGATGAAATTGATCCGCACTGTTGACGCGGCAGGGCAGGTGCTCTGCCACGATATCACCCAGATCATCCCGGGCGAGTTCAAGGGCCCGCGCTTCCGCAAGGGGCACATCGTCCAGCCCGAGGACATCCCAGTGCTGCTGTCCATCGGCAAAGAAAACCTCTACGTCTGGGAAAAGCGCCCCGGCATCCTGCATGAGGACGAGGCAGCGGCCCTGCTGTACAAAGCTGCTGCCGGCAAAAATATCCACGGCACCGAACCGAAAGAGGGCAAGATCGAGCTGATCGCCGACTGCGACGGCCTGCTCAAGATCGACCGCGCCGCATTGCTGGCTGTGAACCGCACACCCCAGATGATGATCGCCACCATCCACGGTGATATGCCCGTGAAAAAAGGCCAGAAGCTGGCCGGCACCCGCATCATCCCGCTGGTGATCGAGCAGGAGAAGATGGACGCCATGCAGGCCGCTGCCGGGCCGGAGCCCATCCTGAACGTGCTGCCCTTCCGTGCGAAGAAGTTTGCCGTCATCCCCACCGGCAGCGAGGTGTTCAAGGGCCGCATCGAGGACAAATTCACCCCGATTTTGCAAAACAAGCTGGCCGAATATGGCTGTGAGATGACCTTCCGCAAGGTCTGCGATGATGACCCGGCGGGCATCACGGCCGCCATTCTGGAGGCAAAAGACGCAGGCTGTGAGCTGATCTTCACCACCGGCGGCATGAGCGTGGACCCCGACGACCGCACCCCGCTGGCCATCAAAAACACCGGTGCCGACATCATCAGCTACGGCGCGCCGGTGCTGCCGGGTGCCATGTTCCTGGTCAGCTATCTGGACGGGGTACCCGTGTGCGGCCTGCCCGGCTGTGTGATGTACGCCAAGCGAACGATTTTTGACCTGCTGCTGCCCCGCCTGCTGGCCGATGCCCCCATCACCGCCGAGGACATTGCCCGGCTGGGCGAGGGCGGGCTGTGCCTGGGCTGTGCGGAATGCCACTGGCCCAACTGCGGCTTCGGCCATTGCTGAGAAACCCTCTCCGTCTCGCTGTCGAACGGCAGGGAGTTTTGCAATAGAGCGTAATAAGGACAAGAAATAAATGAGTGAAAATAATCTGACCCATTTTGATGCCGCCGGAAATGCCGTGATGGTGGATGTGAGCGGCAAACCGGTCACCGCCCGGGAGGCTACGGCCCGGGGCATCCTTACCATGAACGCCGAAGCCTTTGCCGCCGTGCAGAGCGGCACGGTGAAAAAGGGCGACGTGCTGGGCGTGGCCCGCATCGCCGGCATTATGGCCGCCAAACGCACCAGCGAGCTGATCCCGCTGTGCCATCCCCTGCCGCTGACCAAGGTATGCGTGGATTTTGAACTGCTGCCCGAACAGCAGGCCGTGGAAGCCCGCTGCACGGTCAAAACCAGCGGCGTCACCGGCGTGGAGATGGAAGCTCTGACCGGCGTTTCCACAGCCCTGCTGACCATCTACGACATGTGCAAAGCTGTGGACAAGGGCATGGAGCTGAGCGGCATCCATCTGGTGGAAAAGACCGGCGGCAAGAGCGGCCATTACATCCGGTCGGAGGGCGGCTATGTTTGATTCCTGCCGCCGGGATATCCACTACCTGCGCCTGTCGGTCACCGACCGCTGCAACCTGCGCTGCCGGTACTGTATGCCGGACGGCGCAAAAATACCGGAGCACGAAGAAGTGCTGACCCATGAAGAATTTCTGCGTCTGGCCGCGCTGTTTGCGCAGTGCGGCATCGACACGGTGCGGGTGACCGGTGGCGAACCGTTGGTGCGCAAGAGTGTGGCACAGCTGGTGGCCGGGCTGAAAGCAACGCCCGGCATCCGTCATGTCAGCATGACCACCAACGGCACTCTGCTGGCGCAGCAGCTGCCCGCTTTACTGGACGCGGGCCTTGACAGCGTGAACATCAGTCTGGACACGCTGGACCCGGCGGTGTTCCGGCACATCACCGCCCGGGACGAATTCGCCGCCGTGCAGGCGGGCCTGCGCGCCGCATTGGAAAGTCCCTTGCCGGTCAAGCTCAACTGTGTGCCGCAAGTGGGCGTCAACGAGGGCGAACTGGAAGCGATTGCAGCGCTGGCCCGGGACAATGATCTGCAGGTGCGGTTCATTGAGATGATGCCCATCGGCTACGGCGCGGCCATGCCCTGCGTCTCCGGCCCGGAGCTGCGGGCGCGGTTTGCCAACCGCTGGCCGGAACTGCATCCCGTGGAAGGCACCACCTTTGGCAATGGCCCTGCCGTCTATTATACCGTGCCCGGCTGGAAGGGCAGCATTGGCTTCATTGCCGCCGTGCACGGCAAATTCTGCGCCTCCTGCAACCGGGTGCGGCTGACGAGTCAGGGCTTTCTGCGTCCCTGCCTTGCCAGCGAGACCGGGTGTGACCTGCGTGCTCTGCTGCGCGGCGGGGCCGACGACGCCCGGCTGTGGACGGCCATCCGGGAGACCATCTGGTCCAAACCCCGGGAGCATCATTTTGAGGACCGGTGCATGCCCGCGACACGCAGCATGTACCGCATCGGAGGATAATATTTTATGGGTAAAATTCTGGCCATCTGCACAAGCCCCCGGCGCGGCACCGTCAAGACCGCGGTGCCCAGCGCCGTGCTCACCCCGGAATGGGGCATCGTGGGCGACGCCCACGGCGGCAATTGGCACCGCCAGGTCAGTATGTTGAGCGCTGAAAAGATCGAAGCCTTCCGCAAAAAGGTCTGGGTGGACTACGGTGCCTTTGGCGAAAACCTGGTCATCGAAGGGTTTGACTTCCGCACCCTTCCGGTCACCAGCCGGTTTGCCATCGGAGACGTGGTACTGGAGATGACCCAGATCGGCAAGGAATGCCACAACGACTGTGTCATCAAGCAGCAGACCGGCGAATGCATCATGCCGCGGGAGGGCGTGTTTGCCCGGGTAATTGCCGGCGGCGAGATCCGTGTGGGCGACGAAGTGACCCTGCTGCCCCCGCCGGAGAATCCGCCCCTGCGGGCTGCCGTCATTACCCTTTCCGACAAGGGCAGCCGCGGTGAACGGGAGGACAAAAGCGGCCCGCTCATCGTCAAAATGCTCGCCGCCGCGGGCTACAAGGTGGAAGAGACACTGCTCCTGCCCGACGAGGCAGCTGCCCTGAAAGCCCAGCTCATCCGGCTGGCCGATGGCCGTCAGGTCAACCTGATCCTGACCACCGGCG
>ERZ1673748.2169-NODE-2169-length-15758-cov-34.115538_pt1 | contig 15758 bp, 16 predicted proteins | sample MGYA00580196_ERZ1673748 | MGnify/ENA primary metagenome ERZ1673748 (study PRJEB41218, sample SAMN15661796) | gut metagenome | host: Homo sapiens | place: Canada: London | collected 2015-08-20/2019-03-30 | study: EMG produced TPA metagenomics assembly of...
GCATAAAAAAGGAGCAGAAAAAATGAATATTATTCTTAATCACAAGCATGACGTAGAAATACAATCTCAGTTAAACATAGCTAACCGTCTCGCACGTACTCGTATTGTTGATATTCGTGATGTATATTATGCAATTGCAGTTCTTAATCAGAAGTTTGCGAGCTGTTCTAAAAAAAGTATGAAAGGTTTGACCGTTCGGGTTGATTTGAATGCTCAGCACTTTCCGAAGTCTTATTCTGGTATCCCAATGAGTACACAATTTGTAGTTATCTATGACAGGAGTTCGTGGCGGTTTGTTTGCGCGGAGCGTTCGCGTTGTGGTGAGTTTCGGAAATTTGAAGTGAAGGAATTGCCTGAGCTTATGCGTGATGAGCTGTTGAAACGTTTTGAGTCGTTTGATTGTTAAAATGATGTAGGGGATTAAAGTGATTAGGTCTGCTTATAGATTATATTGTTTCGGTAATCTTGTTTTCGTGACTTGTAGTTACGGAAACTTTTATAAGGGAATTGGGTATGGAGAAACGATTATTGAAGCTTTATTTAATATAACGTTTTATCGAGTATATGGAGGGTGATTGCTTGTGTATAAGCATGAATTTATTCCAGCCACGAGGTGTAAGGAACTACGACGGGCGGGGGCACGTGTGAAGAGCTGTAAGCCCGTTTGTGCGGGCTTGTATGATTTTGTGATGTTGCATTATGCCGATGATGTGCGGCGTATGCGGTTTTCATGTGGTTGCACGGTGTCGGATAATATGAAAAAAGGGTGATAATGTGGTATAGTATTGTTTGGCCTATTAGCTCAGTTGGTTAGAGCGGCATTCTTATAAAATGTGTGTGCCGGGTTCGAATCCCGGATAGGCCACATGTATATGGTTAATGATATATTAGGCCGTGACGTATTGTTCGATGCGTCGCGGTTTTTTGTTTGGAGTGTATATGAATATTAGTGATGTTGTGGGTATGGTCGGTAGTGTTGGTTTTCCGATCGTGGCGTGTTGCGCTATGGGCTGGTTTATCGCCACGACGTTCAGAAATTTTAACGATCTTGTGACGAAGAATAATGTGTTGACGGAGGAGCTTATAAGCTTGCTGAGGAAGGAGAACGTTGATGAAGATACGTCGCTATCTGTGTAGTGCGGTTGCATGTTTTTGTGTATCGTTGTTGGTGCTTGCGCCGTCCGCTAGTGCGGATATGCGCGGCGTTGACGTGAGCAACTGGCAGTGCAATATAGATACGGGCAAGATTAACGCGGATTTTGTCGTGGCCGGTTTCACGTGGGGTGTCGGCGGTTTTAACAATACATGTCTACGCAATGGTATCAGTCAGGTTGCTGACTATCAGCTTGTACGTGCGACGGCAACCGGTAAGAGTATAGGCTTGTATCATTATGCAATGGGTAATGATGCACGTCGTGAGGCTGATTTTTTCGTCGATCATGCTTCGAAGTATGTTGGCCGTGCGGTGCTTGCGCTGGACTGGGAACCTGATGATAACCCGCAGTTTGGTAATGGTTCGTGGGTTGATCGTTGGGTGAAACGTGTGTACGAACGAACACGTGTTTGGCCGGTTATATATATACCGGCAAGTGGTTTGTGGCAGCTTAGCCCGTATGTTCGTCGTCATTGCGGGGTATGGGTCGCACAGTACGCATCCAATGCCGTCACTGGTTGGCAGTCGCGCCCGTGGCGGTATGGCGCGTATGGCGAGGCCATGCGTCAGTATACGGGCAACGGGCGTATTGCCGGTTATGCCGGTGCGATCGACCTTGATTATTTCCGGGGCGCACGGTGGCAGTGGGACGCTTACGCGATCGGTGAACGGAAACGACCGAACAAGCATAACGTATCTACTGCACCCGTTCGTACTCATACCGTTAGGGCCGGTGAGTGCTTGTGGTCTATTTTTGGGTCTAAGTGGCCTCGTGTCGCTAAGATTAATAAGATTAGTCGCCCGTACTTGATCTATCCGGGTCAGGTTTTGCGTTATTGATACATTAATATATTAAAAAATCGGCGTGTCGCGTTTGCGTGCGCCGATTTTTTGTGTAATATATTTTATGTCAACGTAAAACGTTGATAAATCAAGAAAAAAAGGAAATATAATGAGGAATGTCAAAAAGACTCGTGCAAGTAGCACGATCACGTATATTGATCGTGACGGCAATCAGCAATATATTATTATTGACGGTAATATTCGCACCGCTGAGCAAGCCGTGAAAGCGTTGATGAAGGTCGGCTTGTATAATGTATTGGTGGATGACATCAAGGTGAAGAAAACGGTTTACGAAATGCCCGCCGAGACGTTTTTCCAGCACGCGATACCAATCAGCGGCAACGACGACGACAACGACAGCGACAACGACAACGATAACGAGTAACAAAAAAAGGATACAATCATGGCACAGGAAATTGAACGGTCGAATAACACCACGAATGAGGCAATGGAAGCCATTGTTGACAACCATCGGTGCATCTGCACAATGGATATTAGCACGTTCGACGGGAAACGAGCCATTATCAACGCGCGAAACACCGCGACGTCGCTTGCATCGTTGGGCGCTGAACCGTTGACCGTCACGGGCGCGTACGTCACGCCTGGTGTCCGTTCCCAGACGGGGCAGAAATGCGCTAACGTCTATCTGTTCGCAAAGGACGGAAAGACGTATTTCAGCCAGTCGGAGGGCATTTATCGAAGCGTCTTGGACATCTTCGACATGTTCCCCGACTTCAATGCACCCGACGGGCTCACCGTTGCCGTCAAGCAAACTCCGCTAGGCGGCGGTCGCTCGCTCAAGTCCCTCGAAATCAAGTGAAATACGAAAAAAGCGAAAAACAGGACGATGAAACCGTATGAGGGTGCCATAGCCGTTATGGCACCCTCATTTTATCGTAGGTGGTATGTATGCCCAGAGCCCGCAAGCAAGCCGACATCTTGACGGCGAAACGCAAACGTGTGCGTCGTGCGATAAACACGATACGCAAGAGCATTACACCACGAATGCCGGAAAGTGAACGGCATGCGCGACTGATGTACGTGCAACGGCTTGAAACAAGCCTGAAACAGACATACGTCGGACGTATCCAGAACAGACAATTACGGGCCGAAGCATACGCACGGGCGATGGAGAACGCCACCAAGCTGGTACGGCAAGCTGAAACCGTGAAGGGTGGGGGCGGAAAACGCGGCGAACGACGACGATCGTTTAACATTTTTCGGCAGGAAATGCGCGCGGCATCCAAGGGGGTGCCTTCGGCGCTGGGCGATCTTGGTCGCGAAAAAGTCAAAATCTTTTGGCGGTACACACAAAATATATGGCAACGGCCTGATGTGCCGCCTGAGAAACGTTTGGAAGTCATTATGCGTGCTTATGATGCCGACTCATTGAGCGAGTTGTTCGACGATATCATGCAACGCAACGAGCAAGCGCTGCAATATGCCAAACGTATGCAAATGCACGTCGGGGACTTGGAAGACGGTATGGATGTTGACGGGGGTAGTCCGATATGGTTGGTGGCGGTGTCGCCGGACGTGGTACGGTGATGGGGAGTCGCAAGCCGTTTAGGGTCGCCGCCGTTTACGATACGGAAACGACTAATATACAAGCCGGTGCCGAAACAAGGGCATATCCGATATTGTATATCTTTAACGATCTGCGAAGCACATCGTTGGAGTCTTACGACCCTACTTCGGACGATGTACGGTTTTATCGGCACGTTGATGAGGCACTTGCATACATCGAAGATCTTATATCGTATGGCAGCGAACATGATTATGTACCGGTGATCGCGGCATATAATCTGATGTTTGACATGCAAACACTCATGCTGTCGTTGACGAGATCGTACACGATCACCGTAAACGCGCAGACCGCGACGAGCGCGTACACAATCGATCTATACGTTGACGGCAACGTGGTATGTCGCTTTTGGGACACGTTTTATTTGGAAATGGGCGGGTTGCGTGCAATGGGCGAGACATGCGGCCTCCCCAAGGCCGTAGGCGACTGGGATTATACGCTCGTACGCACGCCCGAAACGCCGTTGACCGAAGATGAATTATTTTACGCACGACGCGACGTGCAGGTGATACCCCAATATCTACAATGGCTGTTATGTGCTAATCACTGGTTGACCTCCGATATGCTCGGATGTCGGGTACTGACCAAGACATCTCTTGTACGGCAGATGGCACGTCGTGAGATCGGCGGGCGGCGCGTCACGCTGCAAGACGGAAAGAAACTTACGTTGCAACGTGCTTTTGAGATTACGTGTAATCAGGAATTTCCGAAGGATTATGAGTCGTATGCGTTGCGCAAGGCCTGTTTCCGTGGCGGATTGACGTTTACGAGCGCTAAAACCGCTAGTGTTGTCGTGTATAATGTCGCGTCCTTGGATGTCACGTCAATGCATCACGCGTTCATCAACGGGCGACGTGTGCCGGTGAAATTTGCGTCAGCGCCTACGGATATTTTGCAAATCGCATGCGAACGCATTGTTAACACGTCGCTTGAAGATGTGTTGTCTAATTATGATGACCCGTTTCGTACGGGTTTACATGTGGCGGTACGATTTACGAATCTCAGATTGCGGCGACATACGTGTTTCGACGCGTGGGGGGTTGCAATATGCCCACGTTCCAAGTTTGTGAAAACGTTGCGGGCGGACACCGATTACAGCAACAACGAACGGGCGAAAACACAGGAAAACAGTGTTAGGGCGCATGGTTACGTCGACAGCGCCGTTAATGCAACGTACGCCTTCGGCAAATTGTATCGGGCGGACGAATGCATATTGCACGTCAATGAGATTGAATTATGGAACATATCGCAAGTGTACGAGTTTGACGGAATGTATGCACTGTACGGCGAGGCCACCACCAAGTCCATTGTCCCGCCCGATTACGTGACGCTGCAATCCAACATGCTGTTCGCACGTAAAACAGACGTGAAAAACCTTATCAAGGGATACGCCGAGGGCGTACCATACGTGGACGATATTCCCGAATCCATACCGGAGGGTATCGCGCATGACGCGAAGACCGGCGAACTGAGCATGAAATTTTTGCAGTCCTATTACGGTTCGACCGTCAAGGGGCAATTTAACGGCATATACGGCACGCAGGCGCAAGACGTGATGAAAGCCGATTATCGCGTGACGGAAACCGGCGAACTCGAAGTCGATAAAACCACGTTGTGCACTCCCGATAATTTCGCTGAAAAACGTCCGAAAACGCCACGAGTACTATATACATACGGTATGCGAATCGTGGCCGGGAGCAGAATGCACCTATTGATAGCCATGATGCTGATATACCGGCATTTCGGCGGACGCGTGACGGTCACGGGCGGCGATACCGATAGCCTGAAGATCAGTTGCGATGACGACGTGAGCGACGAGGAATTACTGGACGTGCTCAAACCGCTGCATAACGCGATCGAAGACGCGATCGACAACACCATGCGACGTGTCCGAAACACCGCGCCCGACATGGCCTCGACGCTGGACCATATCGGCCAGTTCGAGGTCGAGGACTGCGGCGGCAGCACGCGTTACGCCGAACATGTGGAATTATGGAACAAGGCACGTATCAGTTTGGACAGGAAAGGACACGTACATGTCACTTGCGCCGGGCTCCCGCGCCCGGACGGCGTATACACCATCGAGGACTTCATCGCCGATGTCATGCATGCGGGGCACGGCTTCGCGGAAACCGTACAAATGTCGCTCGGTTATGACGTGTTGGTGGATTATGAGATCTGTCATACGTTGCAACGCAATCGACCGCATGCATGCGATCGTTATACAGGTGACGTCACGGACTATCGCGGCGAGACGGCGCATGTGGATACACCGGAGGCCATCGGGCTGTATCCGTCCGGGCGATGGCTGGGCGAGTCCGACAAACAAGCGAATGCGGAGAACATAACGTATTTGCGATCTGTGTATAATAGATACGTGAACATGATACCTCGCGAATTGGTTTTGCGGGATGGAGCACCAAGGATTGTGAGCATGGATGGCGAAATACTACTATGACAGGCTTAAAACCGTAATATTGCCACGAAACGCAGACGTCAACATGATTATCGGCGCACGTGGTTTAGGTAAAACCTACGGTATGAGGAAATACATGATAGAGGATTATTTGAAAAACGGGTACTGTTTTGCGGAAATCGCCCGTTTTCGTGAGGAAAACAACGATGTCGCCGGAGACTATTTCGACCGTATCATACAAGATAATATTTTTCCCGATTATGAATTTCGCACAACAAATAAAACGGCTGAAATACGACGGAAAAAAACCGGCAAGAAAGAAACTTCGTGGCGGATATGCGGTTATTTTATACCCTTGACCATGCAACAGCGAAAAAAGAAAAACACATACGTGAACGTGCGCAACATTTGCATGGATGAATTTATTATTGATAATGATGATAGATATCACACGTATTTGAAAAACGAGTTTGAACAATTGGCGAAAACCGTGGATACCGTGACACGTGAACGCGCCGATGACACCGAGCTGCGCAAACCAAGAATATTCCTGTTGGGTAACGCTTGCGACGCGTTCAACCCGTATTTCCGACGTTATGGAGTGCCCCTCAATCCCGAGTATGGTCTGCAATGGCTTGACGGCAAGACATGCTTGTTCGATTACGTGCGAGACGATGACTATGCCGAACAAAAGGCAAAGAACACCGTCGCCGGGCGCATGATGAAAAACAATGATGACATGACGGCGAAAAACAAGTTTCGGCAATTTGATACCGATTTCATCGAAAAACCGCATAAACACGCGAAACTTACTTATGTGTTCCGTTGGTTTCACCGGGAATATGGCGTATATGTTGATATGCATTGCGGGTATGTTTTTCTCTCGATGAAATACGACGGCAGGACACATGTGCCATATTTTGCACTCACGCGAGACGACAACAGGCTGAACTACCTCACTGCGAATATGGCAAAGGAGTTGATTAAGAATCTTACATCGTATTACGGTCTCGGATATTTGAGATATGACATGGTGGAAACGCAACACGCCATGATTGAAATGCTCAAGAATTTCGGTGTAAAATGAACATGGTATACGTGAGGTGCCGTAATGGTATCGCTAAAACGCATCGCCGATAACCACGGTTGACTCCGGCGACGATGTGGCCGTGAGGGAAAAACGTGCCGATTACCGTTATGAAACATGTCACAAGTATGCTATTCTTAAGTCGTGCCGGTTCGGTATTCGTTCACCGGTACGACTTTTTCATATATGAAAGGAAAAATAATGGATGACGAAACCACCGAGGAAAGGGACATCGCCGAGCGCGATGATCTCACCCCCGATGAAGCGCACCGAACGGGCGAGTTCGACGATCTGCGCGACATGCTCGCACGCGTGCTGGACAAGATCGACGAAATGAACAAACGAATAGACGGCATCTATGATAATTTCGCCGACTCCGTGGCGCAGATGGTCGAAAACGGGGCGACCGTCAAGGAAACGGACGACGACGTGGCGGAGGCCATCGCCGAGGCTGCGGCGAGTGATCTTGAAAACCTTGATTACACTCTGGATTAGGAGATATAATGGCTGTAGATAACGCAACGATATTGGATAAGGTGCGTCTTAAGGGCACCGACGACTATCAGCAGCGCGTGCCCAGCGCGACTCAAACCGGTGTGGCGAACACCGCGCGGTATTTGTTCGACCCGATGAATCGGCAGTACCTCAATGACTGTGTTTGGAGCATGGTTAATCGTATCGGGCTCACCGTAATGGCGCAGAACGCGCCGTTTGAAAACATGCTTTCGGTTTTCAAAAAGGAGAACCTGTATTGGGGCAGCACCATACAGGAAATTGCCGTCAAGTGGATTAAGGCGCATGGATACAAGGACGATGCCGAAGATTTGCTGAAGATGCACCGCCCCGAAGCCGCCGTGTGGTTCTACGAAATGAATCGTAAAGATCAGTATCCAATTTCTTGGACTGACGACGAACTTCGTCAGGCGTTCGTGGACGATTACGGTTTGAATCGTTTCATCGCGCAGATCATGGAAACGCCGCGCAACAGCGACAATTACGACGAAATGAACATCATGCTTGCACTGATCCGACATTACGAGCAGAATCTTGGTTTCTACAAGGTTCATCTCGATGCGGCACCGACCGATGAAGCGTCGGCCAAGACGTTGCTTAAGTCGTTGCGTGCGACTGCTGGGCGTATGCGTTTTCCGAGCACAGAGTATAATGCTCTGAATGTAAACGATATTCCGGCGTATGCTAACCCTCAGCAGATGGTGCTGCTTATCGAGCCGGAATATCTCGCATCGCTTGATGTTGACGGTTTGTCGGCGGTGTTCCAGTTGGATAAGGCCGATGTGCCGTATCGTATTATTCAGGTGCCGAGCCTTGGTATTCCGGGCGCGGTGGCATTGCTTGTGTCTACTGATTGGTACCAGGTTCGCGATACGCTGTACGGCACTACCCAGTTCTATAATCCGCAGACCCTTTCCAATACTATGTATCTCAACCACTGGGGCGTCTATGGCGTATCGCCGTTTACGCCATGCGCCTTGTTCACCACCGATGCGGGTACCTCCATCAAGGTGGTGACTCAGACCGTGACCGATTTCACGCTGACCCCGGGGACGGGTGATGTCAAGGCGGGCGACGTGCTCCAGCTCACCCCGAAACTCACGGCGACGGTGGTACCGACCGGCACCGCCATCGATGTCGCGCCGAACTCCGCCACGTACGAGGTTTCTGCAACCCACGCGGCGGCCGCCAAGGACGCGGGATCGGCGTTCGCGCTCGATGTCAACACATTTGTCGACGATCAGGCACGTTTGCACGTGCAGCGCGACGGGCTGACGGCAGGCGACGTTATCACGGTGACGGGTACGGCGACATACGTCAACCCGACCGGCGAGACGACGACGCATACAGCGACATGCACGTTCACCGTAAAATAATGTGCATCGTCGTAACATGCTAGTATCGGGGTACCGGGTAACACCGGCACCCCGATTTTATTTTGCGAAAAAGAGGTATATATGAAATTTCCGCACTTGGATAATGCCACATCGTTTCCGGGCGCTGACGTGCACGTGTACGATCAATACGTCAACACATACGATTATAATATGTGGACACCGAAAACCAAGATAAAACTATGCCACGTAAAATGGCGTAACGACGGCCCCGATGCCGTTAAGTTCCGCGACGATAACGCACGTGACGCGTGGTTCGACGGACTGGACGGCGAGACCGTGCATCTTGACACCAGCATGTATATCGCCCGCGCCGACATGGACGGTATCAAAATACCAGTGCCATACATGACGGCTCAACGTTATAACTATATCGTGGTCGATTTTACATCGGATATACTGCAATCACCGCTACAGCAATCGGACTGCCAGACAAGATACCACTATTACATCACGGATATCACGGCAGAGGCACCCAATACGACCACCGTCGTGCTGCAACGCGACATGTGGACGGACTACATCAATACGACGACGATAAACGGCCTGGTGCTGACTCGGGGACATGCGCCGTTGGTCGGTATGACACCCGCAAAACTATTGGACAACCCGCGCGAAAACGGTGTTGACATGCTCGCGCCAGATGTCAATTACGGTGCTGCGAACAATCGTATCACCAATATTAAAAGCACCGGATTGACCGGCGGCGATAAATATATATGTTTCGCTTGCTCGTTCGGCGCGATCAGGTTGGAGGAGATGGCACGCACGCGCGGTGCCGACGTGACCGGCGACGCTCCCACATACGGGAGCGGGGACGGTGTGGTGTCATCATGGACATGGGGCGCGGCGGGTATAGACATAAGCGGGTGCCGTACGCTCGGCACGCCCTATGCGTCACAGCGCGGACGCACCCCGAACAACTGGACCGTGTTTGCGCTACGTGCAAGCGACGTAACCGGCGACTACATCAATGATCTGTTCGCCTACTACCCGCACATCGCTTCGGGCATAGGCTCGTGCTTCGTGGTGTCCGAGGAAATGTGTACGCGCGGTGCCAGTGCGCCCGTCATGGTCAACGGTGTCGCGTGGATGACCATCATAGACACGGAGCACGCACTAAGTGACATCACGTTGACCCCGGAGGATTTCGACATGCCCCCCGAAGTCGCCGACGTGGCCAAACTGTACGTATCGCCGTATAGCGTGCTGGAGATCACGGACACGTGGGGTAAGGCAACCACGATCAACATCGAGGATTGCGGTCGGCTCACCGTGCGAACGTTGGTATCCGTTGCGTATCCGCTCGTGCGTCAGGTCGCGTATCTGGATGGATACGGTGCGGACGGCAGCACCACTATCGCCGTGAGCAACCTCACAGGCGAGACCATAAGCGGGCATCTGCCCAATGCGGACGTGCTCGCGACGGTCATATCGTACGATATCCCCACGTATGCGCTACAAAGACGTAACATCGACGCATATCGCGGAGCCAACTACAATCGCACGATCAGACAAAACCGCGAGAACGCGATAACCGTGTATGAAAACACTGCGCAAGCGGCCAACACCGCTCGTGATAACGCCAATATCAGCGCAGCCACGGCACGGGACAACACCGCACGAACGAACGCCGCGCAGACGGCCAACACCGCGCGCGGGGTCTTGCGCGATCAGAAGATATCCGATGAGACCGTTGATGCTCGTAATGACATACTCGATGCTGCGACAACGCGCCTCGACGCTGACACCGCAACCGCGAACAGCAAAATAAGAACCGATCGTGACTGGGATGTAACACTCATGAACGAATCATATGTCACGAATACGCAAACGAACGCCATTTCGTCGGTCACAAGCATGATAGGGTCGGTTGGCGGTGCGGCGCTGTCCGTTGCAAGCGGCGGTGCCGCCACCGGTCTAGCGACCGCCATTAGCGGCGCAGCGTTGCAAGGCTACAATACAGGTATCGCCATTACAAACAGCGAAAAAGTCAATAAGGCGGCCAATGACGCAGCATATGCCAAGGCGGATAAAGCCACGTCGGCCAATACGGACCAGACGGCGCATGCCAAGACGCAAGCGACGGAAACGACGATACGCACCAACACGCAAACCGTGAAAACGATGCAACTCGCAACGTCGGCAGCCACCGATATGACCGCCAACACCGTCAACGCCTCCAACGGCAACGCCACGGCCTCATACAACACCGCCACCGGCAACGCGGCACGCACGTGCGATCAGACCGTGACAAACGCGAAACGCAGTATGCTCACAACACGTGACAATGCGACGAACACGTACCGTGACATGTACAATCAACCTCCTTCGCCCGTTGGCGCATACACGGGGGATCCGTGGTCGGACGAAATGGCGCAACGGGCGTATGTCGTCAAGGTTCGCACGCAGCCCAAGGGCGCACTAATGCAAGCTGGTATGTACATGTTGCGGTACGGCATAGCAAGCAACAAACTCTATAGCAGGCCGAACCTCACGGCATGCAGACATTATACGTATTGGAGGGCTGATGATATGTGGCTCACCAACGACATCGCCCCCAACGACGCATTGGACGCGATACGCGACCGCTTCACGGCAGGTGTTACAATCTGGAATGACCCCACCGAAATAGGCGGCGATTATCTCGCCGCGAACATCAACTAGCGAAAAAAGGTGTTATATATGGGACGTAAACGCACGCATAAGTGCCCGCCGACCCGCGCGGCCCTCGGTGAAAAAGGGCTGCCGGTGTGGCAGCAGTCGCAGCAACTCAACTCACAGGCGTATTATATGGCTTATTCGCAGATGCTTAACATCGCATTGTCGCGTTTTCGGTGGCTTAATCTGCCGAAAACGTGTAACTCGTGGTTTCTTGAGTATAATCTGCTGTATTACGGATATGCCACTATCGCCTATCCGCATAGCAATCCCGGTATGTTTTTTTCCACGCAAGCCGTTGTCAATTCCGACTTCAACGTGTACTATCGACCGAAGAAATGGACATCCTACGGGATAAACGGGTGGCACTTTGCCGTAGACAACTCGAACGGTGTCTTTATTTATAGTAATAAGGCACGTACGCCATTGGTGCCGACGCTTGAGTTTTTCGCGCATGAAATAGAAGATCTGTACATGACGAGACGACAAAACCGCTTCCACCAGAAAACCCCGTTTATTCTGGAAGTACCCGCCGGACAGCAAACGGCGGGAGTCAACGTGATCAAGCAGATATCAGGTGGAGAGATGGCAATCATGGCAACCCCCGGCTTCACTGATACCATGAAGGCGCAAGTGCTCAAGACTAACGTTGAATATATCGGCATGGAATTACAGAACGACATACAAAACACCTGGAACGCCTTTTACCAGTCGCTGGGTATAAAGAACCTACCCATGAAGATGGAACGACAGACTGCCGACGAAATCAACGACTATGGCGAACCGACTGACCTACGGGCGCTGTCCGAGCTTGAGGAGCGCCGTGCAGCGTGCGACATACTCAACACGCGTTTCGCGCGATATCTGGACGCACCCATCGAGGTGGTGTGGAATCAGGACAACATAAGCCAAAACTATAATTACATGACCAACCTCGAAGCACTGGAGGACAACGACAATGGTGACATCTGACATGATACCGTCGTTTGTTCCGGGCGAAACCGTACCCGATTATCACGCCGTCACCACGATCACATTGGGGGAACTGCTCGCACCCGGTGGCATTGACTGGACAACGCCGCGATGGTCGTGGCGTGATGACGCATACAACGACGCACAATACGCTCGCTGCTGCAAAAAAATCGAGAACCGGTATTATGACCGCGAACTGGGCGTAATGCCGCCGGGCAGATGGCGGCGGCACCTGTTGCGCCTCATCGCCGAAATAATGCCCGTACTCAAACCGCTCTACGAGCTTGCAGCCGGCAACCCCGGCATATTTATGACGGACAACGACACGTGGCACAAGACGCGCACAATTTTTTCGGATTTCCCCGCGACCCAGCTCGCGACCGGTCAGGATTACGCAAGCAACGCCACAGACATGCAATATGAGACCGTGACCAACGGCAACTACATGGACAAAGTCAAGGCGATACGGCAAGGCGATTACGTGGATATCGACGTGCTACTATTGGAGCATCTGGAAGAATGTTTCAGCCCGTTATGGACTGTCAGCATGAACAACTATTAGGAGGCAAAACACACATGTTTCCACTACCCTTGTACACCGTGTGGCCGTACACGCCCGTAATCCCGGCGTTCTACTGGAATGCCAAAAGCACCGAGGAAATAATAAAACATCTGGCATGCGAATACGATCACATCACGGCATATTTCGACAAGCTCGCAACCGCGATCAACACGCTGGACGCGGACATAACAACGTTTGAAGGCCGCGTCGAGGCGCGTGTCAGCGCGATGGAAAAAACATTGGCGGCATTGCTGGACAATCTTGAGCATGTTGGCGATAAAATGGTGATCTACGATCCCACACAAGGCGCATACGTAGACAGCAAGATAGCCATGCGCAACATGTACCGTGAACTCGCGGTATTCGGCGCACGAGTCAATCAGGTCGCCACCAAGACCGTGGACGACATGGCAAAACACCGCACCGACGAAACCGCCGTAGTCGGAAACCTCACCATATTCAACGATCCGACACCTCGCGCGACCGACCCGCAAACCGGCAACCCCTACCCGCCCATACAATAAAGGAGAGACCATGCCCGCAACAGCATTCAACAATCTGCCACTATACGATACCGGTTCAGTGGCCGACCTACGCGACGCATACAACCGCAGTATGCAGCTCATAGACAAAAAACTGCACCAGCTCGACATACAAATACAAATACACCACACAACCGACACCCCCAAGGAGGCCTAAACATGGCAAGCACTACCGATAATTTCAACCTCGATCTATACGATACCGGCGACCCCGCCTCGTTGACCGACCAATACAACAGCGCAATACGTACGATCGATACAACACTTCTGACGATCAACGGAAACGCGAGCACCGCGCTCAACAACGCCAAAAAAGCAATAGCGGAAACAGAAATCATAAGCAACAATCTCGCAGCGCTGGGCGTAACCGACAGCAGCACCGCAAGCGCCCTGAAAAACAAAATAGACACCACCGCAAGCGATCTGGCCGTTACAACCGAAAAAGCGAATACCGCACTTAACCGCTTCAACGCGATCGACTGGGATACCGATGAAAAAGCGCAAAACTGGATAAACAATACCGACAATAATATCAACAACACCAATCAAACACTAGCCGCGCTTAACGCAAGTAACCCGACGGACGCGAAAAAACTTTTGCACAATATCTATGACGCAAGCGCCGGCGATATATCCACAGTCACAGGCATGACCATACAAGCACGGTTCATCACACATGATTACGGTGCGCAGTCAACCCTTAAACATGGTGACATCGTGTATTTCTGCTGCAATAACATCACCGCCGAAGGCGGACAGCCCAAAATCGTAATCGTTGATATGGGCACCAACACGATAACCGTCGACAAAACAATCAATGCCGGCCACTGCAACGATATGGCATACATCGACGTAACCCCCAACACGCCTATATGGGTCGCACCCATCACATTAGACGGGACAACCGACTATAACGGCATACTGGCATACGATAACAATTTCAATAACAACGTTAACATACCCATACCGCTACATGGCATAGCCGGTATCACAAGAGACCCGATCACCAACAAAGTATATTGCATATGTCGCAACAACCCGAACATCTACGAAATAAACATGACCGACTACAGCACCACTATCGTAGGCAGCCGTCCAATGGGTACGGACTTCATGGGACAGGGCATCAGCGCATACAATAACAAGATCTTCGGATACACAACACGTATGTTCGCATACCTCTACGACGTACGCACCAAGTCAATGCAATGGTACAATTGTATGGCCACCGATCTACTCATGTCGAGACGCATCGGCGAATACGAGGCCGGCGAATTCGACAACGAAGGCAATCTATGGGCATGCGCCCGTTCGATCTGCAATGACGACGGGACATCATATCTCAATTGGGGCGGTTGGGTATCGTTTCCAAGTAACGCAACCCCGCATACCATCGGCGGACACACCGCAAAAATCGCACAAACCATAGAAATAACCGGCGACTCGCTTAAACCAAAATTCACAACCATAAACCAGATATGTAGTGTCTTTGAAGTCGCTACAATGATAAACAAGCCCAATACGATAAAAATATCCACAACATTAAACGATGCCGAACATGGACAATTGCGACTAACTGGATATTTAGTAATCCTAGGCGACTACACATGTTTCAAACTAATGCCAACCGGTTTCGGTGGCCTCCGAGTACCCAGCAACGGAAAAATAACCATTACCAACACTGGTACACAAATAGAATGCTCAGACCGTTGTGCATCATTCACATACATGGTCACGCCATCACTCGGCCCTAATGACATAGTACAATATCGAAACGGCGGATGTGTACTAAACCTACTTGCATGCGGCAACGCACGCGGCATGCAAATATCCGAGACCGTAATCGAACCCGATACCAACAAAATATATTTCGGCCCCACTAAGGTGGTTGGATAACAATATAGCCCGGTAATATTACCGGGCTATATATTGTTATCACTCAAAAACTAATCACGCTCAATACTACGAATATCAGGTAACTCGATAACATAGGCCCTTAATTTCATCATTTTTTCTGCTCCTTTTTATGT
>ERZ1673748.2181-NODE-2181-length-15602-cov-7.573101_pt1 | contig 15602 bp, 19 predicted proteins | sample MGYA00580196_ERZ1673748 | MGnify/ENA primary metagenome ERZ1673748 (study PRJEB41218, sample SAMN15661796) | gut metagenome | host: Homo sapiens | place: Canada: London | collected 2015-08-20/2019-03-30 | study: EMG produced TPA metagenomics assembly of...
AGGTGCGGCTGCTGGGCAATCAGGATACGCTGTTCTGCGCCCCTCTGCCGGAGAAAGAGCGGGAGAAGGACGGCTTCCTCGGCCCGCGCGGCCTTGCTCCGCGCCGGGCAAGCGCCCAGTATTACCACGATTGTGAGATCGCGGGAGACATTGATTTCATCTTTGGCGGGGCGGATGCGCTGTTTGAGCAGTGTACCCTGCGCACGGTGAACAACGGCCTGCCCCACAGCTGGGTCACGGCACCGTCCGGCAGCGCGGAGGGCCTGGGCTTTGTGTTCTGGGACTGCGACTTTGTGTCGGATAGCTGCCCGCAGGGCACCGTGTATCTGGGACGGCCCTGGCGGCCCACCGGGAAAACGGCGGTGCTGGCCAGCCGTCTGGGGGCCCACATTGCCCCGGAGGGCTTTGCGGGCTGGAACGACCGCACCGACTCGGACCTTGCCCAGTTTGCCGAGGCCGGCAACACTGGCGCAGGGGCCTGCCCGCGCGGGCCGTGGGTGCAGGCACTGGACGAAACACAGGCCGGGGCGCTGCTGTGCGCTGCACGCAGGCGGTGCCGCCCGGAATAACAATAAAAAAGGACGTACATATGAATAAACTTCCGAACGCCGTCAAATGGCTTATCGTGCTGGCGGTTCTGGGGGCCATGGGGGTCCTGATGTGGAAGGTGAACGACCGGGCCTCCCGCGTGGAGATGCCCGCACCGGACAACACCTTCGGCATTTACCGCAGTGCAAGCTCGACCTGAAAAAAGCAGCGCATCTTCTGAGCGAAGATACGCTGTTTTTTTGTTGCTGTAAAATCAAAGGGCGGCGGCTTGTCCGCTGGCGGGCAGGTCGTTCATGATGAACCAGAAGATGGTGCCTTTGCCCAGCGTGCTCTGCACGCCGAAGCGGAAGCCGTGCTGCTGGAAGATGGCCTTGGTGATGGAAAGGCCCAGCCCGGTGCCCTGCTTGCCGGCGTCCGAACGGGAGCGGTAGTAGCGGTCGAAGATATAGGGCAGGTCGGCGGCGGCGATGCCGGGGCCGTGGTCCTCCACCTCCACGCGGACCCCTTCGGTGCAGCGGGAAGCCCGCAGGATAAAGATGCCGTCCGGCCCGATGTGGTGCATGGCGTTGCCCAGCAGGTTGTGCAGCGCGCGCTGCATCATGTCCGGGTCGGCGTAGACGGGCAGCTCCTCGTCCGGCAGCTCCAGTTTGAGCTGCCAGCCGTTCTGGGTGCAGATGGCGTCGTAGCGTTCGCTCACTTCGTCGCACAGCTGGCCCATATCAAAGTTCACCCGCTCACAGCGGTCGGCACCGCTGGTCACCTTGCTTAGCTCCATCACGCTGGACACCAGCGCGGTCAGGCGGTCGGTCTCGTCCACGATGATGTTCATTTGTTCGTCGCGGTGGGCCTTGTCGTCGCCGGTCAGGTCGCGCACCGTCTCGGCGTAGCCCTTGATGAGGGTCAGCGGGGTGCGCAGGTCGTGGGAGACGTTGGCCAGCAGGTCCCGCTGCATCTGGGCCGCCCGCTGCACCTCCTCTGCCATATGGTTGAAGTCCTGTGCAAGGTCGCCCAGCTCGTCGCTGCGGCGGCTCTCCACCTGCACGGCGTAGTTGCCCTTGGCCATCTGGCGGGCGGCGCGGGACAGCTGCCGCAGGGGCTTTGTGAACCACTCACTGAACAGCCACGCCGCCGACATGGCAAAGACAAAGATCAGTGCCGCCGCCAGCGGCAGCAGGGTGCTCAGCACGTTGCTGGCCTCGGCCACATGCACCAGACTGGTGGTCACCAGCACGGTGTAGCTGCCGTCGGCTGTGGTGCGGCCCACCAGAAGCTGGGCCGAGCCGGACAGGCGGGGCGGGTTGAGCGTCTGCTTGAAGCCGCCCGGCGAGGTGCGGCACTTCTTGCGCATGGCAATGGCGGTGTTCACCACCTCATTGCTGGATGCGTCCGAAAGATACGTCTCATGTAAGTTGCAGTAAGACTGGTTCTCGATCTTGTAGATCTGCCGCAGGGTGGAGTCGGAAATGTCCACACAGAAGCTGCTCAGCGCTCCCTTGGAATACAGGTCCATGGCCAGCTTGTCAAAAAAGCCGGTGTTGACATACAGCCGTCCGAAGGACCAGGAAGAAAGAGTGGTGCCCTCGGCCAGGGCGTCGTCCAGCTGGGACACCACGTTTTCGGCCTGGGTGGTCAGCTGCCGCTCGATGTGCCGGGTATACAGCGGTTCCAGCAGCTGGGTGGACAGGATCCAGAACAGCACCAGCAGAAACAGGCAGATGAAGCACAAAAAGAACATCAGCTGCCCGCGGATGCCAAGCCCGCGCCGGGCATTGTTTGTTCGCCGCATGAACTGCACAGCCTCCGTTTTACCGCACGGCGTCGGGGTCGAACTTGTAGCCGATGCCCCACACAGTGGCAATGTAGCTGCGGCATTTGCCCAGGTGGCCGCGCAGCATCTTGACGTGGGTGTCCACGGTGCGGTCCTCGCCGAAGTAGTCGTAGTTCCATACCTTCTGCAGGATCTTTTCGCGGCTGAGGGCGATGCCCTTGTTGGAGGCCAGGAACACCAGCAGGTCGAACTCCTTGGGGGTCAGGGCCACATCCTCCCCGGCCACCCGCACGGTGTGGCTGGCGGTGTCGATGGTCAGGTCCCCGAAGGTCATGGTGGCGGAAGAAGTTTCCGCCCGGGGCATGGTGCGGTTGAGCACGGCACGCACGCGGGCCACCAGCTCCCGGGGGGAGAAGGGCTTGACCACATAGTCGTCGGCACCGCCCTCCAGACCGGCCAGCTTGTCGTATTCCTCGCCGCGGGCGGTGAGGATGATCACCGGGGTGTTGATGTGGCGGTTGCGCATCTCACGCAGGCAGGTCATACCGTCCATAAAGGGCATCATCAGGTCCAGGATCACCAGGTCGAACCCGCCGCCGGACAGCAGCGACAAAGCGGCGGAGCCGTCACCGGCTTCTTCACAGGCGTAGCCGGCATACTGTAAATTTTCACGGAGAAGCTCCCGGATACGGGGCTCATCATCAACGATCAGGATCTTTGCCATAAAACAGAACTCCTCCCTATCATAGTTCAGTATACGACTTTATTTTAATGCAAGAATTGGAAAAAGCTGTGAATTTTAAGTGAATGGTTTGGAAAAACAAAACCGTCTGCACCCAGTATACCACACCGGGCGCCGAAGCGGCAATCTTTTTACAGGAAGGCACGGAAAAATACGCTGGGAAAACTTGACAAGAAAACAGGGCTTTTTGTAAAATAAGGTCGTAACGATCGGGGAGTTTGCGGAGAAAAAGGAGAAGCGGTCATGAGCATCCCAAAGATCATCCACTACTGCTGGTTCGGCGGCGGACCCATCAGTGCGGAAAGCCAAAAATGTATGGAAAGCTGGAAGAAATACTGCCCGGATTACAAGATCATCGAGTGGAACGAGCAGAACTTTGATATCAGCACAAACCGCTATGCACAGCAGGCCTACGAGGCAAAGAAATACGCCTTTGTATCGGACTATGTGCGGCTGGCGGTGCTGTACGAGTACGGCGGCATCTATCTGGACACGGACGTGGAGCTGGTGCGCCCGCTGGACGAGATGCTGGAGCTGCCCGGGTTTATGGGGCTTCAGACCAATAACGAGGTAGCCACCGGGCTGGGGTTCGGGGCACGCAAGGGCAACTCGGTGGTGCAGGCGCTGCTGCGGGATTACGATGCACTGGATTTTTTAAAGGCGGACGGCAGTGCGGACCTGACACCCTGCCCGGAGCGGAACACAAGGGTGTTGCAGGCACTGGGCGTGCGCAAGGACGGAACAAGGCAGAGCATCGCGGAAATGGAGATCTTTCCGGCAGAGTATTTCTGCCCGATGGATTTTTACAGCCGGGAGCTTCGGGTAACGCCCAAGACCTACTCCATCCACCGCTATGCCGAAAGCTGGAAGCCGAAGCCCAGCGCGGTCAGCCGCATTTTGCAGCGGCTGCTGAAGAAGCACTATTATACATGGTACTGCCCTCTGCGTGGCCGGATCGAGGGACGGCTGAGAAAGAGAACCTGAAAACCGGAGCTGCTGCACGATGCTGTGCGGCAGTTCTTTTTTGTCCCGCTTGCCCTTTGCGCGCGGGAATGCTATACTAGCGCAAGATGGAGTCCCCATCATTTTCAGACAGATAAAGGAAATTTTTGCATGCGAATCGGACTGGTTGAATTTTTGCTGATCCTTGCCATTGCGTCCCTCACGGTGGGGCCGCAGGTGGCCTTGTTCGTGGACCGCTGGATGCGGCGGGCCAACCGCGCCAACGCCCGGGCGGCACGCCGCCGGGCCGAATATGCGGCCCAGATGGCGGCCGAGCGGGATGCACTGCTCAAGCGGTTCCGTACCGCCAGCACCGTGTTCGGGGTGGGCATCCTGCTGGCACTGGTGTATGCGCTGGTGTTCCGGCCCATCGACACCCCGCCGCAGGCCTACACCGCGCCGGAGGTGCGCCGGAGCACCGGTGCCGTGCAGACAGCCCTTTCTGCCGACAGCCGGGATGTGCTGGCACTGGGAGACTATCAGGGTGTGGACTGCATCCGTGAGCAGGACGGCTTTGTGTATGCGGCTGCGTACAACGGCGCGACCCTGAAAAAGCGGAAGAGTGACCTTGTGCGCACCGATGGCGGCAGCTTTTCGGCCATCCTGAGCGTGGACGGAGAGCTGACCGGCTTTGCTTTTGATGCAGACGGGGACCTGTGGCTGACCGTCCTCACCCCCGGCGGCGGGGCCCTGTGCCGTGCAAGACACGACAGCTGGGGCGCGGCCGTGGAACAGGTGGTCACCCAGATCGACGGGGCCCCGCTGGGGGCCGTCTCTGCGGTGGAGGCCGGCCCGGACGGCAAGGTGTACTTTGCCGGGGCGGGGATGCCGTGGACAATGGGCTGGAAGCGGCCCTGCGCACCGAGCTGCTGGCCCACACCGGCACCGGCTGGGTGTATGTGTACGACCCGGCGGACCGGTCGGTGCAGCGGGTGGTCGGCGGCGTGGCCGGGGCATCCGGCCTGGCCCTGAGCCCGGACGGCAGGACCCTGTATGTTTCGGATCTGGGCAATCGCTGTGTATGGAGCATGGACGCTGACGCCCGGGAACTGACGGCGGGCGGCAAAAACTGCCAAAGTGCCTTTTCCGGCCTGCCGGGCTACCCCGGTGCACTGGCCATGGAAGCCGACGGCACCCTGTACATCAGCTACCGCTGGGCCCGCAGCGGCTGGCTGGAAAAGAACGCCGACAGCACCCTGCTGCGGGGCATCGCCCTGCGGGTGGGTCAGAATCTGCAGGAAAAGCTGTTCGGTCTGCCGTCCGACGCTCCCTGCGCGGAGGCGGTGAGCACCGCCGACGGCAGCTGGAAGCGGGCGTTTACCGGCGGCAGCAGCTGCACGGCGGTGTGCCCGGTGGGCAGCAAAGTGTATTTTGGCGCGGCGGACAGCGCACAGGTGCTGTCGGCACGCATTTAAAGACCGAGGTGTTTTGATATGACAGAAGCATTTCAGAAACAGATCGAACAGGAGGCCCGGCAGGCCGTGACCGAACTGCTGGCCGAAGCAAAGCTGAAAAAAGGTGATGTGTTCGTGGTAGGCTGCTCGTCCAGCGAGATCGTGGGCGGGCACATCGGCAAGGATTCCAGCCTGGAAGCGGCCCGCGCCGTGTATGCAGGCATTGCCCCGGTGCTGGCCGAAAACGGCATCTGGCTGGCAGCGCAGTGCTGTGAGCACCTGAACCGGGCCATTATCATCGAGCGGGAAGCTGCGGAAAAATACGGCTGGGAGGAGGTGTGCGTGGTGCCCCGGCCCCATGCCGGCGGCAGCTGGGCCACTACCTGCTGGAAGAACTTCCGGGACCCGGTGGCCGTGGAGGAGATCCGCGCCCACGCGGGCATCGACATCGGAGGTACCCTCATCGGCATGCACCTGAAGCGGGTGGCCGTGCCGGTGCGGCTGAGCCTTTCCAAGATTGGCGAAGCAAATATCTTGTGCGCCCGCACCCGCCCGAAGCTCATTGGCGGCGAGCGCGCCAAGTATACCGAGGAGGACTGAGATACCATGGCAGAAAAGACTTTGGAGCAAATGCGGGAAGCCGTGGAGGAGATCCGCGCAAAGATGGCCGCCGCTGCCCGGGAAGCAGGCCGGGACCCGGCGCAGGTGCAGCTGTGCGCCGCCTGCAAGACCCGCACCGCTGAGACGGTGGCCGCCAGTGCCGCGCTGCCCATTGACGTGTTTGGCGAGAACCATGTGCAGGAGCTGTGCGCAAACTTTGACGCCGGGGCCTATTGCGGCAAGCCCAGCCATTTTATCGGCCACCTGCAGACCAACAAGATCAAAAAGGTGCTGGGCCGCGCCAGCCTCATCCAGAGCGTGGACAGCGAACACCTGCTGGCCGCCATTGAAAAGGAAGCCGCTAAGGCCGGCATCGTGCAGAACGTGCTGCTGGAGGTGAACATCGGCGGCGAGGAGAGCAAGACCGGTGTGGCACCGGAAGCCCTCTGGCCTCTGCTGGATGCGGCTGCCGCACAGGAACACATCCGGGTGAAGGGCCTGATGGCCATCCCGCCCGTGAACGACGATGACGCCCAGAACCGCCGGTATCTGGCCCAGGTGTACAAGCTGTTCGTGCAGGCCGGGGAGCGCGGCTACCAGAACGTGGCCATGGAGACCCTTTCCATGGGCATGAGCGGCGACTTTGAAAACGCCATCCGCGAGGGTGCCACGCTGGTGCGCATCGGCACCGCCATTTACGGCGAGCGGGATTACAGCAAGAAGGGATAAGGAAGCTTTCCCCTCAGGGGAGCCTATTATGGGAGGTATCATGCCAAAACAGAAGATCAATGACCCCGGGGCACATCACGCCAGCAGCGGCGCGCTGATCCGGCGTTTCCTGCCCTATCTGGTCAAGTACAAAAAGACCCTGTTCCTGGACCTGTTCTGTGCCGCACTGACTACTCTGTGCGACATCGTGCTGCCCAAGATCATGAGCACCATCACCAACTCCGCCATGGGGGTGGGCATCACCCTGACGGCGGGCATCGTGCTGCGGCTGGCGGCGGTGTACTTTGTGCTGCGCATCATCGACGGCGCGGCCAGCTACTATATGTCCAGCATCGGCCACATCATGGGTGTGCACATCGAGACGGATATGCGCCGTGACGCCTTTGACCACCTGCTGCGTCTGGACCACACCTACTACAACAACACCAAGGTAGGCACCATCATGGGCCGCATCACCAACGACCTGTTCGATGTGACCGAGTTCGCCCACCACTGCCCGGAGGAATTTTTCATCGCGGCCATCAAGATCGTGGTGTCCTTCGTCATCCTGTGTCAGGCCAGCATCCCGCTGACGCTGGCGGTGTTTGCCTGTGTGCCCCTGATGGGGGTGGTGTCGGTGTACCTGAACGGCCGGCTGCGGGCACGGTTCCGCCAGCAGCGGGTGCAGATCGGTGAACTGAACTCCACCATCGAGGACAGCCTGCTGGGGCAGGGCGTGGTCAAGGCGTTTGCCGCCGAGGACGAAGAGCGGAAAAAATTTGCCAAGGGCAACAAGGATTTTGAGCAGATCAAGACCCTTGGTTACTACGCTATGGGTGCCTTCAACACCTCCACCCGCCTGTTCGACGGCCTGATGTATCTGGTGGTCATTCTGGCAGGCGGCCTGTCGCTGGTATACGGCAGGATCACCGCCGGTGATCTGGTGGCCTACATGCTGTACGTCACCACCCTCATCGCTACCATCCGGCGCATCGTGGAGTTTGCCGAGCAGTTCCAGCGCGGCATGACCGGTATTGAGCGCTTTGCCGAGATCATGGACACCCCGGTGGCCATTCAGGACGCCCCGGACGCCGTGCCCCTGCAGCCCGGCCCCGGCGCGATCCGGTTCGAGAACGTCAGCTTTGAGTACCCGGATGACCACAACAAGGTGCTGCACGATATCAGTCTGGACATCCACGCCGGGGAGCGGCTGGCACTGGTGGGCGCTTCCGGCGGCGGCAAGACCACCCTGTGCAACCTGATCCCCCGCTTTTACGAGGTGACGGACGGCCGCATCCTCATCGACGGGCAGGATATCCGCCATGTCACCCTGAAGAGCCTGCGGCAGGACATCGGCATCGTGCAGCAGGACGTGTACCTGTTCAGCGGCACGGTGGCCCAGAACATTGCCTACGGCAAGCCCGGTGCCACACGCGAGGAGATCGTGGAGGCGGCCCGTCTGGCCGGTGCCGAGCGGTTCATTCTGGCCCTGAAGGACGGCTTTGACACCTACGTCGGAGAGCGCGGCGTCAAGCTGTCCGGCGGCCAGAAACAGCGTATCGCCATTGCCCGTGTGTTCCTGAAGAACCCGCCCATCCTGATCCTGGACGAGGCCACCAGTGCACTGGACAACGAGAGCGAGATCCTGGTGGGCCAGAGCCTGGAAAAACTGGCCCACGGCCGCACCACCCTGACCATTGCCCACCGCCTGACCACCATCAAGGATTACGACCGCATCCTGGTTCTGGGCGAAGAGGGCATCGTGGAAGCGGGCACCCACGAACAGCTGCTGGCAAAGCAGGGCGTGTACTACCGCCTGTGGAACCAGCTGCCGGGAGAAGATACACTGTAAAGGATAAGAAAAGAGGCGCTGCCATCCGGCAGCGCCTCTTTTGCGATCAGGTATGTTTTATTCGCCCACGATCAGACGCACGGAACCGTAGATGCCGGCGTCGTTGCCCAGTGTGGCCGCCACGATGGGGGTCTCCCGGCAGGACTTGAAGGCGTAGGTCTTGTAGTGCTCGCGCAGCGGGTCGAACAGCACCTCACCTGCGCGGGCCACACCGCCGCCGATCATGAACATCTCCGGGTCGGTGGTGGCAGCGATGCTGGCCAGTGCCATGCCCAGGGTGTCGGTCATCTCGTCCACCTCGCGGGCGGCAAGGGCGTCGCCGCTGCGGGCAGCGTCGAATACGTCCTTGGCGGCAAAGTCGATGCCGCGCAGGGTGCAGGGGATGTCAGGGTTCTCGTCCAGCAGCTTCTTCATGCAGCGGACCACGCCGGTGGCGCTGGAATACTGCTCCAGACAGCCGTGCTTGCCGCAGCCGCAGGTGGCGGTCTCGTGGCGGTTCACCGTAATGTGGCCGATCTCGCCGCCGGCCCCGTGGGAGCCGTCGATGACCTTGCCGTTCACGATGACGCCGCCGCCTACGCCGGTGCCCAGGGTGACCATGACAGCACTGCGGCAGCCCTTGGCGGCACCCATCCAGATCTCGCCCAGGGCAGCCACGTTGGCATCATTGCCCACCAGCACCTTCAGGCCGTCCAGCAGGCCGGAAAGCTGGGCCGACACATTGCGCTGGCCCCAGCCACCCAGGTTGGCACAGACGATGGGCACCACGCTGCTGTCCAGCACCGGGCCGGGCACGCCGATGCCCACGCCCTCCACCTGCTCGGCGGGAATGGCCTTTTCCTGCATTTTGCCCATGATGGCCGCAGCCAGATTTTCCAGGATGTGTTCACCGGCATTGGAGGTGTCGGTGGGCACCTCCCACTTTTCCAGCAGGGCCCCGGCGGTGGTGAACAGGCCGATCTTGGCGGTGGTGCCGCCCAGGTCGATGCCAAATGCGTATTCCTTCATAATCTCATTTACCCCTTTGCTGCAGCCCGGAGGCTGCCGTATTTTGTTGACTTCCAGTATAACACAGCGCTCTGCAAAAAAGCAGAGCCGTAGCAGCTTTTCATGCAATCAGACGGAAATGCTGCACAGAATTTGGACAGTTTTACAACAGCTCAACGCACCGTGTTGGTCAGGCTGCCAATGCCGTCGATCTCGCAGCGCACCGTGTCGCCCGGCTGCAGGAACTGCGGCGGATCCATGCCCATGCCCACACCGGCGGGGGTGCCGGTGGCGATAATGGTTCCGGCCTTCAGGGTCATGCCCTGCGAAAGCTCGTGGATAACATGGTCGATGTCAAAAATCTGCAGACGGGTGTTGGAGTCCTGCCGCTTTTCGCCGTTGACAAAACTGCGGATGCCCAGCTGCGGCGGGTAGGCTTCAAACTCATCTGCCGTCACGATGCAGGGGCCGATGGGGGTAAAGCCGTCCAGACTTTTGCCAAAGTACCACTGCTTGTGGGCCGTCTGCACATCGCGGGCGGAAACGTCGTTCAGGATGGTGTAGCCGAACACATAGTCCCTGGTCTGCCCGGCGGGCACGTCTTTGGCATCCCGGCCCAGCACCACGGCCAGTTCACACTCGTAGTCCAGCTTCTTTACAAGGTCGGTGTGGGCCTCGATGAAGCCGCCGTCCGGCACGGCACGGGTGACCCGCTTGGAAAAGTAGATGGCGTCCTGATGCTGGGTGGCAAAGGCGTCGGCGGAATACTTTTCCGCTTCGTCCGAGTGAGCCATGTAGTTGATGCCCAGGCAGACAACGTCCTGTGCCGGGCAAGGAATGGGGCTCTGCAGCTGCACGGCATCCAGCGGGACCGACGGGATGGCCGACAGGGCCAGCGCCAGCCCGGCCCGCACGGCGGGGGTCAATTGCGGGATGGCCTCGGTCAGGGTGTCGCAGGGCAGGCCCAGCCAGCGCAGCGGGGTGACGGCGGTGCCGTCGGCAGAGAGGACGGCGGGCTCCTCCACACCATCCGGGCCAAGGCAGGTGACAAAACGCATGGAACAGGCCTCCTCTCAGTGCCGGTAGGCGATGGCGTTCCGGATGCGGTCAGCCTCGGCCTGCCCGGCCAGCTGGCGCACCAGCTCCAGTGCAAACGGGATGGCACCACCCAGACCGTAGCTGGTGGTGATGTTGCCGTCCACGACCACTTCGGCGTCCAGCACATGGGCACCGGCCAGCTTGTCCTGAAATCCGGCGTGGGCCGTGGCATTTTTGCCTTCCAGCAGGCCCAGAGAGGCCAGCACGCTGGGTGCGGCGCAGATGGCGGCCACCTTTTTGCCGGATTTTGCAAAGGCGGTGCAGGTGTCGGTTACGGTCTTGTTGGCGGCCAGATTCGGCGTGCCGGGGATGCCGCCGGGCAGCACCACCAGATCCACGTCGGAATAGTCCACTTCTTCGGCCAGTGCGTCGGCGGTGATGCGGATCTTGTGGCTGCTCAGGATCTCGCGGCTGCCGGATGCGCTGGCCACGGTCACGTCCACTTTAGCGCGGCGGAGCAGGTCCACCACCAGCAGGGCCTCGCACTCTTCGGTGCCCTCGGCAAAAAACACAACAGCTTTGCTCATTGGGATAAAACCTCCTTGAAAATAAGAACGCCGCGCACCGCAAAGCGGCACGCGGTGAAAAAATCAGTGCGTATTCTTATCGGCTTCCAGCAATTCACGCAGGACACTGCCGTCTGCGCTCAGTACCCGGCTGACCCGGCTGATGATGGCACTGGACGCGCCGGTCTTGTCCATGATCTCGGTATAGATGCGCTTGTCTGCCAGCATCTCCGCGATGTTGAAGCGCTGTTCCATTGCACTCAGCTCGGAATAGCTGCAGACGTCCTGCAGAAAACGGTAGCACTGTTCCGGGGTCTTGAGCTGCAGGAAAGCCTCGTACAGACCGGATTGCCCGGTCGGATGATCTTTTGCCATGCGCGTTCTCCTTTTTCTGTCCGGCGGCGGGTGCCGCCACTTCATTGCACTACACCAGTGTAGTACAAACCGGGAGAAATTTCAATGCCTTTTTGCGGCAAACCGGGCACAGCCTTACAGGGTGTGCTCAAACACCAGCTCATTGCGGGGCACGGTGCCGGTTTCCTGCTCGGCGGGCTTCAGGCTGCGGTAGCGCAGCGCCTTGAAGAACTGCTGTACGGGCAGGGCCTTGGCATGCACGGTGCACCACATGCGGCCCTTGCCCTCGCCCCGGGCCAGACGCTCGCAGGAAAGCACGATGTCGCGGCCGATGGCCTTGCCGCGGTACTCCGGCTTGAGGTACAGGTGCATCAGATGCAGGGCGGTGTTCTCCATCTTCCAGGCAAAGTAGCCGATGTTCTTGCCGCCCAGCACGACGAGAAAATAGTTCACGTCGTTGTCGATGTCGGCCTCGATGGCTTCGGCGCTCTGCAGCTCCTCCACCAGAGTGTCCAGCTGCTTGCCGGGGTAATAGCGTTTGTAGACCTCGTGCCAGATCTCGCTGGCAAGGTCGGCGGTGGTGTGGATGTATTTGGCCTTGGCGACCAGTTTGTAATCGGGTTTCATAGTGCTCCTACTTTTGTCGGGGATCACACCTTGAGGATGTAATCCGATTTGCGGGGCGCGGCGGGCTGAGGGTCCCCGGCGGGGTAGCCCAGGATGCAGTGGCCGACGCCGATCCACTCGCCCTCGATGCCCCACTTCTTCAGCAGGGTCTTGCCCTCTTCGCTCTCAAACTCTTCTTTGGCGCGGTTGATCCAGCAGCTGCCCAGCCCCAGCGAGGCGGCGGCCAGCATCAGGTTGCCCATGACAAGGCTGCCGTCCTGCACAGCGCACTTGGCGTTGGCATCAGCCAGCACCACCAGAATGGTGGGCGCGCCGTACATGGGGTCGCAGTCCTTGCCCATGATGGCGGCGTTCATGCGGGAGAGCTTTTCCCGCGTGGCGGCGTCCTGCACCACCACGATCTTGGCACTCTGCTTGCCCATGGCGCTGGCAGCATAGGTGCCGGCACCCAGAACGGCTTCCAGTTCTTCGTTGGTGATCTGCTCCGGTTTGTAGGCGCGGCAGCTGCGGCGGCTCCGGATGGTCTGAATGGTCTCATTGGTCATGGCAATTTCCCTCCTGTGATCGGATAAGTTTATTGTACCACATTCCACGGCAGAGTGCAAAGTGGCCGGAACTCTCGGGAAAAGATGCAAAATGCACAAGAAATTGAAAAAAGATTATGGAAAAGCATCCTTGTTGCCGCGCGGCCGATACGTTATAATAGGGCTACCAGGAAGGAAAGGAGTCGTGCTCTATGGCGAAGGCATCGCAGGTCGTTATACTGGAAAATGAATTTTACATCATCAAAGCCCCGAACGGGAAGGTGCTGGAAGTAAAGGACTTCAATACGGAGAACGGCGCCGCCATCCAGCTGTGGAGCTACGCGGGCCATCCGTGGCAGCAGTGGCAGTTCGTGGACGCAGGCGGCGGGCGCTGGCGCATCCAGAACCGCTTTACCGGCAAGGTGATCGACCTGGCCCTGGGCGGCGTGGTGGAAGGCACCTGGCTGCACCAGTGGAGCCGCACCAACGGCTGGAGCCAGTGCTGGACGCTGGAACCCACCCGCAGCGGTCACACCCGCATCCGGAATGTGCTGGCGGACAAATACATTGACCTGGTGGGCATGAACACCGCAAACGGTGCTCATGCTCAGATCTGGACCTATGTGGCCGGCGGCAACCAGGAATGGGATCTGGTGCGCATCGACCCGGACGCCGCCCAGACGGCAAAGCGTGCGGAGGAAAAGCCGGACCCCCAGCCCACGCCCAGCCAGCGCAAGCATCAGAATGATCTGGTGCGCAAGCTGAACAATGCCGGACAGGGCCGCGCCAGCCGGAAGGACTGACGGCTCCCCGACACCGAAAAAGCATACGAAGTGACCCGGCAGAGCCTGCGGGCTCTGCCGGGTCCTCTTTCTGGCCGAAAATAACGCAGAAAAAGGAGAAGACACCCATGAACTTAGGTGCTTTTATGGATCCGGAGTACCCCATCTTCAGCACGACGCTGTGCTATCTGGAGCGGGATGACGCCTACCTGATGCTGCACCGCATCAAAAAACAGGACGACTACAACCACGACAAGTGGGTGGGCGTAGGCGGCAAATTTGAGCGCTTTGAAAGCCCGGAGGACTGCCTTGTGCGGGAGGTGCGGGAGGAAACGGGCCTTACCCTGACGCGCTGGCGCTGCCGGGGCCTGCTGACCTTTGTGTGGGGCAACATGACCGAGTTCATCCACCTGTACACCGCTGACGGCTGGCAGGGCGAGATGGTGCAAGGCGACGCCTGCAAAGAGGGTGTGCTGGAGTGGGTGCCCAAGGAAAAGGTGACGGAACTGCCCATCTGGGAGGGCGACAAAATTTTCTTCCGCCTGCTCAACGGGGATCGACCGTATTTTTCGCTCAAGCTGGTGTACGACGGCGATACCCTGAAACAGGCGGTACTGGACGGGAAACAGATCGTCGGAAAGACCTGACCGGCAGCATGTCTGGGAGCTTTCCCACGCAAGTGAATCGGGCCATTCCATCGCCCGCCCTATTGCCTAGCGGCAACAGGGTCCCACCCCAGCGGACACTTGCTTTGGGAAACTCCCTGCCATACTGCCTTCAAAGCTGGCATAAAGCCAAAAAGCCGGAGACGCATTGAAACGCCTCCGGCTTTTCATATCATAATGCTTTAGTTCAGCTTCAGGTCGCCGTCCTTGATCCAGCCCAGCTTGCGCTCTGCCTCACAGAAGAGGACGCTGAGCACGGCGGGCAGGACGAAGCACAGCAGGATCATGGCCGCCCAGTCCATGGGGGTGATGGCAGCTTTGGTGCCGGCGGCAATGTCGCTGACCCAGCCGGTGTACACGCCGATCTGGCCCACCAGACCGCAGGTGCCCATGCCGGAGGAAACGGCGGCACCGTTCATCTCAAAGTGGAACAGGCAGGTGGCCAGCGGGCCGGTGATGGCACTGGCCAGCGTGGGGGCGATCCAGATCCGAGGGTTCTTGATGATGTTGCCCATCTGCAGCATGCTGGTGCCCAGGCCCTGACTTACCAGGCCGCCTACACCGTTCTCGCGGTAGCTCATGACGGCAAAGCCCACCATCTGGGCGCAGCAGCCCGCCACGGCGGCACCGCCGGCCAGACCGGTCAGGCCCAGTGCGGCGCAGATGGCTGCCGAGGAGATGGGCAGGGTGAGGGCTACGCCCACGATCACCGACACCAGAATGCCCATGATCAGCGGGGCCTGCTCGGTGGCCCACATGATCAGGGTGCCCACCTGGCTGGCGGCTGCGCCGATGGGGGCAGCGATGAGCATGGACAGACCGACGCCCACAAAGATGGTCACCAGCGGGGTGACCAGGATGTCCACCTTGGTCTCCTTGCTCACGGCCTTGCCCAGTTCAGCGGCCACGATGGCAATGATCAGCACGGCCAGCGGGCCGCCGGCCCCGCCCAAGGCGTTGGCCGAGTAGCCCACCGTGATCAGACTGAACAGCACCAGCGGCGGGCAGTGGAGTGCCCAGCCGATGGCGCAGGCCATGGCCGGGCCGCTCATGGCCGTAGCGTAGCCGCCCAGATCCACCAGCATTTCCAGCCCGGTCTGTTGGCCCAGCGTCTTGATGATGGTGCCGATGAGCAGACTGGCGAACAGGCCCTGTGCCATGGCACCCAGTGCTTCAATGAGGTAGCGCTGCGGAGAAATGACGATGTCCTTGCGCTTTAAAAAATCTTTCACATTTTCCATAAATAACCAACCTTTCCGGTCTGCGGCGCGGTACGCCGCAGAGAAACTGCATGTCAAGTATAATACCATACACCTGTCAAGACAGCAAGAAAAAACGGGATTTCCGGCGGCAAAAACAGGAAATTTCGGCTTTGTGCAATGTTTTGCCCCAGCGAAACGTATCCCTTTTGGAGCATTTTTCGGGTGTGCGGACGCAGGCCTGC
>ERZ1673748.2188-NODE-2188-length-15565-cov-5.629723_pt1 | contig 15565 bp, 11 predicted proteins | sample MGYA00580196_ERZ1673748 | MGnify/ENA primary metagenome ERZ1673748 (study PRJEB41218, sample SAMN15661796) | gut metagenome | host: Homo sapiens | place: Canada: London | collected 2015-08-20/2019-03-30 | study: EMG produced TPA metagenomics assembly of...
AGCTCGTCGGGCTCATAACCCGAAGGTCATAGGTTCAAATCCTGTCCCCGCTACTTATGCCCAGATAGCTCAGTTGGTAGAGCAGAGGACTGAAAATCCTCGTGTCGCTGGTTCGATTCCGGCTCTGGGCATGTTTTAATGTAAAACATACGAACGGCTGGTTAGAAAAAGCCTGGGCATGTTTTAATGTAAATATGGGGTATTAGCTCAGTCGGTAGAGCACTTGACTTTTAATCAAGTTGTCCGGGGTTCGAATCCCCGATGCCTCACTTTTTAAGTGGATCAGATAAATTCCCATTTATTGCTCAAGGCAGTAGGTGGGAATTTTGTTTTATATCTGTGCGAGTATAGTATAAAGGAAGACGGTTACGTTGTGATTCAGCGTAACCGTCTTTTTTATATCATAGAAAATTACTTACTGACGAACGAATCAGCAGAGCCATCGAGTAGGATTTCAATGGTAGAAGTATGTCAATGCGATAAAAAAATATTATGGACATTTTCGACAAAAAATGTTCACTTTGCGACAAATTTGACAAAGTTCAAGAGATAAAAATGTTATATAATTAGAGCATAGCTGTACAGTATTAAGACTTTATCATAAGAATGAGCAGGAAATCTGTTATGATCAGGATTACCAGGAAGACAATACAGATGGTCATAGAATAGATATTCTGGATCTGGTTTGGATTCTGCGGATCACATTTAATCTGAACATGCTTTCCGGGGGCTTTGCCGAGGCGTAAAAACTCGATTCGGTCAGCTGTGTAGTTTTGTTCCTTATAGGTGTAAGAGTACTTCACATAGTTATGATAATTGGAACTATGAGGCTTGTTAGGATTATTTGAGCGGTTGACAGATGATATAACAGCATCTACAGGTACGTAATCATGATATTTTATGGCGGAACAGATAGTTATTGCCAGAAAAAAAACAGTTCCGATTACGCAGCAGCCCAGAATAACCGGTAAAATTTGGCGTGCTTTTGGATTTACGGTGACACTCATGATTTTTCTCCTTTCTTGGTTGATAGTCTGATAATTTACGGGGAATTAATTATAAATGATTTCGAATGATCTCGAAAATTTATAATTGGTGAACATTATAGCATAGTACAGCAGAAGGGAAAAGTGCTTATGAAGAGAAAAAGTGCATCAAAAAAATTGCTGCCGCTGATGCTGATCCTGATGTTGATCTTAGGAATCAGCATGCCAGCAAATGCAGCTGTAAATCCCAGACTGAACAGTACAAAAAAGGTTTTGTACGTGGGAAAAACATCTCAGTTAAAGGTTGTAAATTGGAAGAAAGCCGTGAAATGGTCTTCTTCCAATAATAAAGTTGTAAAGGTTTCGTCAAAGGGAAAGATAACGGCTGTGAAGACCGGAACCGCAACAGTAAAGGCCAGAATTGCCAAAAAGACATTAACCTGTAAGGTTACAGTAAAAAGCCCGGGAATGTCAGTGAAAAAAGCCGTATTGTATGTAAAGGGAAAAAGTCTGCAGTTAAAAGTAAACGGTGTTTCGGGAAAGACGGTATGGAGTTCTGCCAATAAAAAAATCGTTAAAGTCAGCTCTAAGGGAAAAATAACAGCAGTAAAAACTGGAACAACAGTGGTTAAGGCTAAAATAGGAAAAAAAGTGTATACCTGTAAGGTTACGGTAAAAAATCCTTATCTGTCTGCAAAGAGCTTAAAATTTGTATGGGGAACAGCGAATACGTCCAGGAAGCTTTCGATAAAGGGTGATGTGATCAAAGCTGCCTCAAGTTCAAATACAAAGGTTGCCAAGGTAAAAAAAGATGGTACGGTTTCTGTAACAGGAACAGGAACATGTACAGTAACCTTTAAAGATTCCAAGAAGAGAACATATCGATGTAAGATAACAGTTGTGAAACCAACACTGAAAAATCAAAAAGCTACGCTGGAAGAAGGGGAAAGTATCCAGCTTGGTTTTAAGGAAAAGGGTGTTAAAGTAAGCTGGTCATCTGCTGATCAGAAAATTGCAACAGTAACAAAAACAGGTGTTGTCCAGGCAGTCGGAGAGGGAAATACATCGATCGTTGCCAAAGTAAAAGGAATAAAAATCTTTGCAAGGATTTTTGTTACGAAAAAATACGTGCAGGATTCCGGACATGAATACACCAGAGGTGAATGGGTAAAACTTCTTCTGGGTAAAGTTGGCTGCAAGTATGAAGAGCAGTTTGACAGCAAAAATTATTATTATGCTGATACCAGAGAAAATGAAAATGGAATCGCAGCAGAAATTGCAAAAACTATGGGAATCATTCCCGATGAAACCGATGAGCAGGATGTTCCATATTTTTATCCTGACGAATATGCAACAAGAGAGTTTGCCGCATATACAGCAGTAATGCTTATGGGATATGAAACTACGGATGAAGAACCGACATGTGCAGATGCGGCTCAGATCAGGTATAAAAATGTTGTAGCTATTGCACTGAAAAAGAATATGCTGTCTCTGAATGGAGATACCTTTGAACCGGAGAAGGCAATTAACGGAAATGATGCAGCTCAGATCTTAAAAGCTATCGACCAGATCACTGAGGACTCAGTAATCGATGAGAATTATGACAGCAAGGTTACCTATGCAACAAATGTAGTTGAAGTCAAAGATACTTCCAAAAATATATACAATGTTGTCCAGAACAGTGACGGAACTTATACGATCACAGTAAAAGATGGAAATGCTTATAAAAATCTGGAAACCGGAAAGGTTGTACTGTTTTCTGCAAAGGAAATGGGAACAGATACAGATATTGCATTAAAAGTCCAGAATATCACAAAGGACGGACAGGGCCGTCTGATCATTAAGGCCGGCAAACCGGATGATATTTCAGAGGTTTACAAATCAATTGATTTTGAAGGTGCAGGAATTGCAGATCCGGAAAATATGCAGGTAACTGCAGAGGGCGTTCAATATGAGTATATTCCGGAAAATTCAAGTGAGGTGCCGGCAGGAGGACTTACTCTCGGCGGAAGTATTCCGGTTCCAGGTAAATTGAAATTTGATCTTAATCATAAATTTAATGATAAGGTGAAGCTGTCCGGTTCTGTTGCTGTTACGATTCCGGATGTAAGCTGTAAGCTGGATGCCGGATTTAGCTGGGGAAAGATAGAGGTAAAGCATTTTATTGCGTCAGTTACAGGAAAAGCTGATTTCGAAGGCGGACTTTATATAAGTGGCGTGAATTCAGAGCAGCAGATCAAACATGCAAGTGGAACTATGGAAACAGTCAGCGATGTACTTGAACTGGGACGAGTTCCTATAAAGCTTGGTACAACTGGTCTTTCTGCAGATCTGGTGGTTTCTCTGTTTTATGATGTGTCCGGGCAGTTTGTTGTGAAATATTCCGTTGAAGCAACTGGCGGATATGAATTCAAAGATGGAAATGGAAGATTTATCCATGATTTCAGTCAGACTTTGACACCGGTCACAATAGAAGGATCTGCGAAATGCGGTCTTCAGTTTGGATTAAATCTGACTGCATTGGAGACATGGGATCTGGCAGGAATTGATATTAAGGTAGGACCTGCGGCAAAGGCAAGCGTATCCTATACAGTTCGTGATGCCGGAAATGTGCTTTGTTCTGATGTAAGAACCTATATTTACGCAGCGGGTGAGTTGAATCCGGATACGGTGGTCGGAAAGTTCCTGAAAACGGTATGGCATTATACGTTGTCCAAGGATTTTCTGTCTGATGATGACGATAATCCACTAAAATTGAAGGTTCATTTTGAAAATGGAACACTGGTAGATAAATGTACAGTCGGAGCCGGAAGCATTGAGGGAAGCGTTTTGGATTCAAACAGCAAAGCTCCTGTAAAAAATGCCAGCGTGGAAGCATATTCCGGAACAGTCAAGGTTGAAAAAACTTTCACGAAAGAAGATGGAACTTATTCATTTAATGATCTTGATGAAGGAACCTACAAAATTGTTGTCACAGCAACCGGTTACCAGAAATATGAGAGCAGTTCCATGGAAGTATCAGCGAACCAGATCACATACGCAGAATCTTTCCTGATGGTATCCAGAGCAGAAGCCGGAGATGGTGAGCTGAGTGGAAGATTTATTCATTCCATGACCGGTGGAAATATAGAAAATGTAACTTATGAATTACGTAAGGGCTGGGATAATGTGATCGGAGAGACTGTGAAAGAAGGCGTATCAGCAGATGGAACCTATACGTTGACCGTGCCAGCCGGAAACTATACGCTGAATGCAAGCAATGAAGATTTTGTTTCTGCCCATATCAATGTTGTAGTTCAGGCAAATGCATGCAGTGAACGTGATGTAACAATGTCACCGACCAATATCAGTGCAGGAGATGAGGGACTTCTTCAGATCGTGCTTACATGGGGAGAAACTCCGCGAGACCTGGATTCTCATCTGCTGGGACCTACTGATGAAAACGGAGATGACTACTTCCATGTATACTACAGGGATAAAAATGCATATTCAGAGGATGGAGATGTAATAGCAAATCTGGATCTGGATGATACAAGCAGCTATGGACCGGAAACAACAACCATATACAAAGGCTTCACCGGAAGAAAATATAGCTTTTATGTATACGATTATACAAACGGTGAAGATGATGCGAGTACAGAATTATCTGCTTCGTCAGCCAAAGTAACCGTTTACCGGGGTGGAAAACAGATCTACCAGGCAAATGTACCGGTTAACAGGGAAGGATACCTGTGGCATGTATTTGACTATGATGTGCAGTCAAACAAGCTTATGCCAGTCAATACCTTTGTATATGATTATGAAGTGCCGGAAGCAAATGCAATGGAAGATAATTCAGGCATTATTTCAGAAACAGAAGCCCTTGAGATCATCCGAAACAGTGAAAAGAAAGCTGAAGAAGAGAGCAGCGAGGAACTCAATATGAGTTCTGAAGAAGGAAAGACGGACGATAATACTGAGGAAGAGATATTTGATGATTCCAGTGAAGAGCCGGAGATATCAGAAAGTGGTGATACGGCTGAAGTAATTGAGTTTCCGAAGGACTCTGAAACGGAAGAAGAAAATGACGGAACAGAAATAACAGAAGAGGATAGTGAGAGTGCGGAGGAGCTGCCGGTGGAAGATATTTATGAGGGATCAGAGGAGTTAGGTCTGGCAGGATAAAAATGTACTGTGATCGAACAGATCTCGCTGTTTGTGGCAGTACGCATATTCGGTCCCCATATGCCGGCACCGGAGGTAACGATGTTGTGCATAGTCCCCTTTTTCAGGTAGCCGCAGGAATTTTCCCAGACCAGGCCGGTGATGATGTTCAGAGGGAACAGCTGGCCGTCATGAGTATGGCCGCAGAGATCAAGGTCTGCGCCTGCGGTTGCCACTTCATCCAGCTGACCGGGCTGATGATCCATAAAAATAATCGGGAGTGTTTTGTCAAGGTAGGCTGTAAGCTGGTCAGGATCCTTACGGGTGTCGGACATTTTTCGGCAGCGTGAAGGATCCTTACGGCCTGTCAGATAAAACCGTTTATCTATGAGGACGGTTTCGTCATCGAGAAGCCGGATGTTGGCAGATTCCAGAAAATTCCGCATTCTGGGATCATCATAATCTTTTTTTGCATTGCGGAAGGTAAAACCGGCCAGAATCGGTTCGCTGAGATCATGGTTGCCCCAACAGGCATAAACGCCGTATCTGGATTTCAGCGAACGGAGAATGGCCGCTGTTTTTTTCGGGTTTTTGATCCCTTCATATTCGTTATCAAAAATATCGCCGGCAATACAGATCAGATCCGGATCTTCGGCGTTGATCTTTTTTACAAGAAGCCCGGCATGTTTTTCTCCGATACTGTAACCGAAATGAATGTCTGCGAGCAGGACGATCTTCAGGGAGTCCATTCCCTTCACCTGCTTGTCTATTTTCACATCATAAGTTTTTGTCTTAATATTCCACTGATTAAAAATCCCATAGAGACTGACACCAATGATCAGAAGGGTGCAGACAGCGCCTGTGACTACGAAGGCTTTCCGGGAATACATCCAGGCCGGATGAAGTGTATGCTTCAGGATCAGTCTGCAGAGATCTGTAGTTACGATTACGATCAGGATGTAAAGAAATGTTCCCTGAAAATAATTTGCCGTATTTTTCAGGAAGCGATGGAGCGCAGGGGGCTTCCGGATGAGAAAACAGGTCAGAAGAGAAGTGGACAGAAAAATATAAACACCTGCAAAGCACGCCCGGAACGCAAAGGTCTGGAAAAAATGAGTGCAGGCACCCATCCACAAAATCATCCAGCGGACGATATAAATATTAATGAGAATATATAATGGTGCGAGAAAGATGGCAAGCATGGTGTGTGATACCTCCATTTGTGGCAAGCAATAAGCGGTGAGCAGGACTGATCGCTGCAGATACTTTTTGGATTGATACATAGCATTTCCATAAATTACTGCAGCATGTTCGGAATAACTTTTTTTGATGCATTGATTCATAGAACTGCTATAGTATACAGCAAATAATAATTTTTGGCAAAAGAACATATATTAGGAAAAAGAACGCTTATGGTGTTTTTATGAAAAAATATGCGCTTCTTCGATATTGTCTGGTGTTTTTAGCAATTGTCCTTCCTTATTTTTCGGCGGCAACCATTAATGGACCGGAGAGGGTCCTGGCAGAGAGGGTGCCGGATATGGAAGAATATCTCCCGGTCATTGTTTTTTCGCAGATTTCCCCGGATATGAAAAAAGAAACCATAAAAGCGCAGACTGTGATTGCACGGTCGAATATTCAAAGGTGGCTGGGCGAGGGGAAAAATCTGGCAGAGATCCTGAGGGAAAACGGAAGTACAGAGGAAGTCTGGAGATATTTTTTTGCAGAAAAAAGGCAGATCTATGAGCAGGCAGCAAAAGAGACGGATGGACAGGTACTTACATATGAAGGAAAAGTGAGGCTGACTCCCTGGCATAAGAGAAGCGCAGGGAAAACCCGCAGCGGGGAAGAAGTTTTTCATGATGAGGCGTATACATATCTGAAATCGGCAGATAGCAGTGAGGACAAAAAATCTCCGGATCGTATAAAAATCGTGGAAATTCCTGCGGGGCAGCTTTCCGGGGAGCTGAAGATCAAAAAACGGGACAGTGCCGGTTATGTGACAGAGCTTACGATTGGGGAAACACTTCTGGAGGGAGAAAGCTTTGCAGCGGGAATGGGACTGGAATCCGCGAATTTCAGTTTGAAGAAAAAGGATGATATTTATTATCTGCGAGTGCGTGGCAGCGGTCATGGTGTGGGATTTTCCCAGTTTGGTGGAAATGAGATGGCAAAAAACGGAAGCAGTGCGGAGGAGATCCTGAAAAAATATTTTCCGGAGATGGAGCTGAAAGCTGAGGATTAAAGAAAGTCAGGCATCCGAAGCAACGTCTGATAAAAAAATATTCAAAAAATGAATAGACAGCCATATTCTGGACACTCTATAGATATAGAAATGGTGACCGAAACGGCAGCTTTACTGCTTTTTCTGTTACTGAAAATGAACATATCAGACAGAGGTGGAAAGAATATGAAAAGTAAAATCGTGAGAGGTATTATCAACGGAGGTGTTCTGGCAGCAGTGGCGGCACTTGGGATTACTGTTTATCAGCTTGGAACAAAGCCCATCGCAGAAAATCCCCAGGAGGAAAATTCTGTACAGGTAGAAGAGACCGGGCTGGAAGAAGAGCTTTCGGACGGGGAAAACGCAGAGGATGCGGCAGCTGCCGGAGATGGCTGGCAGGATGCAGCACAGGATGAGATCTCTGATGGAGAAACCAGAGATGAAGCAGGTCTGTCAGGAGCTTCAGAAGCCGGAGCAGATGGAGTGACAGGAAGCATCCGTGAGACTGCAGGAAGTGGTACAGCCGAAAATGCAGCGGCAGATGCAGATAATGGAAGTGGTACGGAGGATAGGAGCGTGTCTGCGGCAGCAGGTGCAGACAGAAGCCGCACAGATGGCACTGGAAATACAGCAGATAATGCCGGAAATACATCGGCAGAGGGAGCGGTGAATAACGGAGCTGGAGCTTCCACAGATACCGCAGAGACCTCAGCTGTCGGAATTGCGGCACAGGCTTTGGATTTTACGGAGGATTCCATTATGGAATGGCCGGTCAGAGGAACGGTTCTTGTGGATTACAATATGGATGAAACCGTATATTATCCGACTTTGGATCAGTATCGTGTGAGCTCTGCCATTGCTTTGCAGGCAGTGGAGGATGCGCCGGTGTATGCGGCGGCAGATGGCCAGGTGCTTTCTGTTGTACAGGATGCCTGTACGGGAACGACTGTGACTATGGAGCTGGGAAATGGTTATCAGGCAGTATATGGGCAGCTGAAGGACCTTACTGTGGCAGAAGGTGACACAGTAAAGGAGGGCGAAGTGATCGGAAATATCAGCGCACCTACCAAATATTATTCTGTAGAAGGCCCGAATCTTTATTTTGCAATGAAAAAGGATGGCGTGCCGGTAGATCCGTTTGAATATCTGGAATGACAGGGAAAACCGAAAAACAGATATGCCGGGGAGATTTTTAGAAACAGAGTATGGAGGATACGGGATGGGAGGTATATGCATCCCGTATCCTCTGCGTTGTGAAGCGTATTAGTGAGAACGGAGTGAGCAGTAATAAAAATTTCCATTTACATAGGAAAAGAATCTTTTTTACCGGAAAGAAACCGTGTATAATCTATATTATAAATATGCATACAAGGACAGATATAACAGGACAAAAGAAGAGGTACATAAGTTATGAACATTAATGAAATAGCCAGGCTTGCCGGAGTTTCCAGAGCTACGGTATCCAGATATTTGAATAATGGATATGTCAGCAGTGAAAAAAAGGAAGTCATCCGCAGGGTGATCCAGGAGACAGGATATCAGCCATCCTCCCAGGCACAGACACTGCGGACCAAAAAAACCAGTCTCATCGGTGTCATCCTTCCAAAGATCAATTCAGATACCATAAGCCGTGAGGTGACAGGGATCAGTGATATTCTTACACGGAGAGGATATCAGCTTATTCTGGCCAATACCAATAATGATGTGGAAGAAGAGCTGAAATACCTTTCTCTGTTTAAAGAACGTCAGGTGGACGGAGTGGTTTTCATTGCTACCATGTTTACCAGAAAGCATAAACAGATGCTGAAGGATTATAAGGTACCGATCGTGATCCTGGGACAGCATCTGGACGGATATCCATGTATTTATCAGGATGATCATAAAGCAGCTTTTCAGGTCACGGAGAAGCTGGCGGAGAAGGGGAAAAAGTTTGCCTATATCGGCGTTACAGATAAGGACGAGGCAGTTGGTGCCTGTAGGAAAAAGGGTTTTATGGATGCTATCCATAAAGCTAAGCTGGAGGTCGTGCCGGAGAGGATGAAGATCGGAAGCTTTACCATGGATTCCGGGTATGAGATGGCGAAGGAGCTTTTTGAGGAGGAGCCTTCCATAGATTCTCTTGTGTGTGCTACGGATACTATGGCGGTGGGAGCCATGACTTATTTGAAGGAGATCGGGCTTCGCATTCCCGAGGATGTTCAGATCGCAGGGATTGGGGATGGAGTTCCGGGTAAGATCGTGGAACCGAAGCTGACAACGGTACATTTTTATTATAAGACCAGCGGAATGGAGGCAGCAGCCATGCTGGCTGATCTTATTGAGAACGATACCGGGATCAGCAAGGAAATAAAAATGGGATGTGAGCTTGTGGAACGGGAATCTCACAGGTAACAGAGAATATCCTCGCAGACAGAGGAAGAAATTATAAGCTATTGTGGAACAGGAGCAGATCTTTTGGGAGAAAAAGACCTGCTTCTTTTTGTGTGGTGCTGTGTTATGGCTGAGCAAACACAGAAAAATGCCAGATTTTTTCTGCGATGTCCTGACAGGTTTGTCTGTCTTGCATCTGTTCTTATGGAATATGTACAATTTTGACCGAAGAAATTTGTGAGATGTTGCGGATTTACAAATAATAATGCAGTAGTTATAATACAAGTAAGATATGAGAACGATTCCACATAAGAACACAAGCAACAACATAAAACAAACCATTGAAAAGTGCTAAAATCATCAAAAAACTTAAAAAAATGGAAAGATTACCGTTCCTTGTATGAATAGATATATGAAATCAATCTCATAAATAAATGAAAAACAATGGATCAGAGATAATAAATCCCGGAAAGCTGAAGAAAGAACAGACAGATCTGATCCGAAGAAAGGGAAAGCAGAAAGAGATGACTGTCCGGGAACAGTAGCAGAAAAGGAGGAAGGACATGGATTACAGAAAGACAGCACAGGAAATTTATGATCATGTAGGAAAGAAAGAAAACATCATTTCCGCGGCGCACTGTGCAACAAGGCTTCGTCTGGTCATTGCGGATAATGACAAGGCGGATAAGGAATATGTAGAGAATATCGATGGTGTGAAGGGCGTGTTTTTCGCACAGGGACAGATGCAGATCATCCTGGGAACAGGAGTTGTAAACAAAGTTTATGATGAATTTATCCAGATCGCCGGAATATCAGAGAGTAGTAAGGATGAGCTTAAGAAGGTGGCAGCATCCAAGGCTAATCCGATACAGAGACTGATCAAGACACTGGGAGACATTTTTGTCCCGATCATCCCAGCTATCGTAGCCAGCGGATTTTTGATGGGAATCATGGAAGCCCTGAACTTCATGGTAAACAACGGCTTCCTGAATATTAACACCAATGGTTCCATTTATGTATTTGCACAGCTTTTCAGTAACACAGCGTATACATTTCTGCCGATCCTTATCGCTTACAGTGGCGCGAAGGTATTCGGTGCCAACCCTTATCTGGGTGCGGTTATCGGTATGATCATGATCCATCCAAATCTGCAGAATGCCTGGACTGTTGCAACAGAGGGTGTGCAGGCAACGCAGAAGGTATGGTTTGGACTTTACTCCATTGACATGGTGGGATATCAGGGACATGTGATCCCGGTTATCATTGCAGTATGGGTACTGGCACAGATCGAGAAAAGACTTCATAAGATCGTACCTGCAATGTTCGATCTTTTTGTAACACCACTTGTCAGTGTTTTTGTAACCGGTTATCTTACACTTTCCATTATCGGACCGATCTTCGTAGCTGTTGAGAACGGACTTCTGGATGGGATCCAGTGGCTGATCGCACTGCCATTTGGAATCGGAAGCTTTATCATGGGTGCCTTTTATGCACCGACTGTTGTTGCTGGTGTTCATCACATGTACACTATCATTGACCTTGGACAGCTAGCCAAATTCGGCGTTACCTACTGGCTACCACTTGCATCTGCAGCTAACATTGCACAGGGTGGTGCAGCTCTTGCTGTAGGCCTGAAATCCAGAAATCAGAAGATCAAATCCATGGCTGTTCCTTCTGCCTTAAGCGCATGCATGGGAATCACAGAGCCGGCAATCTTCGGTGTAAACCTCCGCTTCGGAAAGCCGTTTATCATGGGCTGCCTGGGTGGTGCATGCGGAGCACTTTTTGCCTCCATTAGCAGTCTTGGTGCCACAGGAACAGGTGTTACCGGTATCTTCGGAATCCTGCTGTGCCTGAATAATCCAGTTGGTTATATCCTGATGTTTGCCATCGCATTTGGTGTGGCTTTTGTGCTTACCTGGATGTTCGGATATAAGGATGAAGTACAGGAAACAACTGAAAAAAATATTGAAGCAGAGAAAAAATCAGATGCTCCGGCAGAAATTGCCCAGGAGAAAACTTCAGAGACAGGTGCACAGACCCTCTACAGCCCGCTTGAGGGAACTGCGATCCCGCTTTCAGAAGTAAAGGATGCAACCTTTGCATCTGAAGTCCTTGGAAGGGGCATGGCAGTGATTCCGTCCAAAGGTGAAGTAAAAGCACCCTGTGACGCTACGGTTTCTACAATTTTTGACACAAAGCATGCCATCGGGCTTGCAACAGAAAGTGGTCTGGAGCTGCTGATCCATATCGGCGTTGACACCGTTGAACTTGGCGGTAAATTCTACACCGCTCATGTAAAGGACGGTGACGTGGTCAAAAAAGGCCAGACACTGATCACCTTTGATATGGATGCTATTAAGGCAGCCGGCTATGATGTGACCACACCGCTGATCGTAACCAATACCGATGATTATGAAGAAGTAAAAATGCTTGCAGAAGGAATAGTAAATAATGGTTCTGAAGTACTGGAGGTAAAATAAAATGAGTTCTCTGACCAAGGTCCTTGCAGAGGAAGTGCGAAAAATCGAGGAAACGGTAGCAGTTGCCAGGACGATGCAGACAAACCGTCTGACCCATCATCTGATGCCGCCTGTGGGATGGCTCAATGACCCGAACGGATTATGCTGGTACAAGGGAAGATATCATGTGTTTTTCCAGTATTCTCCGTTTGAGGCCAACGGTGGACTGAAATTCTGGGGGCATTACTCCAGTGAAGATATGATCAGCTGGAGATATGAAGGGGTTCCGCTTCTGCCGGACAGCATTTATGACTGTCATGGTGTTTACTCAGGCTCTGCCATTGCGGAGAAAGATAAGCTTCATCTTTTCTACACAGGAAACATCAAGATGGATGGAGATTATGATTATATCAATAACGGAAGACAGTCCAGCACTCTTCATGTGGAGAGTGCGGACGGCCTTCATTTCGGAACAAAGGAGGTTGCAGTTTCCTGTGAGGATTATCCGGAGAATTACACCTGCCACATCCGTGACCCGAAGGTCTGGAAGGAGGGGGAAGAGTACCGGATGATCCTTGGCGGCCGTCAGAAAAGCGACCAGGGCGCCGTACTTTTTTACAGATCCGAAGATCTGAAGAACTGGAAATTTGACAGTGAGCTTACTACGGAGAAGACATTCGGATACATGTGGGAGTGCCCGGATTTTTTCACTCTTGAGGGACAGGAGGTGCTTTCTGTATCTCCCCAGGGACTGACCAGAGAAGAGTTCCGTTTTCAGAACATCTATCAGTCCGGATACTTTATCCTGAAGGATGGAAAGCCGGAGGAAAAAGCTTTCCGGGAATGGGACCACGGCTTTGATTTCTATGCACCCCAGACATTTCAGGATGGAAAGGGCAGACGGATCCTGATCGGCTGGATGGGAATGCCGGATGCAGATGAGGAGTATGTGAATCCTACAGCAGAGAGCGAAGGCTGGCAGCATTGCCTGACTGTTCCAAGGGAAGTTACGTATAAAAACGGAATGCTTTATCAGTATCCAGCGGAAGAACTGAACGGGCTGAGAAGGGCTGGCGTTTCTGTCAGCGGTTCCAGTGCGGAGATTCCGGTGAATGGACCGTTTGATCTGGATGTTCAGGTAAAAGGTGAGCAGGGTAAAGTGAGCCTTGGGGAAAATCTCTTCCTGGAATATCAGGACGGAGATGTGATCTTAACTCTCTCCGAGAAGGCCGGTGCCGGACGTAAAGTACGTAAGGCGCATGTTCCGTCCGGTGTGATCGAAAGCATCAGAGTTCTTGCGGATACTACAGCTGTGGAAATCTATGTGAATGGCGGAGAGGTTGTTTTCTCTTCCAGATATTATCCGGAAACGCAGGAACAGACTGTGAAGGTGGAGGCTGTGGAGTGTGATGGGAAGATTTATGTGCTGAAGAATTATGTGATGGAGTAGGCTGGGCTTATTGATCGGGAAATACAGCAAGATCAGAATACGAATACCTATAGAGCAGCTATGCAGTGAATTCCATATTCACAGAAATAAGAAATGACCGTATAATAAAGCAGGTGGGAAAATCCGCAGCCGGAATCCCGACCTGCTTTATCTTTGTTATAAGTGAAATACATGAATTGTGCCGGCTGCTTGAGTATAGAAGGATGGCTGCTGAAGAAATGTTGGTGGCTGTCTTTACATAGAAAGAATGCGGCCGACTGGATGTTTGTTTTACAGGAGAGGAAATATCACGGAAGACAGATCACACTGTCCAGAAAAGTGTTCAGATATTTGTTTTACAGGAAGGCAAATATCAGGGTTGATGTTACTGAAGATGTACTGGCATTTGGCATTGTATTGCATAAATTTTTTACAGAAGAGGAAACGGACATGAACTATACATACATCGTACAGTGTGCGGATGGCACGCTCTACACCGGCTGGACAAACTGCCTTGTCAGGCGGATGAAAGCCCATAATGAAGGCAAAGCAGGCGCCAAATATACCCGGGCCAAAAGGCCGGTGAAGCTGGTGTATTACGAAGGCTTTGCCACAAAGGAGGAGGCCATGAGCCGGGAGTACCGGATCAAGCAGCTGACCAGGGAGAAGAAGCTGGAGCTGATGAAATTCTGAATGTCGATAAGCATTTCGATATTTCAAGTGACTTCAAAGATGTGGAGCATTATGCAGCGTAATTGAAAGATAAGGATATGTGTTCTGCTGAATCTTATTGGTACCTCAACATAACAACTGAATCAAAGGTATCCCCATTGTCGATCCACTGACAGCTGCCATCATTTTTTTCACAGATATCTTCAATTATGGACAGGCCGAATCCATGGTTGAGGATATCTTTTTTTGATGTTTTGTGGTTGAATGGTCGTGCCGGATCTTTGCTGTTTTGCATGTGGACAGTAAGAAAACCGGCGGACATTTTTGATGTTACAGAGATAAACAGCGATTCAGAACCGGAAGCGCTGCAGCTTTCTATTCCATTATCCAGCAGGTTGAAAAATATACTGCTCAGTTCCGAAGATGGAATGCTGGATTTCTCAGGAAGAAGGACTTCGTAGGTAACTTTGATATTTTTCTGCATGGCAAGAAATCTTTTGTCCGCAAGGATGGCGTTGATCAGGCTGTCCTGACAGATGGGGTGGAAACGTTCCCTCTGAAAATCATCGGTGATGGAAGGAAGGTAGTCCTGGATCTTATCATATTCGTTGGTTTTCAGGTAATTCTGAAGTGTCTGTAGTTTCTGAATGGTAGTCTGCTGAAATGCAAGAGTCTCCTGCTTTCTGGAAACAAACAGCTGCTCCTGTTCTTTCTTCTGAAGAGCCTGAAATTTTGCCTCTTCCTGAGCATTTTTGAGCGATCGTCTGGCAAGAAGGTAGATCCTGCGGTAAGTGAGGGCCAGAAAAAAGAGAAGCATTATCTGGCAAAACAGAGCATATTCCTGTAGCAGAGCTCCCAGGAAAAGAGATGCCTGAACACAGAAAAGTTCTATAAAAAGAATAGTAAAGCCTCGTTTCATAAAGTCCTCTTTTCCGGCGGAAGTTCTGAAAGAATTGTTTCTAGATATACATCTGCCTCAAGATATTTTTGGGTGCGGATCAGATAATTCAGTGAAAAGAGATGGTTTTCCATATCGTGATTCCATTTTCGCACAAATTGATATTCTTGTTCCATTTCGGTTGTATATTCCAGCTGTTTCTGAAGAAAACTCATCTGCTGAACCAACAGTTCGTGTCTTTTTTCTCTGAGAGAAATGTTGTGAAAAGCCCTGGCTATGATCAGACAGCAGAGAAGATTGAGAAACCAGTACAATACGATCAGCCATTTTAACAAATGTAGCAAGAATTCTCCCACCTCTTCAGGTGGTGAGATGAATTGC
>ERZ1673748.2245-NODE-2245-length-15190-cov-6.596696_pt1 | contig 15190 bp, 8 predicted proteins | sample MGYA00580196_ERZ1673748 | MGnify/ENA primary metagenome ERZ1673748 (study PRJEB41218, sample SAMN15661796) | gut metagenome | host: Homo sapiens | place: Canada: London | collected 2015-08-20/2019-03-30 | study: EMG produced TPA metagenomics assembly of...
CTGCTGGATAAATAAGTTGCGGCAGGCTGTGTGTCGAAGACCACGAAAGTGTCTCCATCATACGGATCATTACAAGCTGCACATAAAACGATGAGCAGCATCCAGTATATTTTTTTTAATTTTTTCATCGTATATCGTTATTTAATTATTCATAATAAGGATTTTGTGTCAATAACGAGTTGTTGAATATATCTTCAGCAGGAATTGGCAAATACCAAGCATTATCATTATCCAGAACAGAACTCAGCCATTTATTTTCCGCTGTAAGGTTGTTCTCCATAATGATTGCTTTAAAGCGAGCTTTATACTTGAAGTTTTGTTGCTTGCCGTAGCGCAATAGGTCATACCAACGTTTGCCTTCTGCAGCAAACTCCATGTCGCGTTCATCCAATAGCATCTCCAATAACATTTCTTCAGTAGCTTCGTTGATATTGTCCGCACTGACTTCACTTCGTGGGTTTAGCTCTGAACGTTCGCGTATTTGATTAATGATAGACAATGCCTCTGTCCAGTTGGCGGAACCGCCGATACGAATCAGTGCCTCCGCTTTCATCAACATTACGTCTGCCATACGATAGATAATATAATTGGCATCCTGAATGGTACGTACGGCTTCCCGGTCAGCAACTCCCATTCCTGAATATTTCCAGATAATGCCGTTGTCCGGATAGCTAGCATAAGCAGTACCGGCAAATGAACCATAATAAGTGCGGCTTATTTCATCTCCTCTATGTTGTGTGTATTCTTCTATTAAGCGAAGAGTCATCGGCTCAGAATACATATATGAGTCTATTGTAACATCAGTGCCATAAGGGAAAACCTTGGATGGGCTTCCGCTTCCTTGTGCATAATTGGTTTCGTCATATTGTATTTCAAAGATAGATTCGTTACTGTTACCGGGATAGAACATATTGAACCATTGTCCGGGTGTCGACATAAATACTGGTCGCATAGCGGCTGTAGCATTGATTAGGTAATCAGCATACGTGACACATTCTTCGTATTCTTCTGCCCAAAGGCAAGTTTCCGCCATCAGTGCGTACAATGCCCATTTAGTGGCACGCCCTTTGGTAGCCCATGTTCCATCAAATGTTTCTTTGGCAGCATTAGTTGCTAACGCTGCACGTACGTCGCTTTTTATCAATTCCAAAATCTCCGTTTCGGATGACTTGGCTACGTCATTAGGCATGGCATCGTCTACGTAGGGTTCGGTAATCAAGGGCACCTCCCGGAAGTTACGTACCAGATACAGGTATGACAGTCCGCGTAGGAAATAAGCTTCCGTCAGATGTGAGTTCATTCTCGATTCATAATAACTTGCATCTTTGTCCATCACGGTCGGTGCATATTTTAACACAGCATTCGCCATACCGATCACTTGGTAGAAGGTACCCCACTGAACAGTTGATGTACTGGGCAACACCTGAAAGTTCTGAATCAGACCGGTTTTTGTTCCTCTACCGGGAACAATGACGGAACTCCCTCTCAATTCTCCCCAGTTGATGATATAGGGGACACAAGTACGCAAACGACTGTATCCCTGTGCGAGAATGGCTTCCACATCTTCAGAAGACTCCCAGTACATATCGGTAGATTGCTTATCTTTGGGCAGAATATCAAGCCAATCGCTGCATCCGCTCATCAACAAACTTCCGGATAGTAACAATATAGTAAATATCTTTTTCATGTTCGTAGATCTTTTAAAAACTTAAATTAAAGCCGGCAACAAGCTGAATAGAAGCCGGTGTAGTAGCACTATCTCTGGCATATGTGTTTTCGGTCTTCACTTCCGGATCCTGACCGGTGTATTTAGTCCAAGTAAAGAGGTTGTATCCGGTGACATATACATCAATATTACTAAATCCCCAACGCTGAATTATTTTCTTCGGCAAACGATAATTGAACGACAAAGATTTCAAACGCAGGTAAGAAGCATCTTCCACAAAGCGGTCAGAGCCCAGTGTGTTGTATCCTTCTCCATAGAGTGCACGCGGAATATCTGTCTGATCACCTTCGTTGCGCCAACGTCTAAGGACAGCCGTACTTTGATTGTCAATTCCGCGCATGGACTCATTGTTTAAACGGGTAGAGTTGACTACATCCTGTCCATAACGTCCGTAAAAAATAGCAGACAGCTTAAATTGCTTATAGCTGACATTAACACCAGCACCTCCGGTGAATCTCGGATTAGAGTTACCTAAATAGACAATATCATATTGGTTGATGACACCATCATGATTTATATCCTCGTAGAGAGCATCTCCGGGAGCTATGGTAGCTGTTCCATTCCGCATAACAATCGCATTGCCGGAAATATCTTTCATCACGTTGCCATCGGCATCACGTGCATACGTGGCATCTTTATTTTGACAAACGCCTTTGTAACGATAACCATAGAAAGAACCCATCGGACGTCCTTCTTCTCTACGGTATGCATATTCACCATTGTTGAAGGTATAGTTTTCTTCGGTATAGTTATCCGGCATTTCCGTAATCTTGTTCTCGTTGTGGGCGATGTTGAAGTAGAATCCAACACGCCAGTCTCTGTTTTCAAAAGGGACTGCATCAACACGGAATTCCCACCCTTTATTCGTCATCTTTCCAGAATTCATGTAGCTGACTTCATAACCATTTCCATAACCGATACTAGTTGGCATTTTAACTTTCTTTTGCAACAGATCTTTGATATATTTCTGATAGACATCGACCGTAAAGCGGAGTTTCCCTTTTAAGAAAGAAGCGTCCAGACCTGTATTATATTCAGTGGTTGTTTCCCATTTCAAGCGATTGAGCTGCATGGTGCTCGGGGTAATGGCACTCATATCCATGTAATTGTCACCGGAGGCGTATGAACCCAGATAGAGCGAAGCACCGGAGGCAGCATTTCCCGTCTGTCCCAAACTGAAGCGAAGTTTAAACTCATCCATCCAGTCGTTCGAGAAGTCCATGAATTTCTCATCTGCCAGATGCCAAGCGACACCGACAGTAGGGAACAGACCTAAACGTTCCGATTTACCCATAGTTGAGTTGCTCTCCAAGCCCAAAGAAGCATTGACGATATAGCGGTTCAGCAAAGTATAGTTCATTAAAGCTACCCCATTGATGCTACGTGTCTTAGAATCTCCGGAACTAATTTTACGTACGGCACTTCCGATAGTAGGGTCGGCAAGACCGGAAGAAGCATTACCGGAAGTTTCACTTCCATAGCTGGATTTTGTCGTTTCCACAGTACGGAACACGCCGGTTGCAATGATGCTATGCTTATCATTCCAATTTTTGCGGTAGATCAACTTGTTCTCCGTATTGATGGTCAATTGATCAGAAGAAGTATCCGTACTGCGGTTTGCATTGCTATCAGTCCAAGCAAGTCCGGTAGCTACTTGCGGCAAGAACATACGTCCTTTCGTATTACGGATATTCATGTTGACATTACCCCAGTAGGTTAGTCCATTCAATATGTTATATTCAATGTTGAAGTTCATCTTACTTTCCCGCTGGATGGTTTTGTTGACACTCTCATTCGCCATAGCGATAGGATTGTAGTATCGACTTTTCTTGCTGTCAAAAGCCGGGTCTAATGTGGAATTTTCGTTATGATTGAAATACTGTGAAGTATAATTTCCAGTTTCATCGTCAATATAATAAGGAGATTTGTTCGGTGCTTTGCGGAAAGCCTCTGTACGTACATTGTAATAGTTATTGTTTCTCGTAGATTGAACAAAAGAAAATTGCGTTGTGAAAATTAGCTTGTCAGAAAACTTGTAACGCACGTTCAACGAGGAGTTCAAACGGCTGAAGTCAGTTCCAACAGTCGTGCCGCCTTCGTCCAGATAGCCTAAAGAGAAACGATAAGTCGCTCTTTCACCTCCACCACTCATAGAAAAAGTATTTTCCCATGATTGCGTATTTCGACGTACTTCAGACAGCCAATCTGTGTTCTGGTTGTATTCATCAAAATAAGTCCAGTCCGGCTGATAACCGATCTCCGGAGAATTGTAAAGCATCTGCAGATAACTGGTAGAATTGGCAAGACCAATGTAATTGGCACTATTCCACAGAGCATCGGAAATTAAGGCTGAATATTGATTACCATCCAGCATCGGAATACTTTCCGGTTCAAACTTAGCGGAGAACTTGGAAGAGAAGCTGAAACGCGTTTTTCCCTGCACTCCCTGTTTTGTTTTGATGACCAACACACCATTAGCACCTTTGGTACCCCAAACAGCGGTAGCCGCCGCATCTTTTAAAACCTCAATAGATTCAATATCTTGCGGTGAAATATTCAGCAAGGCGCCCAAATCATCATTATTGATGGTCGAGAAATCTGTATTATCATCAATTTCAGCCGGATAAGGAACACCATCGACCACGATCAACGGCTCGGAATTGGCGTTCAGTGTACTTCCACCACGAATCTGGATAGAAGCACGTGCACCGGGGTCACCACCGCCTAATACAATGTCGACACCACCCAACTGTCCCTGCAGGGCATCTTCGATAGAAGTGACCGGAGCAATTGCTACCAAATCTTCCATGTTAACTTTCTGCGTGGCAGAAGATTGCTCTCTGGAACTGATACCCATATCGTTTCGTTCAATTCGTTTTCCCGAGATTACCACCTCATTGATTGACTGTGTATCGTCCTTCATGGTAATATTCAATTTAGTCTGACCGTTGTACTTGATTCGTTGAGTTTTCATTCCAATATAAGAAAACACGATGGTCAGATTATTTTCATTTGGTACTTTCAAGTTGTAGATACCGTCCATATTTGTGATAGTACCGCCTAATGAACGGTTTTGGGAATTAAGGATGTTAACGTTCACTCCCACCATAGGTTCTGCTGTCGCACCGAACATCTCGGTCACTTTACCGGACAGGACTTTAACTTGCCCAAAAGCTTCGCCGGCAGTTGCCGCGAATACGATAGCAATCAGTATGTATTTTAATAATTTCATAATCTCTATTTTTCTGTTAATCAAAAGACGTCATCAATCAGGTGGAAACAACCTTCTTCGTATGCAAACGGGAAATAGTTGTAGTCCGGAATCACATGACATTCTTTGTATCCTTCCAACTGGATACTCAGTGAAGTCCCATTATCTGTATAAATCAGTTGTGGCACAGTCGCTCCTTCTGTTTCTGCCGTACGTTCACTCCAATAACGCCCGCTCTTGAAATCAGATCCAATATAAGGATAAGAAGCTATCACATTTTGTTTGGCAGTCATGAAGTATGAGTTCAGATAGTTTGCTAATTTTGCTTTATCAAAGTCACCGGTCAACTCACCATTAGCATCAAATGAAGCGTTGGTTGCTCCCGGAATCCTATTATCCAATAACGCTTGTCTGATAGCTTCATTGGTAGGGATAAATGCGACAAACCGTCCTTTTAAGAAAATATTCATCAGTACTTGATTAGATATAATATCTGTTTGACGCAGTAATTGGGTAAAGCAATAATACGGATAATTCCTGTCCGCACAAATAGCAAGGTTGTAGTTCAAGTCACCACTTTCTGCCATAAATAGCTGATTACAATCAAAGCTGTAGGCACTGCCATTAGAGCCGTCTTTCAGTTTCGTAAATGGGAAGAAGACCTCTCCATTGAATTGAGGATTCAATTGCTGATTGAAAATAGCATTACAAGTAATTTCTCCGTCCTTAACAAACCAGAAGTTCCAACTGGACTGTGTAGGGATTACTTTCATTCCATTCTCCGGCAATTCACTTTCCTGACCACTAGGAATGCTAGCAGAGTGTAAATACATAATATTCTGTTTGGCAGAACTACTGATTTCTGACCAACCATCATCTCCCATTTCTTCCAATCCTTGAGTACTATAAACGGTTCTGATACCTGAAGCATCAAATTGGTCCGCAGTGGGAACAAGCATAATATATTTCACTAAATTAGATGTGTAAGAGGATATCAGGGAAGAACCTCCCAATGCATAAAGGAAAGAACGCGCATCCCGATATTGGAACAAAGGTCCTACTACAGACGCGAATGCACTCGGTTCCTGAATCTCGTTCATTCCATAGAGTGCACCGTTCACACACATGATTTTTTCGTTCAACATTGCCGGATTAATATTGATTGGCGAACCGAGCAAGGATTCCAGTTTTCCTGTTCCTATTTCTTCAGGGAATACCAATGAGCCACCATAGATAAACTGGTATAGAAAATAGTTAAGAGCCAATGGATCAACCTCTCCCAATGAAGAATAACCTCCGACTTTCCAAAAATTGTCGAAGAAATGATTAATGGCAGTGTTTGACGGTGCAAAGATGCTGTAAGCGGTAGCAGTCAATAACGTGAAATTTAGATAGCTGCTTGTAGGCCATTCGCAAGCAATATTCGGCAGACTGTTGTGCTGATATTGATAAAGTGTATCTACTCCGTATGCCGCAGCATAAGAGTTACTTAATGTATTATCGGCAATATATTCACCGAAAGAATCATATAAATTGAAAAAGATAGAATATTCATCTTGTTTCTTCAATTCGGTATAAATTGTTTCCAATGGTTCAATCACCCGGTCAACCGTATGAATATAGCCATTATTAGCAATTATTCCGTATTCTTTTACTGATGCATTAGATACATTGAAGCCATTGTCTCCTGTCCAAGTAGAGTTGGGATAAAAAGCTTCGTAGTTACTCTTCGCATCAATACCTTTCGTCTGGAAATAACGATAAGAGAATACCGGCAAATAGCGTTCCAAGTGGTATACCATAACAGAAGAACCTGTAGCAGTTGTCTCAATTGTTGGTGCGTCGCTGCTTCTTGTTCGGTGTTTGTAATACAGACCTGCAGCTACATTCTGCTCTTCTTCTGTTTCTGTGTTTCCCGTCGGACGGAAGTTAACCAGTTTTTCCTTATTATAAGAATAATAAAGTACGTGGTAACCTATTACTTTTTTTACCTCATCGACAGGCATGTCGTTAATAGTGGCATAACCTTTTTCGCTTAGATAGGCTTGGAAAGCGCTATCGTCTGGTGCCATAATAGTTAAGATTGCTTTACCTTCAAGCATTTGCTTGAAACCGGCAATCTCCACTCCTTGTAGGAAGATGGAATAGTTTCCGTGTTCACTAGAACTTAATACTTCCCATGCGTTGTCTGCCACCCAGTCGGGCACTTCGTAGTGCTCGTCCATATTGTCTTTACAAGCTATAAAGAGTAATGGAAGGCATAACAGCCAAAGCATTTTTCGTAAAAATGTTGCGTTTCTCATTGTTTGATAATTTATAAATTTCAAATATATTGCTTTATTCCTCAAAAAATAGTTCAATATCTAATGCATACTCGTGCTCTAGCATATAAGGATAATCAACATCAAATTCAGCATAGAAATCAGCATTAGTATGAGAACCACCGGGTTCATCTCTATTTATTGTTTCATTAAAGAAGACAGTGCCAAGCCCTGTACATTGCGATGTAACAGTTATTGTACATTTATTAAAACCGTATCCTCGTCCCTCATCTATTAAATATGATGTCGCCCATAAGTCATATAAAAAGGTTTAGAACGAACAAAATCATCATTTTTTAATAGTAAAACACTTGGATATGAAATGCAGTCGGGATCATCTATCCAATATAAACATTGATCAACCCTATCACCTGTATCGCCTCCATTAGCAGAATCATAATTGTATCTATACCCATTCAAAGTGTTAGCATAGACCCATGATTCAATTTCAAACTTCGTTGTATCTATATTAGCTTCTGCAAACGGCATTGCATTTAATTGGAGTTCAGACGTTTCTATAAAATAGTCTTCATTTCCACATGAAATAGTAGACAAGATTATACAAGGCAGACAAATAGCTTTAAAAAAATTGTACTTTTTCATAATATGATTTATAAGTTATTATTCACCGTATGCATCTTTCCAAGCCTTCTCGTATTCATTCGGGAATTCGAGTGAAAGAGCATAGTTCTCAATCATTGTGTATCCGTTTTCTGCAATCCGGACAGCATCTCCTGCATTATTTTTATTTAACCCCCATTTGTCCTCAAAATCATCAGGTATGCCGTCACCATCCGTATCCATTGGACCAGTTACGCTTACAGCAAATTCTACATCCCAAGTATTGGCAAGAGGATATTGGATTTCTAATTGCTGATTACGGAGAATCATACCTTTAGTACCTAACGAGGTTAATTCATCAATAATAAATGAATCAACATTATCACGTTTGGGTAAAACCGGTCCTACATTGTCCACTACCCAATGATAAGCTTCAGTGGCACTGGTTTTGCTAGAAATTTCCGGATGCAATGCATCCGGCTGACTTAAAAAGTTCATTGCACCACTGCAATAGGTACTCCAATTACCTTGCGTGAGTTCAATCCCGTTTAATGTACCATCTTTATCTTCATCATAAAAATTACCGATGCAATAAGAAGAAAATGTTCCGGTACCTGTTCCACCCGTAAATGGTTTGGTGGGATTCACTTGTTGATAGGTATCTACTAAGTAATCTCCACTACTACTTATTTGGTTAAAATGATATTTTGTTTCATCCTCAAACAGAGTCCTATCTGTTGTTGACGGATACGCTGTATTTACCCAAGTATAAGCCGGCCCTTTAATAAAATAATTATTTTCAATAACAGTATTGGAATCTCCAGAAGAATCACCTCCCGCATTATAAGCAGCCCCGTTTCCCCAATTATAGACTACATTGTTGATGTATTGATTTAATCCTTTGACTTTGAAGTTACGGGTTTTATTGTCTGCCAACAAATTGCGGAAACAGGTAATTCCACAGTCTATAGAAGTTTGCATTAACCCACCACAGGAGTGATTTTGGCATCCTTGAGCAATGATTGAATTTTGTATGGTACAATTATAAAGAGATTTGGATTGCTTCTCATTGTTGAAAGAGAAATTTTCATCTGTTGCCCATGTAAAAGAACAATGGTCATAAATTTGGTCATGACCGTGAGCTGCTCCTCCTGCATCTATTTCATCAGCACCATCAACTTGTCTGCCAGCACGCATACGTAGATAACGGATAATCACGTTATTAGCTCCACTAGAAGAAACTCTGCCATTATAAAGTACGATGCCAGGAGCAGGAGCTGTTTGACAGAGAACCGTCTGATTACTTAAGAACACAAGTACCTGCTTGTTTAAATCAATTTTACCTGCTACATTGAATACGATAATTCTACCTGGCTGACTGACGGCATCTCTCAACGAACCTGTACCGCTGTTGTTCGTATTAGTTACAACATAAACTTCTCGAGCATTACTAGCACGAGCTCCTTCAGAATTTCTACCATATCCTACTGCGCCCGGAAATGCCCGTGCATTGTCAGCAAAGACAGGAAATGCTGGACCAGAATTTGTATTTCCACCACTTTCTTCCTCCTCCAGATATGAACTGTGAGGATTGATGGCAGGATCTGCATCCTCCTCATCTACAGGTTCTTTATCCACGCAAGCCGCTAACGACGAAAGTGAAAACAAAAAGAAATATAAAATGCTTGTTAAGCATCTCACGGCAATTGGATATGCCTTTCTTTGAAAAGTTGCTGTGTTTCTCATTTTATATAAAATAATTAATAAATACTCATTTGATTAATAAATTAAATTCAAACCTAAAAAATTGTATATCCGTTGTCAAGTATACTTAATTATTTTGCTATTTACGTAATCAGTAGTTGAATATCTATTTTAATATTGATCCTCATCTTTATACGTAAAAATCAAGACTTTTTAGTTATTAAGGTACAATGCCCCATTGTGATGCATAAGCATCCTGAATTTCTTTGGTGTTGAAACATACAATCTCAATGTTGGGATAATAATCAATAGTAGCATCTATCCCAACTGAAGATTCGTCTAATTCATCTATGGGATACCATTCTGAATATTCTCCGTCATCCCATTCTACTCTATAATAAGCTGAATACCACGAAACTTCTGTTTCGCCAATCATAGTATCAATATTTGACTGTAATTTAGCCCATATACCTGTTATTAAATATAATTTATAGCCAATATCATCACCATTTGGTAATCTTACCATTTTATGCCAACTTACATTATTAACAGCCATTCCATTCCTATCTATAGAAAAGTCTTGTTCACAATACCCTTTATAACAATATTCTTTTTGAGTAGAATTATATACAATTCCAAGAACAAAGTCAATATCAGTTGGCCTAGCTGGTTCAAAAATGGATCTCCATTGATAATAAGTATTAACACTAACATTTCCGTTTACATAAGGACCTGAAGAACCATCGTCGTATGTTTCATCATAAAATCCTAATGTAATATCTAATGTGTAATCATTGTTTTCAGTATAAGGAAAATCTACATCAAATTCAACAGTAAAGGCTGAATTTGTGAAAGAAGAATCCGCTCTTTTAAGAATAATTCTATCGTAGAGCACCGTACTTGCTTCACCGTTCTTTAAGGTTACCAAAGCATTGCATAGTTCAATCGGATATGTATATGATTTACCATCATCAATTTCTATATTCAATTTAATTCGATGTTTTCCGAAAGGTATCAAGAAATTACCTTTTACATTCTTTCCACTTTGTGGATAAAGGCATCTAGTAAAATCTTCCTGATTATCAATATATACAAAACACTCATCTACATGATCACCCGTATTATACTGATAATCAAAATAAGGTTTTGTGAATAAATTCAGATTAACCATACATGTATTATCACTTGTCCCATCATTTAACAGTCCTTGCTGCACATCTCCTTGCACCAATGCAGTCTCTTCATATTCCATAAGGCCATTACCATCACATGAGATAGCAAACAAAGGAATAATTAAAAATAACATCGATTTGATAATTTGTTCTTTTTTCATGGTATTACATTTTATTTGTTCATTAATTGAAACTGTAGTCGAAAATTTCCTATCATTTCTATTTCTATATTATTTGTTCAGTTCAATACATCCCATAATGAAAGGTCCTGTTGCTTTAGCATCATTATCTCTCATTTTCTCTCCTATATAATACTCGAAACTACCGTCACGGTAAGGCTTACCACCTAATCCACCCACTTGGCAACATTTTGTCAATGTCAATGTTCCGTCCGAATTTGAGATTAGTAGTTTATCACACAGACCTTTAAAGGCCTTTTCTGCAATGGCACGATACTGACTATCAATATATCCTTTATTCACTGCTTTCATATAAGCATACATACATTGTGTCGTAACAGAAGCTTCCGGGAAATTACCGGTACGTGAAGGTTGATCAATCACCTGATACCATAAGCCATTTTTATCTTGGTATTTTGAAAGAGTCTCCGCTAATTCCTTCGTCCATTTAATCATATCAGCATAGCCTGAATGATCTTGGGGAATATATTCCAAAGCATCTACCAAAGCCATAAACCACCAACCAATACTACGTCCCCAGAAATTAGGAGAATGGCCAGTTTCCGGATCAGCCCAGCGCTGGCTCCGGTCCTCATTCCATGCATGATAATAAAGTCCCGTCTTGGTATCGTATGTATGCTGATGGCAGAGAGTGAACTGTTTAACAGCCTCATCAATCCATTCCGGACGATTAAATTCAGCTCCATATCTAGCCATAAAAGGAGAAGCCATATACAATCCATCCAACCACATCTGATTAGGGTATATTTTCTTATGCCAGAAACCTCCATCTGTTGTACGAGGTTGCTTTTTTAGCTGATCTATCAAATTCTCGATAGCCAATTTATATTTCTCCTTTTTGGTTTCCTTGTACAAATCAAACAGAACTTTTCCGGAATTTATATAATCCAGATTATAGGTTTCTTTCTTATATAAATGAATCTCTCCTTTGTCGTCTACCAAAGAATCAGCCCATGCCTCTACATAATCAAAGTACCTACGGTCTCCTGTTTTCTTCCAAACTTGTAACATCGCACAACAACCTACTCCTTGCGCATAACCAAAATACAGGCGTTTTCCATGATCCAGCTGCCACGCTTCCGGGAAACGACGAATTTCCGAATCGGCAAACAGACGATAATAAGTGTCGGGAGCAAAAGTATCCGTACGGAAAGGAACTGCCGGAAGTCCGGCTTTATTAAACAGATTCACTCTAAAGAAAGTCCCATAACCGTAGCGTACAGCTACAGGTGCAGAGACATAAGTTGAAGAAAGTGTTATCGAACTTCCATTAATCACAGCATCAGCCGGATAAAACCGCGCATCATTGCCGGCAATAAAAAATCCTTTTACCGGTTCATTGCCGGGTGTCTGCAGGCCACCTTCCGCAAATTCAAAATCTAATGTAATTTCTCTCCCATTCACTTTCATTGATTTGTAGAGAGGTCCTGAATAAACAATCTTTTTACCATATTGCTTTGCTAATGCCCAAGCTGCCAGCCGTTCGCCCGGTGCAACTTTATTTCGTGGATGTATGTCGGTAGAATCGGCTGCATCCGTCACTACTGCCATACCAATATTTTCAAGTCCACTTAACCATGTTTTTAATTGTGCTTCACGAATACCTGCCGGTTGCTTGTAATGTGGTGCAATCTGTACGAAATAGAAAGGCATATCCGGCTGATTCCATTCTTTCCGCCAACTATTAATCAGGTTAGTAAATACTTCCTGATATTTCTCATAACGAACAGAGTTGGATTCTCCCTGATACCAGATATCTCCTTTTACAGTGTACCCTACCATAGGAGCAATCATGCCATTCCACAAAGTAGCCGGAACCTTACACTTATCTTTTTCCCTACTCACCCTTTCTTTTGAATATTGTTTTAAGACATCAGCATACAGCGGATTGTTTTCCATCACTTTCATACTTGTCCAAGATTCAGCATGTGTTCCTCCCCAAGTAGACTGAATTAATCCAACCGGTGTACTCAATTCTTTATACAATTTACGTCCAAAGACAAATCCTACAGCAGAAAAGTCTTTCAGATTCTCCGGATTACAAACCACCCACTTTCCAACGCAATCTTCTTTCTCACCATCAGGTGCCAGTTGATGCTCTACATGAAACAGGCGGATTTCCGGAAAATCAGCATCTTTCATTTCTTCCGCTTCATTCAACATTCCTGTTTTCCATTTCACTTGCGGATTACGGGCTACGGGAAATTCCATATTTGACTGTCCCGTACAAAGCCAAACTTCACCTATTAATATATTATTGATCCGGATCTTATTATCACCTTTCAACATTACAGATTGTCCGGAAGTAGCAGCCGGTGTTTGTATCATCAGTTCCCAATGACCGTTTGCTAAAGCAGTCACCTTGTATTTCTTATGATCCCATGAAGTCTTTACCAAAATCTTTTCTCCGGGACGTGCTTTTCCCCAAAAACGTACTTTCGCATTTTGCTGAAGTACCATATTATCTGATAATATAGAAGGAAGTTGTATATCTGCATGAATACCTATTGGAAAGAAACAGACCAATAACCACAGACAAAAAATAATTCTACAGAATTTCATTGTATTTTATAGTTTTAGATTCAATATTTTACTGAATAAGCACATGTCAAAGATACCGCATTACATGGTAGAGTTAAAGAAAAGGAATATGGAGAATTCGACTTTCTTATGTAAATTCATATGTATAAAGCCCATCACACGCCTATTTTGTACGATTTTACAGGCTATGTACGATTTTCCAGTCTTTCTACCCTTCTTTTTTAATTCACTTTATTTATCTCAACCTTTCTCATAACCAATGCATCAATAATATCTTCATCTATCTTCACATCTTTTTTAGCCGTAATAGTCAAATTGTCAAAACAGAAATTGGATAATTTATATTGTTTTGATTTCTCTACAGCAAAAAAGGAATCACAATCCAGATGAATATTACGCATTGTAATATAGCTGGAATACGAGACTGGCATATCCTTGCGATCTTTCAAATCATAAAACTGTGTCCAAGGAGCAATAAAGATACAATTGCGGACATTTCCTTTTATATCTTCAACGAGGATGTACTTATATTGTTGGGGAGTATCCGGACGCATTTTCAACCACAACAGGCGTTTAGCCTGATCCAAATTACAGCGTCGAAGAATTATATTATGATTATATATCGATTCGCTACCGCAAGTCAGCACTCCGTGACAGAATCCAAAAGTACAGTCTTCAATGATAATATCACAATTGCCACCATTATCGGGATTTTGATCAGCCCATGGTCCTTTGCCGCCTTTTAATGCAATTGCGTCATCATTAACCGACATATAGCATCCCTTGACAAGTACATTTTTACATGCATCAATATCGATTGCATCCGTACTTGGAGCCTTTACGGGAGAAGAAGGTGAAAAGATATGCAAATCCAAAAGTTTTACACTATCACACTTATAAATGTGAGTTGTCCAAAACGGAGAATTAACAAGTCGCACATCTGAAACTTGTACATTATTGCTATGAGATATATGAAGTAGACGAGGACGCAATTCATCCATATTAGTACATTTAGGAATAACACGCCTCCGCAACCAGAATGACTTCCAATATCGTTCACCGTTTCCATCAACTTTTCCTTTTCCGGAAAGGGTGAAACCATCTACCTTATCAACATTAATCAAAGCTGAAAAGTACTTTAGGTTCTGTCCCTCCATCCGTGTTTCTATTACAGGAAAGTTGCTAATATCGTCACTACCTTTTAATATAGCTTTCTCTTCCAAATGCAAGTGTGTTCCCGGCTTAAAGAACAGCGCACCACTAAGATAAGTACCTTCAGGTATAACAATGACTCCGCCTCCATTATTAGACGCCAAATCTATAACAGCCTGAATTTTCTCTGTCTGTAACAGTGTACTATCATTCACTACTCCATAGTCGGTAATCAAGAAACTCTTTCCTAATCCATTTATATCAGTTTTTTCATTTTTGTAAAACCAATCCGGTATAATTTTACCATCGGGAAATTTTTCCTGACTAAACAGTTGCAGACTGCAACATGTCGCTACTATTAAAAATGCTGACTTTATCATTTTCTATATCTCGTTACTTTTTTTTGCAAAAGTACCGCATGTTTCCATTTGCCCCAAAGCAAAGGATATGGAGATATTGATTTTCTTATGGAGTTCTATGCAAAAGATTCAAATACTACTTGTCTATATACAATATTCCATATTCAGACTTATTTTTGTACATATATCGAATTAAAATAAAACGCTCTCTACAGTATCAAAAAAGCGCATCCTCTTTATAAA
>ERZ1673748.2264-NODE-2264-length-15072-cov-7.351934_pt1 | contig 15072 bp, 14 predicted proteins | sample MGYA00580196_ERZ1673748 | MGnify/ENA primary metagenome ERZ1673748 (study PRJEB41218, sample SAMN15661796) | gut metagenome | host: Homo sapiens | place: Canada: London | collected 2015-08-20/2019-03-30 | study: EMG produced TPA metagenomics assembly of...
CGTCCAGACCGTTGGTGTGCAGCATCAGCGGGCACTGGTACAGGCTGGGCATGGTCAGGTTCTCGATGACACACTCCGGCTTGACGTTGCAGAAGGTGCTGATCTTGCGGCGGATGTCGGTGCCCACGCTGCCGTCGGCACGCAGGATGATGATGTCCGGGTTGACGCCCATGCCCTGCAGCTCCTTGACCGAGTGCTGGGCAGGCTTGGACTTGTACTCGTTGGAGCCGGAGATGTAGGGCACCAGCACCACATGGATGAAGCAGCAGTTGTCGCGGCCCTGCTCCAGGCCCACCTGCCGGATGGCCTCCAGGAAGGGCTGGCTCTCGATGTCGCCGGTGGTGCCGCCGATCTCGGTAATGACCACATCGGCCCCGGTGGAGGAAGCCATGTTGTAGATGTAGCTCTTGATCTCGTTGGTGATGTGGGGGATGATCTGGACGGTCTGGCCCAGATAGGCACCCTGACGCTCCTTGTTCAGCACGTTCCAGTACACCTTGCCGGTGGTCAGGTTGGAGTACTTGTTCAGATTTTCGTCAATGAAGCGCTCGTAGTGTCCCAGATCCAGATCGGTCTCGGTGCCGTCATCGGTCACGAACACCTCGCCGTGCTGCAGCGGGCTCATGGTGCCCGGGTCCACGTTCACATAGGGGTCCAGCTTCTGGCTGGCCACCTTCAGGCCGCGGCACTTCAAAAGCCGGCCCAGAGATGCAGCGGTAATGCCCTTGCCCAGACCGGAGACCACGCCGCCGGTCACAAAAATAAATTTTGCCATAAAAATATACCTTCCTCTTTCGTAAAATAAAACTTTTCTATAAAAGGCTCGCTCCCGGCGCACCCCTTTCCCTGCGGGTGCGGGGCGAAGCCCTGTGTCTCATTCGCTTCTGTCAGCGTACTCTTCCAGCACCTCCTGCGCCACCTCGGCGCGGTCGCGGCGGGTGTCCATAGCCTGTTTTTCAAGGTAGCGGTGCGCTTCGGCCTCGGTCATGTGGGCGTGCTCTACCAGACAGCACTTTGCCCGGCTGACCAGCCGCAGCTGCCCGATCTTGTCCTGCAGGCGGGCGTTTTCCTGCCGCAGTCGCTGCAGGCGGTGGTTGCCGGCAGCCGCCATGTGCATGGCCTGCAAAAACAACGGGGTGGTGAAGGGTTTGCTCAGCAGCAGCACCCCCTGCTCGTTCAGGGGGGCAAGCAATTGCTCAGCCTGTGCGGCCTTTACCAGAAAGACCACACCGGCATCGGTCTGCTCCACAGCGGTGATGCACAATTCGTGCCCAAACTCATCGGGCAGGGGAGCGTTGACCACGATCAACTCAAAATCAGATTCCGACATTCTGCGCCGTGCCTCGGCTCCGCTGGGAATGATCACCGGGCGGCTGTAACCTATCTCGGACAGCCGCGCGGCAATATACTCGTTGGAGTTGGCACCGGCGCTTACGATCAGTGCGCGTCCCATTTTCCGCACTCCTTTCTCCTGCGCTGGCAGGGATCAGATGGCGTTAAAATAGTAGACGCGCTCGTGCTCGGCCCGGTCAGGCGCACTCCGCAGTGCAGCGCAGCGCTTGAGCTCCTCCGAGAAATAGCGTTTAGAAAGCCCCTCTGGCAGCACCCGGCGCAGGAACTCGCTCTCCTCGGCCACCTGCACCGCCTCCTCAAGGGTGGCGGGCAGGGTCTCAAGCCCCAGTCCCTTGGCTTCGGCGGCATCGAACAGGTTGCGGTTCACCGGCGGCTGCAAGACCATGCGCTGCTCAATGCCGTCCAGTCCGGCGGCAAGGATCAGGCCAATGGCCAGATACGGGTTGCAGGCGGGGTCCGGGCTGCGCAGCTCCATGCGGCAGTTGTCGCCCTTCACCTGGGGGATGCGCACCAGCTGGCTGCGGTTCTGGCGGCTCCAGCTCACATAGCGGGGGGCCTCGTCACAGCCAAAGCGCTGGTAGCTGTTGGGCAGGGGATTGGTGAACACGGTCAGCTCCCGGCTGTGGGCCAGAACACCTGCCATAAAGCTGCCTGCAATGCTGTCCGGGGCAATGTCGCCCTCAAACAGATTGCGGCCGTCCATGCAGAGCGAAAGGTTGATGTGCAGGCCGCTGCCTGCCTGATCCGGCAGGGGCTTGGGCAGGAAGCTTGCATGGATGCCGCTGCGGGTGGCAATGGCGCGCACGATCTGCTTGAACATCATCACGTTGTCGGCGGTCTTGAGGGGGCCTGCGTGGTGGCAGTCGATCTCGTTCTGGCCGTGGCCGCTCTCGTGGTGGCTGTGCTGGGGGGCCAGCCCCATCTGCTCCATGGTCAGGCAGATGTCCCGGCGCAGGTTCTCGCCCGCGTCCAGCGGGGCCACGTCGAAGTAGCCGCCAAAGTCGATGGGGATGCGGGTGGGGCGGCCCCGGTCGTCGTTCTCAAACAGATAGAACTCGCACTCGGCACCCACGTTGCAGGTAAGGCCCAGCTTGCGGAAGCGGCGGTTCATCTCCCGCAGAAAGCCCCGGCAGTTGCCGCCAAAGGGGCCGCCGTCCGGCTTTTCCACGTCGCAGAAGAACTGCATCACCCGGCCCTCGGTGGGCCGCCAGGGCAGGATGGTCACGGTGGGCAGGTCGGGGCGCAATACAAGGTCGCTTTCCTCCACCTTCATGAAACCGGCAATGGAGCTGCCGTCGAAGCACACGCCGTCCTCCAGGGCCTTGGGCAGGTCGCTGGCCAGCACGGCGATGTTCTTCTGGGTGCCAAAGATATCGCAGAAGGCAAAGCGCACGAATTTGACGTTGTTGTCCTCCACGAAGTCCAGCACGTCCTGTTGGGTCGAATACCGCATAAAGATCCCCTTTCAAATAAAACGCCCAAAGGCCTGCCCCCTTGCGGAAGCAGGTCTTCAGGCTGGTGTAAGAAATAGGAAAAGGAGAATGTCTCAATTGATGGTCCGCAGCCTACGGATGATGCTGTTTTACGCGATGCGATCAGACGTAGTAGAGCATCTTGCTGTAGCTGGGCAGCGGCCAGTAATCCTCGCCGCACAGGGTCTCGGCGTCGTCGGCGGCGGCACGCAGGGTGTTCATCAGGGGGATCACGTTATCCCGGAAGGCGTCGGCCTTCAGGGCCTCGGTGGGCAGGGCCTTGGCGGCATCCACAGCATCCTGCAGGGCGTCGATGGCGTCGCTCATGGCGTCGGCGTCGGCGGACAGGCGGCCCAGGGTCTTGGTCTCACTGCGCACGCTGATCTTTTCGCTGACGGCCAGCTTGGAAGCGGCGGTGTTGGCTACCTCGCTCATGTAGGCGTTGACGGCAGGCAGCAGCTGCTTGCGGGCCATCTCCAGCATGGTCAGGGCCTCGATGTTGATGACCTTGGCGTAGTGCTCCAGCTCTACCTCGTAGCGGCTGTGCATCTCCACCTTGGTCAGCACCCCGAACTCTTCCATCAGGGCGATGTTCTTGGGGTCGATGAGGGCCGGCAGGGCAGCGGGGGCGTTCTTCTTGTTGGGCAGGCCGCGCTTGGCAGCCTCGGCCTCCCACTCGGCAGAGTAGCCGTTGCCGTTGAAGATGACCCGGCGATGGTCCCGGATGGTGCGCTTGATCAGGGCGATGGCGGCACTGGTAAAGTCCTCGGCACCCTCCAGCTCGTCGGCGTAGCCCTTCAGCTCCTTGGCCACGGCGGTGTTCAGGATGGTGTCGCAGTCGCTGAGGTTCTGAGAAGAACCGGGCATCCGGAACTCGAACTTGTTGCCGGTAAAGGCAAAGGGAGAGGTGCGGTTGCGGTCGGTGGTGTCCTTGCTGAACTTGGGCAGCACGTCCACACCCAGGTCCATCTTCATCTTGACGGGGCCTGCGTAGGGAGAATCGGAGGCAATGGCGTCGATGACAGCCTCCAGCTCCTCGCCCACAAAGATGGAGATGATGGCCGGAGGTGCCTCGTTGGCACCCAGACGGTGATCGTTGCCGGGAGTGGCCACAGAGGTCCGCAGCAGGTCGGCGTACTCGTCCACAGCCTTGATGACGGCGGCCAGGAACACCAGGAACTGCAGGTTCTCCATGGGGGTGTCACCGGGATCCAGCAGGTTCTCCTCGGTGGTGGACAGGGACCAGTTGTTGTGCTTGCCGCTGCCGTTGACCCCCTCAAAGGGCTTTTCATGCTGCAGGCAGACCAGACCGTACTTGGGAGCGATCTTCTTCATCATCTCCATGGTCAGCAGGTTGTGGTCGATGGCCACATTGGTGGTATCGTAGATGGGGGCCAGCTCATGCTGGCAGGGGGCCACCTCGTTGTGCTTGGTCTTGGCGGGCACGCCCAGCTTCCACAGCTCCTCGTCCAGATCCTTCATGAACGCAGACACCTCGGGGCGGATGACGCCGAAGTAGTGCTCCTCCAGCTCCTGGCCCTTGGCAGAGGGGGCACCGAACAGGGTGCGGCCGGTGAGGATCAGGTCCTGACGGGCCTCGTAGTCCTCTTTCTTGATCAGGAAGTACTCCTGCTCCGGGCCCACGGTGGTGGAAACGTAGTCCACATCCTTGCCGAACAGCTTCAGGATGCGGATAGCCTGGCCGGACAGGGCGTTCATGGAGCGCAGCAGGGGGGTCTTTTTGTCCAGTGCCTCGCCGGTGTAGCTGACAAAGGCGGTGGGGATGCACAGCACGTCATCCTTGACGAAGGCGTAGCTGGTGGGGTCCCATGCGGTGTAGCCGCGGGCCTCGCAGGTGGCGCGCAGGCCGCCGGAGGGGAAGGAGGAAGCGTCGGGCTCGCCGCGCACCAGCTCCTTGCCGGAGAACTCCATGATGGCGGTGCCGTCGCCCACGGGGGACACGAAGCCGTCGTGCTTCTCACTGGTGATGCCGGTCAGCGGCTGGAACCAGTGGGTGTAGTGGGTGGCACCCAGCTCCATGGCCCAGCGCTTCATGACGCTGGCCACCACGTTTGCCACCTCAATGTCCAGCGGAGCACCCTTGTGCAGGGTGTTCTTGAGGCTCTTATAAGTAGCGCTCGGCAGGCGCTCCTTCATCACATGCTCGTTAAAGACCTTGCTGCCGTAGATCTCCATAACATTTGCTGCCATAAATCCTACTCCTTACTTGATCTTATGTTTCCCAGCTCCCGCCCCGGAGCTGCCGGAAAGCGGGCCCCAAAGCACGAAAGACTTCTTAACAAAAACGGCGCTGCGAGTCAGGAGGTGACCCACAGCGCCGTTGCTGTCTATGGTTTGATTATAGCCCCGGCGGGCCAAAAAGGCAATTGACAAATCTGACGATTCTGTACAAACAGCTTCCTGCATTTTTGGAGCATCCGCACTTGGTATGACTTTTGAACCTTTAAACCGGAACAGAACGATTTGAAATTGCCTCCGCTTGCGCTCTGGCAATAGCAGCGGAAATAATATTTTTAAATTTGCAGTTCCGGCAGGCCTGCGGGCCCGCCGGAACTGTTTTTTCACGGGAGGAGTCGTTACGGACAATTGCATTTGCAAAACCTAGGCTTATCCGTTGCGTGACAGCCGCAGATGCTACTACCCGCTACGGGCCCTTCTCGTGAAAATGTGTTTGGAGCGGCCCGCGGTTGTGCAACAATGAAAGCCCCAGTGGGGCTTTCAAGTGGCAGAGCGGTCTGCGTTAGCAGATGGAGGGGTCTAAACCCCGACAAGCTCCGCAGGACGCGACAAACACGAAAGTATAAAATAAAATTACCTTAATGAATTGCAGAGCGAAGCGGAGCAATTTTTAAATCGTCGTCAAATAACCTGAAAGAGGAAGAACTTCAGGTAGTTGGTCTCCGGCACGCCCCACAGGATGGGGTGGTCCGGGGCCTGCTGCTTCACCTCGATCTGCCGCAGCTGCCGGTGGGCGTCCTTCGCCGCTGCTTTCAGCATCTTGATGAACAGCTCCTCGGTGGCAAAGTGGGAGCAGCTGGCCGTGGCCAGATATCCGCCCCGGGGCAGCAGCTTCATGGCCCGGTAGTTGATCTCCTTGTACCCGCGCATGGCGTTGTCCACCGTGCGGCGTGCCTTGGTAAAGGCGGGCGGGTCCAGGATGATAAAGTCATAGGGGTGGCCCTCTTTTTCCAGCCGGGGCAGCAGCGCGAAGGTGTCCTCGCACAAAAAGTCCATATTGGTCAGGCCGTTGCGCGCAGCGTTGCGCTGGGCCATGGCAATGGCGTCGGCGCTGATGTCGGCAGCGGTGACCCGGGCGGCCCCGCCCTTGGCAGCGTTCAGCGCAAAGCTGCCGGTATGGGTGAAGCAGTCCAGCACCGTGTGGCCTGCTGCCAGCCGTGCCACGGCCCGGCGGTTGTACTTCTGGTCCAGGAAGAAGCCGGTTTTCTGGCCGTTCTCAAAGTCCACATGGTAGAACACGCCGTTCTCGCAGATCTCGGTCTGGGTGCTGGCGGGGTGGGTCTCGCCGGGCAGGTCGAACCAGCCCTTGTTCTGCTCCAGCCCTTCCTTGGCGCGCAGGGCCTCGTCGTTTCGCTCGTAGATGCCGGCAATGGTCTGGCCGTCGGCCCGCAGCACCTCGGCCAGCAGGGGGAACAGCACCGGCTTGAGCTTTTCCATGCCCACGCTGAGGGTCTGGGTGACCAGGATATCGTGGAAGCGGTCCACGGTCAGGCCGGGGAACTGGTCGGCCTCGCCAAAGATCACCCGGCAGGCGGTCAGGTCGGCGGGCTCCAGCACGGTCTTGCGGTAGGCCCAGGCGTATTCGACCCGGCGCTTCCAGAAAGCGGCATCAAAGGTGTCGTTGGCGTTGCGGGAGATGAGCCGCACCCGGATCTTGCTTTTCAGCGAGAGAAAACCGGTGCCAAGATAGGCACCCTTTGTGCTGACCACATCGACCAGCGTGCCGTTTTCAGGCTCTGATTCCGGGGAACCCAGGATGTCGTTTTCGTACACCCAGGGGTGGCCGCCCACCAGCAGGCCCTCGGCGTGTTTGTTGACGGTGTATACAGGATAAGCGCGTTCTTTCATGGAGATCTCCTTGGTTGCTCTTTTCAAATTCACCCCTTTATAATACCATAGATCCATGGTATTATAAATAAGAAATTTCCAAAAAAGACCGGAAAGAGGGGATCTGCAATGGAGATCGAACGCAAATGGATGGTGACCGGCTGGCCGGAGGGCCTGCCCATGGAGGAAGAATTTGCCATGCGGCAGGGCTACATCAGTGTGCGGCCCACGGTGCGCATCCGGGAGGAAGCCCTTGCGGGCGGCAGGACCGACTATGTGCTCTGCTTCAAGAGCGAGGGCGGCCTTGCCCGGGAGGAGATCGAGCGCAGCATCGACAAAGAACTGTTTGAGGAGCTGGAACACAAGATCATCGGCAAACCCCTCATCCCCAAGACCCGCCGCACCTACCGCCTGCCGGACGGCAGCGCGCTGGAAGTGAACCATGTGGACGCAGGCCGGCCCACCGCGTTCTGGTATGCGGAGGTGGAGTACCCCACCGTGGCCGCCGCCAACGCCTGGCAGCCTGCCGCCTGGGGCCTTGCCGATTACCTGAGCGACGAGGTGACCGGCCAGCCCGGCCAGAGCATGGGGGCCTACTGGCTGCAGACCCGCGGCTGACCCCTTATATTATAAGAGAGAAAGGATCGTATCGTTACGAAAAAGGCAAGATTCAAGCTGGAGCTTCAATACAACTCCCCGGTGATCCTCACCTTTTTTCTGCTGTCGCTTCTGGTGCTGTTCCTCGACCAGTGGACCGGCGGCTGGACCACCATGCACCTGTTCTGCGTCTACCGCTCGTCGCTCAAGGACCCGCTGTTCTACATCCGGCTGTTCGGCCATGTGCTGGGCCACGCCGGGTGGGAGCACTTCCTGAACAACATGCTGCTGCTGCTGGTGGTGGGCCCGCCCATGGAGGAAAAATACGGCAGCATCCCCCTGCTGAAGGGCATTGTGCTGACGGCCCTGGTCACCGGCGTGCTGCAATGCGTGCTGTTCCCCCGCACCGGGCTGCTGGGGGCGTCGGGCATCGTGTTCATGCTCATCATGCTGTCGTCGCTGGCGGGCTTTTCCGGCGGCATCCCGGTCACCATGCTGCTGGTAGCGGCGCTGTACTTCGGCCAGCAGGTGTACGACATCATCCTCGTGCACGACAACGTGGCCAACTTCATGCACATCGTGGGCGGGCTGTGCGGCACGGCCTTCGGCTACTATTTCGCGCTGCCCCGCCGCAAACGCCGCCGGTGACCCTGTGCACCGCACAGAAACAGTCAACGGGAATATTCCATAAATTTTACGGGACCGCAGGCCGGATTTTCGGCGGATGCGGAAAGATTTTGCCTAAATGCCTATAAACATATTGACATTCTAGGTAAATATGTTTATGATACGGGTACCGGGTCCGAGCAGACCGGAAACATGCAAAAGGAGGAGCCTGTCATGATGATGTCCAGCGCAATGTGTTGTCCCTGTTGTTGTTCCATGTGCGCATCCCAGGCAGAGCCTTTTGCGGCAGGGTGTGTTGTAAGCGCGCCCGCACAGCAGCACTGAACACAGGTTTGGTGCAAAACGGAACTGCGATCTGCCTGGGAGCTTCCTGCAAGCTCCCGGGCTTTTTGTATCGGTCCGCAAATCCACAGGAAAGAAAGGGAGGGGAGTCGGCAATGGACTGGAACGTCATCCAGCAATATTTGCCGCTGTACCAGAAGGCTGCCGTACTGACCGTGCGGCTGGGCGTGGCGGGGATCTTCTTTGCGATCCTCATCGGCCTTGTCTGTGCGGTGATCCAATATGAGAAGGTGCCGGTGCTGCGGCAGCTGGTGAGCATTTACATCCAGCTGTCCCGCAACACGCCGCTGCTGGTGCAGCTGTTCTTCCTCTACTACGGCCTGCCCAAGGTGGGCATCAGGACCAACGCCGCCGTGTGCGGCATCGCAGGTCTGGCGTTTCTGGGCGGCAGCTACATGGCAGAGGCATTCCGCAGCGGGCTGGAGAGCATCGAGCCCATCCAGACCGAAAGCGCCTACAGCCTGGGCATGAGCAAGGCCCAGACCATGCGGTACATCATCCTGCCGCAGGCCATGTCCACCAGCATGCCGGCCTTCATGGCCAACGTGATCTTCCTGCTCAAGGAGACCAGCGTGTTCAGCGCCATCAGCCTGATGGACCTGATGTTCACGGCCAAAGACCTCATCGGCATGTACTCCAAGACCCTCGAGTGCCTGTTCCTGGTGGTGGTGTTCTACCTCATCATTCTGCTGCCGGTATCCATTGTGGGCAGCCTGATCGAAAGGAGGCTGCGCTATGCCGGATTTGGGTCTTGACGTCCTGTTCAAGGGCAAAAACATGATCCGCCTGCTGGGCGGCCTGGGCGTGGCACTGAAGATCAGTGCCGTGTCGGTGCTCATCAGCCTGCCGCTGGGCATCCTGCTGGGCGTGCTGATGACCTTCCGCAGCCCGATCCTCAAAGCCATCCTGCGGCTGTATCTGGAGTTCATCCGCTTCATGCCCCAGATGGTGCTGCTGTTCCTGGTGTACTTTGGCACCACCCGCGCCTTCGGATGGGACCTGTCGGGCGAGACGGCGGCGGTCATCGTGTTCGTGCTGTGGGGTGCCGCCGAGATGAGCGACCTGGTGCGCGGCGCGCTGATTGCCATCCCGAAGCACCAGTACGAGAGCGCGGAAGCGCTGGGCATGAGCCGGGCGCAGACCTACTGGTACATCATCATCCCGCAGACCGTGCGGCGGCTGATCCCGCTGTCCATCAACCTGATCACCCGCATGATCAAGACCACCAGTCTGGTGCTGATGATCGGCGTGGTGGAGGTGCTGAAGGTGGCACAGCAGATCATCGAGGCCAACCGCACCGCCAGCCCCAACGCGGCGTTTGGCATCTACCTCACGGTGTTCGTGTTGTATTTCCTTGCCTGCTGGCCCATCAGCCTGCTGGCAAGCTGCCTGGAAAAGAAATGGAAGTGACCGCAGATGGCAGAACCTATTTTGACTGTTGAACATCTGATCAAGGCATACGGCGAGACGCCGGTGCTGGACGATATCAGCTTTGCCGTGAAGCCCGGCGAGGTCATTGTGGTGGTGGGCCCCTCCGGCTGCGGCAAGAGCACCCTGCTGCGCTGCCTGAACGGTCTGGAACCCACCCAGAGCGGCCGGGTCCGCCTGGGCAGCGAGACCGTGGCCTACGGCGGCAAGAACCTGACCCAGCTGCGCCAGCGCATCGGCATGGTGTTCCAAAGCTACGAGCTGTTCCCGCACCTCACCGTGCTGGACAACATCCTGCTGGCCCCCACCAAGGTGCAGAAGCGCCCCAAGGCCGAGGTGCAGAAGGAAGCCGAGGCCCTGCTGGACCGCGTGGGCCTGCTGAACAAGAAAAACAGCTACCCGCGGGAGCTTTCCGGCGGCCAGAAGCAGCGTGTGGCCATCGTGCGGGCGCTGTGTATGCACCCGGAGATCCTGCTGTTTGACGAAGTGACCGCCGCCCTCGACCCCGAAATGGTGCGCGAGGTGCTGGACGTGATGATGGATCTGGCCAAGAACGGCCGCACCATGATCATCGTCACCCACGAGATGCAGTTTGCCCGCGCCATTGCCGACCGGGTGCTGTTCCTCGACGGCGGCAAGATCGTGGAGGAGGCTCCCCCGAAGGAGTTCTTCGACCACCCCAAGACCGAGCGCGCGCAGCGCTTCCTGCGTACCTTCACGTTTGATGCTGTGAAATGAGTCACAGATCATATAAAAAAGGCCCCGGGTGGTCCGGAGCCGCACTGGGAAAGTGATTGTAAAGGAGTAACCGATCATGAAACAGTCCAAAATTTCGCGTCGTTCCTTCCTGCTGGGTCTGGGTGCCGTGTCTGCGGCAGCCGTCCTGACCGCATGCGGCGGTTCCTCTTCCACGGCCGCTTCCGGCAGCGCAGCATCTGGCAGTGCTGCATCCGGCAGCAGCGTGGTGTACCGCACCCTGGATGAGATCAAGGCATCCGGCACCATCAACATCGGCGTGTTCTCCGACAAGAACCCGTTCGGCTATGTGGACGAGAACGGCGAGTATCAGGGGTACGACGTCTACTTCGGCAACCGTCTGGGCGAGGACCTGGGCGTGGAGATCAACTACGTTTCCACCGAGGCTGCCAACCGCATCGAGTACCTGCAGACCGGCAAGGTGGATGTGATCCTGGCCAACTTCACCGTCACCCCGGAGCGTGCCGAGGAAGTGGACTTCGCTCTGCCCTACATGAACGTGGCCCTGGGCGTCATCTCCCCGGACAGCGCCGTCGTCACCACCCTGGACAACTGGAACGCTGACGACCAGATGATCGTCATCTCCGGCACCACCGCCGAGACCTACCTGACCAAGGAGTACCCCGACATCCCGCTGCAGAAGTACGATTCCTACGCCACCGCCAAGAACGCCCTGGAGAACGGCAACGGCGTGGCATGGGCCAACGACAACACCGAGGTCATCGCCTTTGCCAACCAGAACCCCGGCTACACCGTGGGCATCGCTTCTCTGGGCAGCCAGGACACCATCGCTCCCGCTGTGAGCCAGGGCAACACCACCGTTCTGGACTGGCTGAACGAGGAGATCCGGAAGCTGGGCGAGGAGAACTTCTTCCACAAGGATTACGAGGCCACTCTGGTGGACACCTACGGCATCGACTACGAGGACGAACTGGTGGTCGAGGGCGGCGTGGCCGCCGGTGCTGACGCTTCCAGCGAAGCCGCTTCTTCCGAGGCTGCTTCCAGCGAAGCCGCAGCACAGTAAACCGGAAAATGGTTCAAGGGCAGGCAGGGGCAAAACCTTTGCCTGCCCTTTTTGTGCGCCCGATTGCACCCGGGGCACGAACGTGCTATACTGGAAGAAAAAACGACAGGGAGGGACAACGCATGAAATTGACATCCGCAGGCGCAAATAAAATGATCAAAGCATGGAACGAAGACCTGGAGGGGCTGCTGAAAAAAGAAGAAGCGGAAAGCAGAACGACCTATGGAATCAATGAGGAACCGCTGCCCGCAAACTACGACTTTGCTCGGATGCAGCAGCAGATGGATGCGCTGAACCAGAAGATCGCTGTGCTGCGTCATGCAGTGAACGTGTTTAATACCACCACTGTGTTGGAGGGATTTGGGTTTACCATCGACGAGGCACTGGTGCGCATGGCAATGCTGACAAAAAAGAAGCAGCGTCTGGCACAGATGAAGCAGGTGCCGTCGCTGGTGCGCACATCCCCCGGCTATGGCAGCAACACTCCGGAAATGACCTGCCGCAACTACGATGCAGAACAGGTGGAACAGGAGTACCGCCGTGTCAGTGATCAGCTGACGGCTTTGCAGCTGACGCTGGACCGCGCCAATCTGCTTTTGGAATTTGAAGTGGAGCTGGAGGGGTGACCGTGATATTCCGGGGTGAATGCGTTTTTATTTGAATCTGGGAGAGCCATAAGGTTCTGGTACAAGGTTACAAATTTGGGTTGTTTTGTTATTTGATCAAGGTTATGGATAAGGTTAAGGCTTTGATAAAATGCAGCAATGCAATCGCGCGTGCATCTAAAAGCCTCCGTATCGGCTTTTGTCGGTACGGGCGGGGAGGCACGGTTTCAGCCGCATCTAAGAGCAACAGGGCAGGCAGGGGCAAAACCTTTGCCTGCCCTTTTTGTGCGCCCGATTGCACCCGGGGCACGAACGTGCTATACTGGAACAAAAAACAACCAAGGTTGTACAAAAGCGAGGAAACGACCATGAAGCGGGCATATATCAATGGCATTCTGCTGGACGGCACCCAGCATATGGAGCCGCAGGCACACAAGGTGCTGCTGTGCGAGGACGGCGTCATCACCGCCGTTGCGGACGAGGGCACCGACCTGGACGGCTATGAGGTCATCGACCTCCACGGCGGCTATGCGATGCCGGGCCTCATCAACCTGCATGTGCATCTGGCCGGCAACGGCAAGCCCAGCGCAAAGCCGCGGGATAATGCGGCGCTGGTGCGTAAAATTCTGAGCAACGGCCTGACCCGTGCGGTGGCCTACCGCATGGTGTGCAGCTATGCAAAGCTGGAGCTGCTGGGCGGCGTGACCACCATCCGCACCGTGGGCGGCATCGCGGATTTTGACACCCGCTGCCGGGACGATGCCCAGGCCGGGAAGATCCTGGCCCCGCGCATTCTGGCCGCCAACGAGGGCATCTCGGTGCCGGGCGGCCACATGGCAGGCTCGGTGGCCGTGGCGGCCCACAACAACGGCGAGGCCCTGACCCAGCTCACAAAGGCCAGCACCCAGCGGGTGGACCTTGTCAAACTGATGATCACCGGCGGCGTGCTGGATGCCGCCGAAAAGGGCACCCCCGGCGAGCTGAAGATGCCGCCGGAGATGGTAAAGGCCGTGTGCGATCAGGCCCACGCCATGGGCTATCCCGTGGCGGCCCACACCGAATCGCCCGAAGGGGTGAAGGTGGCGCTGGAAAACGGCGTGGATTCCATCGAGCACGGCGCAAAAATGGACGAAGAAACGGTAAAACTGTACAAGGAGCACGGCGCGTTCCTGTGCACCACCATTTCCCCGGCGCTGCCGTATGCGCTGTTTGACACGGCGGTGTCCGGTGCGTCGGAAAAAGACCAGTACAACGGCAGGATCGTGTTTGACGGCATCGTGGAAAGCGCCAAAACGGCGCTGGCCAACGGCATCCCGGTGGGCCTTGGCAACGACGTGGGCTGCCCTTACATCACCCAGTACGACTTCTGGCGGGAGCTGTGCTACTTCCACAAGTATTGCGGTGTGAGCAACCAGTTTGCCCTGTACACCGCCACCCTGCGCAACGCGCAGCTGGCCGGGGTAGGGGACGTGACCGGCTCGCTGGAAGTGGGCAAGAGCGAGGACCTCATCGTCACCCGTCAGAACCCGCTGGAGGACCTGCGGGCGCTGCAGCATCTGGAGCTGGTGGCCTGCCGGGGCCGCATGGTGAAAAAGCCCGCGCCCAAGCGCAGCCAGACCGTGGACAAGCTACTGGACCCCTATCTGGAATAAGAATTTATCATAGAAAGGCTCTCCCGCAAGGGGGAGCCTTTTTACATGCTCGCCATGACGGCCAGAATGCTCTGCCAGCTTTTGGTGCGGGCGCAGGTGGGGGCCGGGCGTGCCGGACGGCTCACCGGCGGGGTCTGGGGCTGCGTCTGCAGCTGGGCGGCAGCCGGTACGGCCGGGTGGAAGAACATCTCCACCGTGCCGCTCTGCCACTGTGCGGCCAGCTGGGCAGCCTCCGGGTCGGCCTGCAGGGTGCGGCGCTCGGCTCCGGCCAGACTGTCGGCCAGCCAGTACAGGATGGCAGCCACCGGCAGGCAGGGGGCCTTGCTCAGGGTGCTGTAGCTCCAGTGGGCACCCCGGCCCACAAAGCTGTCCACCGTGATGACGGCCCCGGTGCGGGCGTCACGGGGCAAAGGCAGATCGCAGTCCGTGCCCGCCAGCGTTTCCAGCTCCTGCACCATGCGGTCGGTGCGGGCAGCGTCCAGCCGGTCCTCGCGGCAGCAGGCGTGGAAGTCGGTGTCCTCCAGCAGGCTCTCGGCCTTGGCGGGGAACTGCCCGGTGAGCTGGCCGCTCTCGTTGTGGCAGAGCATCCACCCCTTGCGGAACAGCTGGAAGTTCAGTCCTCTGCGGCCCATCGTGGAGTAACACACGGTGGCGCAGTGCTCCCCGGGCATCCGCCGGACTTCCAGGTAGGCGTCGTTGCCGCAGAGATCCTGCAGGCGCACGGCGGCCAGAAGCTGCGCCCCCGGCAGACGGGATGACATGGCGTTGTGCATGGCGGTAAAGTAGCGGTTGGCATCCATGATACGTTCCTCCCTGAATGGTTCGACTGACAGCAAAGTGTTGTATTTAAAGGACTTCCAACGCGGGCCGCCGCCGTGCACTGCGGGGGACATCGCGCGTTCCTGTGGTTCGTCTGAACATAGTATAGCATAAACTACGACAAAAAACAACTAAAAGTTTGCAAAAACAACCAGATTTTTGCGAACACCCCGGAACTGCTCCAAAATACAACGCGACGGTTGGTTGTAAAATGCCCGAAGCGGTTGTGTGCCGGACAACAAAAAAGCCTTCCCCCAAAAGGGGAAGGCAATCTCTCAATCTCCCAGCTCCCGGATCTCGTTCTGGATCAG
>ERZ1673748.2292-NODE-2292-length-14916-cov-8.772694_pt1 | contig 14916 bp, 19 predicted proteins | sample MGYA00580196_ERZ1673748 | MGnify/ENA primary metagenome ERZ1673748 (study PRJEB41218, sample SAMN15661796) | gut metagenome | host: Homo sapiens | place: Canada: London | collected 2015-08-20/2019-03-30 | study: EMG produced TPA metagenomics assembly of...
ACAGCATACAATTAAACGATTACTTAATTGAATATTGTATACAATGTACAGCATACAATTAAACGATTACTTAATTGAATATTGTATACAATGTACAGCATACAATTAAACGATTACTTAATTGAATATTGTATACAATGTACAGCATATGAACCTATAAAAAGGATGCCACACAATGTGACACCCTTATAGTCTTTATTTATTTAAACATTAACACACGGTATAATCATAAATTCCATGTTGAAGTGTTAAGTGTAAGCTGAGTATTCAGATACATTACATTGTTTAATGTATATGACACATAGATCTTCCCGGTCTGATCGACTGTAAGATTCTGAACTTCCAGTGATCCATCCGATCTTGTCAAGAATAAAGAACTCCAAAGTTTTCGCTCTCCGGATGGCGCAATCAATTTCACAATATTATCGGGAATCGTTGCAACTCTTGATTCACCTGCAATAGTTGAACCCTGAGAAAGTTCAATCTGTCCACTAATGTTTAACAACCCTGATAACCTGTTATATGAACAGTTCCATGAACCTTTCGTGTAGTTAGGAAGTCCAGTATTATGAATGTTAGTTCCCTGAATCCACTGATTACGCGTGTTAATGTCTGCGATATTGTGCTCATTTTGATTTGCTTTGTTCAGTGCTGAGCTTGCCGCATTTGATACGTTCTGAATAGATGAGTCCTGTTGCGCGTTTTTTGTTTTTAAACTGGCAATATCTGCACTGTTAGCGGTCACAGAATCATTTAAGTTCTGCACATTTTTTGATGCTTCTGCCGCAACGGCCTGAGCTGCACCTGCGGTGCTCGCTGCATTGCTCGCGGAATCTGCGTTCGCTTTCAACTGGGTATCGATTTTTAACATATCTCCGTTATAGTCGCCAAGGTATGTAGGTTTGTCTGTTCCGATATACTGTGACAAATTATAGTTTGTTGTTTTGTTTGTGCTACTCATAATAATCTCTCCTTACATTAATATATCTTTTGCTGTATTATCAAACGTGTATGCCGTCATATTGTAACTCGCAAAGGTATTACACGTTAGTGATGTTAGGCCATCAAACTCGTTAACTGTAATTGGTGCGTTGGTGTGTAATTCAGCCAACTGATAAATCACATCTTGAAAGAATACGTATTCACCTGTGATCGGTGAGAACATATATAACTGACTCGATGGGATTAATTTGCACCCGGCGTATAAATCAAAATCGTGTGCCATCATGCTTAGTGCTTTAAAACTATTACAGCTCAGCTCCAAACCGTCAAATTCATCACAAGTTATTCCGCAATATCTTGCTGAGTCATAAATATCACCAAGAATTTTACACAAGTTGTTATATTGTCCTGTGACAGGATTATAACACTGTATATTATCGCAGACGTACTTGTCAACATAATCAATTAATCTATCAATTTGCTGATTGATGTATGAATACGTTTCAGCGTTTAGACGGTACACGGTTTTTGTCAACTCTGTCAATGATTTCGAAATATCATTTATTTTCTTGTTTATTGATGCTTCGAGTTTTGTTATTTTTTCGTTGTAATCAGATTCAACAATAGTAATTTTTTCGTCAACGTACACTTTAAAGTCTGCAACTTGTGTGTCCACATACTTTTCAAGGGAATCTATTTCACTTTCAAGTGTTGCTTTTAATTGAGCGATTTGCGTGTCCGTGTAATTTTTGTATGCATCCGTATAGTCATTGATAGCTGAAATGCATTCATTTATCTTTTTTTCAAGATAACACAGAACCTCATAGTATGACTGTTTGTTATTGTAAACTGATGGCAGATTACAACAACTTAACTTGATTAATGGTTTTATTTCCATTTTTATCACCTCACTTTTTTCACCACACTTGCATAAATAGTTTTCTACACCGTTTCAATAGTATTGTGTTGATCAAATACACACCCTCAGAAATTGCACTAAAATACTTATCACTATTACGTGTGTCTGTTTCACTCTCAGATAGTGTGCGTTTTGTGTTGCCTACACGGTTGCTATCACTTTGACCGGAAGAAGTTGTTGTTGTATTTGTGGTGTTGTTTGTTGTCGCTTCGCCTCTATCCATTTCAGATGCATAGTCACTTGTGCTAATTGTGACTTGTGGGTTGTCTGAATGAATAGACTGCGAGTTTTGTTTCTGACTTGAACTATCTGTAGATACTGCATCTTGCTTCACATCTGTGTTACTTGTCTCTGTGTCGTTTATGTTTTCATCGTGTTTCACCACCCTTTCTCCTGCAACGTTAGGCATACCACCAAGCAATCTATATTTTTGAGTCATTTCTTCCATGCTTTCACACATCAACCCCTTAAAAAATTGTTTGTGCATGCCTAACGTTTCTTGTCCGATTTCATTATTCAAATACCTTGTTAAGTATGCGTGCATAAACTCAGATTTTCCATCACCTGTGTTGTTATACCAAGGGAATGAGAAGTCGAAAAAAGCGTTTACACCATTCTCAACCAGTTCATTGGGGGATAGGCTCTCCGAGTTTGGTACAATGTTTTGGAGTATATTATATATAGTTGTGGTGTATTTACTCAATATCATCACCCTTTCTGTTAATGTTTGGCGTAAACAGACCTGGGTCATTTACCGGCGTTGGTAGATTCGATCTAAATTTCACTTTCGCGTTCCATCCGAATAATTTGTTGCAAGCGTCGACTGCGCGTTCTCTCAGCGCAAGTGCTAGATTTCGATTACCCTCTGTGTGACCGTTGTTCCCGGCAACTTCATCGGATATCAGTCTTTCTCTTTTTTCTGATGGATTCGATTCATAACCAAGATCAGTTAGTACACGACCCCACAACACTGTAAGTTCATCTTCCAACTTGTCAATAACATAAGGCGCGCCTAATGTTATAGCTTGTAAATTCTTAACATTAATTGTGTCGCTAATTTTAATCACCGGAACATAGTTGGAGTATTCGTCACCGAGTACCTGATAACTTAATTTCTCGTCGTCGGATGAAGCAATCGCAACAGGTGTACGTTGACTAAACATGTTAATGTCACGTGTACGCCACACATCTGCCATAGTTTTTGCGTACAGGCAAGCCGTATAATAATATGGAAATGCGGTCGCTGAATCCCACATGATTACAGAGTTATCTTTTCCGTATTCTTTCATGTAACCATTGTTAGCATACGCCCATCTATCCTGTGGCACGTTGTATATATCATACATTCCGGACAAATTCACTTTCATAAAGGCAAAAGCGTCTGCTACATCATCATAAATGAACGACCCCAATCCGTGAAAAAACATAACGCGTTCTATAAAGAATGGTTCAATTGATTCGGGTAATCCTGTGTATTTGAAACGATTAACAAACAAGTTCATGATACTGTTAAAAAAGTAGAATTGAGTGATGTCTCGCTCGTTACACGGTTGATTTATGCTCTTTTCGTATACCCGGTAAGGGTTTTTCACTGTACCCATACTATCACCTCTTTTCTAATTGTTTGGCAGTGAATAGTTTCCGATATCATCTGTATGCCACAATGTAACACCACGGTTGAAAATAGATCTAATCTGTTGTAGTTGTGCAAGGTCAACCGCTCCAGTAAAACCACACCCGGCTGTTTTTACGTAATTCCATGTTGATCGACTGTGTATGTTTGGCTTTGTGACTCTATTGATTGGATATCCGTAGATATCATAGAATGAATCAATCACACGCGCGAATTCCTCTTGACACGACATCACGTAGAAAGTGAACCCTGTTAGTGAACAAGCAACATTTACATTTTCAGAAAGTGCTTTTCCATGAACAGATGCCGGAACAACAGACTTGTCTCTTAATTGTGCCAATAATGACATAGTGCCTTGGATTGCACTGACTGAGGATGAAGTGGCTTGCATCCCACCTAGCGCAGCACTTGCTCCACCTGTAGCTACAGCCGTCACAGCACCAACAGGTGCTTGCAAGGAATCAGCCGCAATAGATGTAGCTTGAACAGCCAGTGCGCCTTTATTCTGAGCAACCCAAGCTTTGAACGTATCAGACTGGAAAGCACATTGTGGAAATCCTGATATCACTAATGACTCAGAAAATAACCGGTTCACACCTTTATAATTTGACGGAGACACTAATACCTGTGGTAAGGTACACATTGCACCAACTATTTCAAAATCAATACTGTGATCGGCATTGTTCGATAATTCAAACTTATAGACATTTGCCTGACCCTCGTTATTATCCACCATAGCGTAACAATATGGGTAGCTATATAACTTGTTGTTGCGTGGAATATACCCACCGAAAATATCACCTTTGTTTAACGGTAACTTGAACTCTGCCCGGTTTGAGTCATCACCCTTTATCGCGTTAATGCATATTTGAGGTGCCATGAATATAGCCATAATATCATCAACAATACCCTCTTCCGTGTATTGTTTGATTAGGTTGTTCACGGATTCCACGTCTTTGACACTGTAATGTCCGAGCGACCCAGTTCGGTATATTCCGTTAACAACTGAACCGTCGAAAGGTTCTCCGGTTGTTCCCTCTGAAACATAGACACAGATGTCCATGTTGTACAATGGGTATAGATAGGAATTTGCCACTACTGACTCACCCGATTCAAGATTCACAGGTATCTGATTTGCACCTATTCTGTCTTGACTTTTTGCTATGTGATGATATTCAATGAAGCAAGGTTTCACATTCAGCTTGTACCAGTTGCACTGGAACACATCCAACTCAAATATGATTCTTGTTGTACGCTCTGATCTCCACTCTATAGATGTAATGAAACAGAATACCCATTCATCGTGTAACCCATAGTTGTTGAACGCTAAATAGTTAAGATCAAGTGCAGACATTTCAGTGAATGGGACTTTCACGTCAAGTGACCCAACTCTGATTGGCGACATTTCATCCAATCCACTGGAGAGATTAACCCTCCAGTTCTCAAGATGATTTAGCAAGTCCTGTGTTGAGTTGTATAATCTAACATGGTTATAGGAATTATCCCACGGAACACCTCTATACAGTCTTAATTGTGTTTGTGGTGCACGTGGCACAACATTCGCCTGTGTAGGCATTGGAATCATGTTATTACCCCCTATAAATTTCTTACCTTTTTTCTGACCTTTTTTGTAACGCCGTTTCTATTTGTTAACACAACATCAAGGCATGACCGCTTTGGTAAAATTTACAGTGTTTTTTATAGTTTCATCCGGTCTGTAAACAATTTCAACCGCAAGAGACACAGCTGTTTCATCCGAGCCGACATACAACTGATCTGTTCCCGGTAGAATGTATGTGTCTTTTGACGTTGCACCGGATACACTGTAGGTAAGAAGTTTCTGATGGTATGCACCTTTTCCACCTGTCACGGTTGCCGGAATATTGATCACTGTACCCGGTGTGTATGTTCCACCTTTCGCGGAAATAGTTAACGACTCTGTAGCTACCTGATCTGTGGTGAACACTCTGATCGGGTAGAACGGTGACGCACTAATCATTTCCACCATAGTGTAGAAATAATTCCACGCCAACACATTAGCGAGTCTCTGGTCGCTCATTTCACGGAACTGATCTCTTACATTGAAAAATCTAATATCCATCAATACACCCTGAATTGCTGAGTTCGCGAACTTGTCAACAATTACGGTTCTAACATTCACTTGTGTTTCGTCAAGGTGGAACGCATAAGCCAGTGCGTCAACACTAATCTGAGCGTTAACTTTCGGTGTTGTAATGAAGATGAGACTGTACGGTTCAGATGTGGAAGTCGCACCAGCGATGTTATTCGCCGGGTTAGGGAATTTAAATTCATCTACCGCAGATTTCACCTCCGCAAGCATTCTCTTAGCGGACGCTTCATCCACAACAGCCGGAACAGTAACAGCCGGTAAAATCTGTTGTGTATAACCAGTGTCGATCATACCTTTCATAGCGTTGTATTCATCCCAGTTCGCGCCGGATACGGCTGACTGCATCTTCATCCCCATCATATCGCGGATTCCGTATTCTGTCAAAAATGCTGACCGCAAGTTATCGAATGTTACTGTAACTGGGTACTGCATATTCAGATTGACCTTGTGGAACACGGTCATGATGTATGACTGATACTGCTGAAATGCTACCTCGTATGATTCACGTGGATCATACAATTTACCCTTACACATATTCACAAAGGTTTCCTCATGCGTCATACCATACCGCATAGGGTCTTTTTTGTACATAGCAAGAGGATTTTTCCAAGCTGTTGAGTCCACAGTCTGTAAACCGATTCTCTCAAGTAGAGACGGAATAATCTGATTTTTACCCTGTGCATAACTCATCATAGCTGTGAAAATCTCAGACAAATTGTTCTGAGTCACCTCAGGCAGTCTGTTTTCAAGCTCATACTCTGACCTCATTGCCTTTAAAATTGCTACATTACTTGCTTTTGTTGCCATGTTTAGTCTCTCCTTTCATTACTCTGTTTCCCCGGAAAAGTCCAAGTCTTCCAGTTTCGGGACAGGTTCAGGTGTAATTGGTTTATCGATCGGTTTTTCCAATGCTCCACTATTCTGATTCATGATTTCCTCTTTGAACCGTGTTTTATACTTTTCAGCAAGATCGTTATATTTTGCTTTCCAAGTGGTTTCATCTTCCGTAGGTGTTCTTAAAGTTGTGAGAGCTTCGTCGAACTCCTCAACATTTTCAAGAGCATCAATAATCTGTGTTAACGCTTCTTCTCTTGTCATACTCTATTAGCTCCTTTCCATTGTGGCATAGTGTATAACCACAATTTCGATTTCTTTTTCTTTTTTACGTGTGGGTTGTTTGGGTTAAAATTTTTTAAATATTCATACCACTTGCGCGCGTTTTTTCGCCTTTCATCCTCTACTTCGACTCCGGCACGCTCAAAGTTTTTTAGAAACACACTTGCAAGATATTCAGGTTCATCCGTAGCTTTTTTAAATTCCGACCACGACATTTTATATTGTGTGGTTGGAATCCACTGACCGGATGATTCTGTCTGAGTATCCAACCACAAACACTGTCCGTCACCGTCATCAATCTCGAACCCTTGACTTTTCGCCCAGTTCGTGTAATTCGTCGCCGGAGTCCACTGAGCGAGTCCGAAACCAAGACTATAATTTCCCTGATCTAAGTTTTGCCATAACCCCGGGTTGATATTGGATTCTCGCTCAAAGTTACCAAGCATACCCGCAACAGCGTTTAAAGTAAAACCATACCCCCACATGATAGAATAAAATACATAAGCATTGTTCTGCATTTCTTCCTCTGTGAGATAGTTATTTTTTGCAATCCATTTAAGTTTTGTGGCTTTTCCTAATCTATAGAGGTCGGTGTAGTAATCAACCCCGGTCACAAAGTTATTTATGGAAACCTGTTGCACAAGCGGAACATTCGCTGTGTGTGCACCCATTGTAATGCCACCATTGTCCGCCGGTTCATAACACATTTCTGTGTGCTGACGTGACGCGTTACGCACAACTAAAACGTCTCCGGCTTGCCACGGAACAGCATCTGTTTTGTAGTGTTGTGCACCAAGGCCTAGCAAACACTCCCCCATAGTAGCTGTTGTGAACCAAGGATTTTCTTGAAAATAGCCGGCTTGCGTTAATGCCTGTGATATTAATGAAGAACAATCATAATACGTGATTCCGTTCACATTCTGCCCACGCCGGTATTTCTGAGAATAACCAATGTTTGGCGCGTTGCACGCGTTAATCATCCATGTGTAAGCTGTGTTAATAGATGGCATATCACCACAACCTTATACTTTGACCCGAATAGATCAGATTCGGATTCTTGATTCCATTCAGGTTAGCGAGCGTCTGATAACTCGTGCCGTACTGTGACGCAATGTGTGACAATGTATCACCTGATCGTACTGTGTAATACTGTGAACCACTCACTGATGAACCTGACGCAATCGCCAATACCTGACCTGTATAGATGGTGTACGGTGAATGAATCCCATTTCTAGTTGCAATATCAATCCACGAAACACCAAGTTTTTTTCCAATGGAAGTTAGACAGTCACCGCTTTTTACTGTGTACGTTGTGATGCTTTCCGTGTTCGTGTTTGATGAATACGCACCGGAAATTGTTAGAACCTGTTCCGGGTAAATCAAGTTCGGGTTCGCGATACCGTTCAGATCAGCAAGATATTTGTATGTTGTGTTGTATCGTTGTGCAATACGTGACAACGTATCACCTGACTGTACAGTGTAATACACAACACGATCTTCTGCTTTGTGATTTGGCTCAGATGGTTTATAGTTATCTGACGCAACATAACCTGCTAATTTATCCCATTCTGCGCTATCGCCGTAAAACACGTCTAAGTCCAAGTTACCTGTCCAACCATTCAACCGGCCGGATGATGTATACTGGAATAGTGGTGTCTTGCCTGAGAACTCACCAAGGTCATAATGTAATGGTGGGTTGTCTGCGAATCCATAGAATGTGTTATAACCAGCATAATACCCTGCGTTCCATAGAGAATAATTCTTTGCCACTTCCGACCAGTCATATGTGTGAACCACACTGTTTGACATATAGATCACTGGTTTCACACCTGTCATGTTATAGACAGCGTCTAGCCAGTCTTTCGCCCAACCGACACCTTGATCGACCGCGGATGATTCATAGTCCAACACCAATACAGATTGACCAATATAACCGGAAATGTGATTAACGAAATATTTCGCCTGTGCGATCGCATCACCTTTCCTTGCGAAATGATATACACCTGTCTTTTTTCCGCTTTCTTTTGCATCTTGATATACTCTGTCGCAATCCGGGTTAACATAGCCTGTACCCTCTGTTGCTTTTGCGATTACGAACTCAACATCATACATCTGTGTTACGTCAATTCCATGTTGCCAGTTAGACACGTCAATGCCGTCCATATTTGCACTCGCTGTGACTGGTAGTGAAACAACAAGCATAACAGAGAGGAATAATGCAATCAGATCCTTACTTTTTTTCACTCACATTCACCTCACTGTCTAGCTTATCGCACAGTTTCTGTAACACAATGGTGTTATTATTGAGCGCATCTGCCATTGTCTTGATCTCTTCTGCGTGACATTCTGACAACTGTTTGAGTTGTTCGGAGTCCTTGTCACGTGTGTATTTTTGGTAATACATGAGTACACCGCAACACACGATCGGAAATCCGACCATTGAAACAGCGTTAATCACTGTGTTAATAGTGTCCATACCTCCACCCCTTTCTCTGTGGCGTTTCACGTGAAACACGAATCAAGATGTTTCACGTGAAACATGAATCAAAACGAACGATTAAACGAATAAGCAATGCCTTAATCGTTAAACACATTATAGCAAATTAAAATAGCGGTGTCAACCATAAATTAGTTGAAACCGCTATTTTTTTCTGCCCGTGACCTCTAAGATAAATCAAAGGGTGCGTTACTCCACCCACCCCGGTTGGCTACTTGCCCATTAACGCGTCCGGGCGTGGTCAGTGATTCTACTCAAAGAGGGGAGCAATCTTATAATAACACAATTTATTATCTATGTCAACCTATAAAAAAGATAGCATGTCTAGCATCATATTTTTACAAGTGAGGTTTTGAAAACGCATCAAACCGCGGTGAAAATAATTTCGCAACGCTATAATAATATAGTTACTACTGTTCACCATCACTGCGCGATCGTCAACAACGTCTGTGTAGTTGAAACACACACGACGTGGGAATGTTTCGTCCGCACCCTCTGACACGTAAATGCAACTGCTGTATTTCCTGACATTGTACCACACTTCATTGTAGCGTATCGAAAGCATATACTCAGATACACCGCTTGGTCTAGCTATTAAAGCGTCATTGTCGTTTAAATATACATTCTGTGACGCGTGCGAAAAGTATTTCGAGCCGGAAAATGCGCGGTTAAAAGCTGAACTCTCAAATGCTTTTCTTGCATTCTCGTTGTAGGTTCTTTCATATACCCAACCATCCCCTCGCAATATTTTTGTGTCACGCTTTAGCATTTTATTAATTCCCAATGCCTGGTAATATGGATTAAGAATTGATACGGTATTACTCGCCATGTATAAAGGAACGCGCCGACTCTGCTTTCCATCACCACGCGCAATAGATGTGTGTATTGACATTAACTTATCTATTTCATTCGGAAGATAGTTATTTGACTCGTCTTGGTACTCGTCAAAAAATCCGTGAGCAACTTGCACAAAAATAGAAGACATTCGCTTTATTTTTCCTGATAATGACAGTGGCAAGCACCAACCGCACGGTTTGTCATCTAACAACAACTGCACCACAGCACCGTCAAACAATTTCTTCTCCGTCATAGTGTGACCATTATAAAACAAACGGCGTATATCGGTAAAAAACGAGTCAGACATAGATTGCATATCTGTTTTATAACGGTAAATCAAATAAAACTGGTTAACGTCAGTCTTTTCTTTCAAAAACGTATCTATTAACCTCCGTTTAAACGACACTGTTTTTCCAGCTGTTCGGTTTCCGTCTGCAATGTATATATCAGGATTTTTTCCGTTACGATCTTTTAAAGTTAATAGGTAATTACAATCATAATACTGTTCCATGTGTAAACACCTTATACCTTTCTCCAACGACTGTCACAACACTGTAACATTGTAAATCTTTTCTGTCTGTATACGGTGTTACAGATCGTATGTATGGATCATTGATAATGTGCATTAATGTGTCGTTAGTTATAATAGACATATCTAATTGTTCTATGTTAATCATCCAACCATCACTTTCTATGTTATGTTTCACGTGAAACATCTTGCATCGAATATAATTATAGGACGGTTTTTTCCGTCCTTTCTGTTTATTCATCATATCTAGTTACAATGAGGTTTGTTCCGTTGCCTTTTGCCAGTTTAATGTTTTCAAATTTTACGCTGATCTTCTTTTCTTCAACCTCGTTACTGTCTCCAATGATTGCATTCAGATTTTTTAATCTGCCCTCGATAACTTTCGATGAGCCGGTGAAAAGCTGTCCATTAACTTTTACAACAGAAATTGTAATTTTTTCGAGCTGTCCGGTTTCCTCGTTCAGCCTTTCAGTTTCCACGATACCAAAACCATCAAGCACACCCTCGACACCATGTTCCACTGCATCTTTGAACCCAAGTCCTGATCCTACATTTGCCATATCCATTTTTGTGATATTGTGTAACATAATTAATTACCTCTCTTTCTTGAACTTCTGATTGCTTCAACCTCTTCCGGCGTGAGCACCCTATGTTCTTTCAATGTTGAGTGTGCAACAAAATCATTATCGCTCATTACACGTTTGTCTGCATAGAACAAGCACTCGTTCACCTGAATAATCGCGTTTTTAAACATTTTACCCAATACAATCTCAGCCTTTTCTTTTGAAGTACACTTCTCAATAGAAACCTCAACTTCTCTTGACTGAACCCCATGATCTGTTTTTTCGTATACTTCTGCTTTTACTTCTGCTGTGATATTTGTTCTTGTAATCATAATATTAACCTCCATTCTTTTTTTTAACCATTCATTTTGATTACATTATCATTATAAACCGGATTAATTTTTTTGTCAACACTTTTTTGTATTTTAAATGTTTTATTTTTCAACAATATTCCACCTCTGATTCTTACGCCCTTTAAGTTGGCATCCTCTAGTTGCAAATTTTCACGCAACGCGGACACCGGTAATCCGCGGTCAATAAACTCCTGTTTCGCCTGTTTCGTCATACCTGACGCTTTTAAGTTCAAATAAGGGTCACACTCCTCGCCATTCTCTGCTATAACGTGTTCTGCATATGTTTTCTGACGCTCGTAATATGCGAAATCAAAATCACATTCATTTTTCCAACAGCAAAACTCAACAGGGTCAACAACGACCATTTCAGCCGGTTCTAAACCTTGTAAATGTATCGAGTCTGTGTCTGCATAGCAAAATCTGTCGTAGTTAGCTATTGCATGCCTGATCGTAAAATTGCGAGCGTATGATGTTATAGCTGACCCAATAGGAATATAACCGACAGTTTTTTCATGTTCCTCATGTAAAAAAAATCGAACTATTCCATCCTCAGACATATAAGGTTCTTTCCATGAACTATCGTCAGACATAGCGAACTTGCCGTACAAGTTGTTAAGAAAAAGTTTAGCTAGTGTCCTTTTAAAACCTTCACTTTTCTTTTTCATTTCTGCAAGTGGGTCAATGTAACCGTCAAACATACCCGGTCGAGCATAGAACCATACATAGTCAATGATCTGTAGATCATATAAGTCATAGGTTTCTTGTAATAATAACCAATCTGTTTTAGTTAACACAAACTCATGTAATGTATCACAGACATTTCCGTCATTATCATAATAATATCTATAATATTGTCCTTTATACCGTATATCTGATGTGTACAGATTTTCGTTACCTTTATAGTGTGCGTCACTTCGGATATGCAACCACGGAAACGCCCCCTGTTTTAGCCGAAACCGAAACTTGCAACGCACAAAATAATAAAAATAATTTAGCTTGTTCATATCCTCAGTCGGCACACCTAAGCAATACTGTCCACGCCCATACGGATAATAGTTGCCCGAAATACTGTGCATCATAGACGGATATAGAGAATTTACATCATAGACTTTACCTAGTGTGATGGTTCTATGTGCGTATCTAGGGTTGACATAACACCAACCACCGGAATATGAACTGTGTACATATTCCCACACATTGTTATAACCGCAAAAATCATAATGCATGGGATCGTCACGTAAATCAGGAAACAATCTATCAAAATCCTTTTTCGTGTATTCAGATTTGAATTCCGCTAGACAACATGAACCTATTGTTAATTTGTCATGACCCTCATTGAACATCATTTCTAGAGCCTCTTTTAACACCAACACATCATTTTTTATGTATTCCTCTTCTTCCGGTGTTATATTGCAATACGCGTGTCTGTCACCTGTGTACTCCATTTCTAACTTTTGGTGCTTTGTGTGAAATGATTCACCGATTACTCGTAGTGATGACGGCATGAGCTTTAAACTATTTCTTATTTCTAATAGTGTGTGTGACCATTTAACTTTAATGTAATACCATTGACCCATAGCTGAAATAGAAGTCTTAAACTGTCGACTTTTCATTTCACTATCTTTTACATTTGTATGTGTGTAACCCTCACGAAGTAAAAAATCAACAATGAACGATCCGTCAAAAGATAGGTTATGGAAATATAAAACGTTGTTTCCCGACATACGTAAGAATCTAGTTAGAAAATCGCGTATACTATGCGTGATTGTTACCGTCTCTGCTTTGTCGTACAATGCAACATCAGCACCTGCCCACACTTCAGTATAATCTTGCTCATGTCCTACTTGTTTTATCATGTCATCTGTCCAAACAGTTGTTTCAAAATCACATGCCCAGTATGTTATTTCTTTCTTTCTTGCCATAACGTCTTCACCATCACATTCACGTGTCTATTCCTCACTCTCCACACCATCATACATAGATAGAAAGTCATAGTAAGCTTCACTGTCGGGTGCTAAGTCCATCATGCGTGCTATTTCGTCAAACCTCTTTAATATAACGTCTCTTGTTTCGTACGGTGGCTCAGGAAATAAATCAGGATGCTGTGAATAAACATATGCAAAACGCTTACGCGTTTCTTCTGATTTACCGTATATTAATTTATTAGTTTGCCACTCAATAAACTGAGCAATGTACCAGTAGAATGACTCTCTAACCTGTTGATACCAATTATCTATGATTTGTTCATAACTCTCTGTTGGCGGCAGAATACCGTCATACATGCCTAAATCTTGTGGAATAGGTGAGTCTCCGTTAATTACTATATCAATAGCCGGTAAATCTGCTTTTAATATCTCAACGTTTTTTCTCTGTTGTTGCAGACGTTTCTTTTTGTTTTTAATGGGTTTTATAATTTCCCCTGTCTCAATGTCAACGATCTCTGATTTTGCTCTAATCTTTTCACCTACCTGATGTTTTAATCGGTTGATGGACGCTCTTGTTGGTTTTTTGACACGTCCAATAACATCCACTATGTATCCCTGTTTTACCGCTCTATTTACACGCCTAAGATAGTTTCGGTATTCGCGCTTATACTGCTCTTTAACTGTCAACTGTTATCACCAACCTTTTTTAATAATAACCCGTCAACCGTTCTTGTCCACTGTATTTTGTCACCCTCAGTTATTCCTAAATCAGAGACAGCAGATGTCGGAATTACTACGCGTGCTGTGTAACTACATCCGGACTTCACAAACATTACTTTATAGATTGCATCTACATTTTCTCTTTTCATTATTATACCTCACTTTTTGTGTATGTTTCACGTGAAACATTTGTGTTAATTTTACGGCAACGGAACGAAATAGTTCACTATTTCAGCCATTTCATAAAAGAACCCATAAACAATCATTGCTAACACTAACATCCTTAAAGTTAGTGAAATTAACGGTATACGGCTCTTTAATACTCTTTTAATTTTTCTTCTAAACATGTGTAAATCTCCCTTATTAAACTTTTACTAATCGGCACGTCAATCCGCTGATCGTTTGTTATATACGCAACATAATAACGACCATTATCATATGTTTTTGCTTTCGTGATATATAAAAAAGCATAATGTAAATTAGTGCGGTATGTTGTGTTGCATAATGAAAGTGCTGTACCGTTTTCTTCTTTCATTATGTCTCTCATTTTTTCGTATTCAACAACCGTGTCAGGTGTTACAAGTTCAGGATGGTCATATAGCGACTCACAAAAATGATCTTGAAACCTCTTGCGCACTTGTGCGTGTGTTATCCATTCTGCCATAGGTTTTATTCTCCTTTCCTTTTACTGATTATATTATAACACTATAACGTGCATTATTCAAGTATAACGTGCAATGTTTTTTATAAA
>ERZ1673748.2334-NODE-2334-length-14657-cov-6.155732_pt1 | contig 14657 bp, 9 predicted proteins | sample MGYA00580196_ERZ1673748 | MGnify/ENA primary metagenome ERZ1673748 (study PRJEB41218, sample SAMN15661796) | gut metagenome | host: Homo sapiens | place: Canada: London | collected 2015-08-20/2019-03-30 | study: EMG produced TPA metagenomics assembly of...
AGGCAGTGAGGATGCGTCCCTCCATGTATATCGGAGACGTTAATGTCAAAGGGTTGCACCATTTGGTTTACGAGGTCGTAGACAACTCTATAGACGAGGCTTTGGCTGGATTTTGTGATCATATTCAGGTAACTATAAACGAAGATAACTCGATCTCTGTGAGAGATAACGGTCGGGGTATTCCGACAGCACGCCATTCCAAAGAGAATAAATCGGCTCTGGAAGTGGTTATGACCGTATTGCATGCCGGAGGTAAATTCGATAAAGATTCTTATAAAGTGTCCGGTGGTTTGCACGGGGTAGGTGTTTCCTGCGTCAATGCGCTTTCTACTACTTTAATTGCAGAGATTCACCGGGAAGGAAAAATCTGGAGACAGGAATATCACAAAGGGATTCCTGCCGGAGATGTACAGGTGGTAGGAGATACCGATCGCACCGGGACTACGATTACTTTCTTGCCGGATGATACGATTTTTTATGTTACCGAGTATAAATACGATATCTTATCGGCCCGGTTGCGGGAGTTGGCTTATTTGAACAAAGGGATTCGTTTGTCGTTGACCGATAAACGGGAGATCGATCCGGAGACCAATGCTCCCCGGCATGAAGTGTTCTTTTCTCAACACGGTTTGAGTGAATTTGTCGAATACCTCGATAATACCCGGGAAAAACTGATCGAAGATACGATCGATATAGCGACAGAAAAGAATGGAATCCCTGTGGAGGTCGCTTTGCATTATAATACGGGTTTTTCAGAGAATGTATTTTCTTATGTCAATAATATCAATACGATAGAAGGAGGTACTCACCTGACCGGTTTCAAACGGGGCTTGACGACGACCCTGAAAGCTTATGCCGAGAGTCACGGAATGCTTTCAAAACTGAAATTCGATATCAATAGCGATGATTTCCGCGAAGGATTGACGGCTGTGATTTCGGTGAAAGTGGCAGAACCGCAGTTTGAAGGTCAGACTAAAACGAAATTGGGGAATACAGAAGTCGGTACGGCTGTTTCACAAGCTGTATCTACTGTTCTGGAAAACTATCTCGAAGAAAACCCGAGAGAAGCTAAGGCAATTGTGGATAAGGTCATTCTGGCAGCCACTGCGCGTCATGCAGCCCGTAAAGCCCGTGATCTTGTGCAGCGTAAAACTGTATTGAGTGGCTCCGGTTTGCCCGGTAAACTGGCCGACTGTTCGGATAATGATCCGGCAAAATGTGAAATCTTCCTGGTCGAGGGAGATTCAGCAGGGGGTACGGCAAAACAGGGACGTGACCGTCGTTACCAGGCTATTTTACCCTTGCGGGGAAAAATCCTGAATGTAGAGAAGGCTATGATGCACCGGGTATATGAAAGCGATGAAATAAAAATAATTTTCCAGGCTCTGGGGATTACGATCGGTACTCAGGAAGACTCCAAAGCCGTTAACCTGGAAAAATTGCGTTACCATAAGATTGTGATCATGGCCGATGCCGATGTCGATGGTGCACATATCGCTACTTTGATTATGACTTTGTTCTTCCGTTTTATGCGTCCGGTGATCGAGAACGGATATCTGTATATCGCAACGCCTCCTTTATATTCTGTGAAGAAAGGAAATAAAGAACAACGGTATTGCTGGACAGATAAAGAACTGGAACAGTTGGTAAATGAAATGAGCAACGGTAAAGGGGATGCCGGGTTGCATATCCAGCGTTACAAAGGTTTGGGTGAGATGAGTAAAGAGCAGTTGTGGGAAACGACCATGTCACCGGAGAACCGGATATTGCGTCAGGTATCTATCGAAAATGCTGCCGATGCCGACCGGATCTTCTCGATGTTGATGGGAGACGATGTGCCGCCCAGACGGCAATTTATCGAACAAAATGCAACCTATGCAACTATCGATGCTTAAAGCAGAAAGAAGTCAGAACGAATTGTTATTACTTCGGTAGAGATGAGCGGACCTTCGGTACTGATGGAAAATGCAGTCAGCACCGAAGGTCCGCTAAGTTTAGTGTAAGATAAAATAGTTCCCAATAAATTAAAATGAGAGTAGCTGTATTTTGTGCTTCTGCCAATGAGGTGGAGCCATGTTATTTTAGAGAAGCCGGCCGATTAGGAAAAAGGATCGGAGAATTAGGGTGGCAATTGATTTATGGAGGCACGAACATCGGGTTGATGCGGGAAGTTGCCGATGCTACGATTCGGCAAGGAGGCGAAGTAACCGGGATTATACCGGAGTGTATCCGTGACCGTGGTGTCGCTGCCGGCGGATTGAAACAATTGATCGTCGCTCCCGATATGAAGGAACGTAAACACCTGCTGCGGGAACATGCGGATGCTTTTATCGCTCTGCCCGGTGGTTGGGGGACTTTAGAAGAAATAACCGAAGTCATTACCCTGAAACAATTGGGTCAGCACAATAAACCGATCGTTTTTTTAAATACCGCCGGATATTATAAGCTGTTTTTCGAATTTATCGAGCACAGCCGTAAAGCAAAATTTATTTCCTCTGCTTACGATCACCTTTATTATATAGCCGATGCTGTAGAGCCGGCCTTAGATTATATTCAAAAATACCAGCCTATCCCACAGGTAAAAAAATATTAGATGTTTAATAATTTGGAAAGAACTGATATTTTATATAATTTTAGTGCATTATAGTTGCGTGGGAATAAAAAGTTTTCAAAATAAACCATTGTAGGGATTACAACGGTATTTTAATTCGTTTAGTTTAGTTTAGCTAAAAGGGGGATATACCCCCTTTTTTATCGGGCTTCTGTTTCGTCCAGTAATCCCCGTCCGGCTTTTACAATTTCATTCGTGTCTTTGAGTAAAGCCACTGCTTTGTCCAATACTCCGTTGATAAATGCTCCGCTCTTCGGCGAGCTATAGGTTTTAGAGATTTCGATATATTCATCCAAAGTCACTTTCACCGGAATGGAAGGAAAATGTTTTAATTCGGAAATCGCACATGACATGATCAGTTTGTCCATTTCCGAGATACGGTCCAACTCCCAATTATAGGTAAACTTATCGATGATCTCCATATTGGCGTTATATTCATAAAATGCTTTACGCATCAATGTCCTTGCATATTCGAAATCTTCGTCTTTTTTATAAATCGGGTATAAAATATCGTCTTCTTCTCTCATTTTTTCCTGAAGATGCCAGAGTGTTTTATATACAATGCTGAGTACCAGTTCAAAATCATCGTTCCAGAAGATACTCTTTTCTTCCATCGTTTGATAAAACATCTCGTCCTGTATGATCAGTTCTGAAAATAAATCGAGTACGATCTGTTTGTGCTGCTCGAAAGAGGGCGATTTCTGGTGCATGTATTTCTGATATTTGGACCACTCGATCAGTTTATTGTAGAAATACAATACCGTTTCCTGATTATCGTTCCAACTAATCAGGTTGTTTGTAATATAGTACTGGAATTTTTTGTTATTTTCCAAGATATTGAAAACCGGATTATCGATGAAGCGGGTATTCGGATTCAGATCGACATTAGAAGCGAACCGGCGGTTACGTGCTGTATCTATTTTTTGAAAAGCTTTTCGGCGGACTTCAGTGATTAGTAACAAAGTTTCGTAGTACAAATCTGTACTTTTAGACATACTTTTCAGTAGATCGCGTTCAATCTCGGCGAGAGTAGCACTTTCTTTTTTGCTGTAAGCGTAGAGCAGTTGCAATACTTTTATTCGGATCAATCTTCTGCTTGTCATTTTTATGAAGAACTATAAATATTATGTCGATTTTGACGGCGCAAAAGTATGAAATAAAATGAAGAATGAAAAATCGGGAATGAAAAATTATTAGTATCGGGAGAAAACTTTATATTTGTACTATGATATCATTCTATTTATGTTAAAACAACGTCTCTTCTATTTCTGTTTATTTATTCTTATGAGCTATTTTGTTACGGCTCAAGAGTTAAGATGTAATATTTCCGTTTCTTCGCAAAAAATACAAGGGACGAACCGGGAGCTTTTTACCAATATGCAGCGGGATATGTACGAATTCCTGAATAATAAACGTTGGTCGGAAAATATTTTTCAATACGATGAACGAATCGAATGCAGTATACAGATCACCCTGGATGAACAGATAGGGAGCGACCAGTTCCGGGGATCGATGCAAGTACGGGTGAGCCGGCCGGTGTACAACTCTTCCTATAGTACGGTGTTATTGAATTTCAGGGATAACGACATCGATTACATATACCGGGAATTCGAGCCACTGGAGTATAGTGAGACCGGACAAAATTCCAATCTGGTGAACCTGCTGGCTTTTTATGCCAATATCATTTTGGGGATTGACTATGATAGTTTTTCGCTGATGGGAGGAAACGACTTTTTTAACCGGGCAGAGACCATTGTCGCCCGCTGTCAGAATGCCAAGGAATCCGGCTGGAAGTCTTTTGAAAACCGTCGCAATCGCTATTGGTTGATCAATAATTTGCAGGACCGCAGTTATGCTTCTGTCCGGGAATGTATTTATAAGTATCATCGGTTGGGGCTGGATGTGATGTCGGATAACCTGACCGACGGACGTTTGGCTATTCTGGAAGCTCTGGGTTTGTTACAGAAGGCCCATCGGATAAAACCCAATTCCTACTTGATGCAGGTGTTTTTCGATGCCAAAGCCGATGAAATCGTGCATATTTTCAAGCCTGCTTTTACCGATGAGAGGAAAAGAATTTTTAATATTGTCTCAGAAGTAAATCCTGCAAATAGTTCGAAGTATAATGCTTTGATTCAGGAAAAAACGAATTGATAGTAAATAAAAAACGATGATTGAAAATATCAGTATAAATAATTATGCCCTGATCGATCACACGCATATCGAATTGGAAAAAGGATTTTCGGTGATCACCGGTGAGACTGGTGCCGGAAAGTCTATTCTATTGGGAGCAATCGGTCTGACCTTGGGGCAGAGGGCCGATTCGTCGGCTATCATGGATAAAACCAAAAAGTGTATTGTAGAGATAGAATACAATATTGCCGGATATGCTTTAAAAGAATGGTTCGACGAGAACGACCTCGACTATTCTGAACAGGTTATGGTCAGGAGGGAGTTGACTGCGGAAGGAAAATCACGTTGTTTTATCAACGATACCCCGGTAAATAATAAGTTGTTGAAAGATTTCGGTGCTTATATGGTAGATATCCATTCCCAACATCAGTCTTTGTTGTTGGGACATCCTGAATATCAGACCGATATATTGGATGCATTTTGTGGTAATCGTGAACTGTTGGAACTTTACCAGGCAGACTTCCGGGAGCGTCAACAATTGAAATCTGCTTTGAAGCAGTTGAAAGACAGGGCTGCCGATGCCGAAAAGGAAAGTGATTATCTGCAATTTCAGTTTAATCAGTTGGAGAGTGCACGCTTACAGCTAGGGGAGAAGGAAGCACTTGAAGAAGAGTTGGAATTACTGACTCATGCAGAAAATATCAAATCGGCCTTAAGTGGGTTATCCTGGAATCTGCGGGATACCGAGCAGTCTGTCATTCAAGTATTGAAAGGAAGCCGCAATGCCATCTCCGCACTAGAGAATGCTTTTAAGGAAGCCGGCGAATACCGGGAGCGGCTGGATTCTGTGATTATCGAGTTGAACGATCTGGCCGACGAGGCCGAACGCAGAGCAGAAAGTGTGGAATATAATGCCGGGCGTATCGAGAAAATCAACCAGCGTTTGAATACCATTTACGATTTGTTGTTCAAATATAAAGCCGAGTCGGTAGAAGAGCTCGTAACATTGAGGGAACAAATCCGGGAAAAATTGAAAAAGGTAGAAGGAGGGGCGGAAGAAATAGAGAGACAGGAAAAGAAACTACAGGAGACTGAAAAACGAATGTTGCAGCTGGCCGGTAAAATCCACGAAATGCGGGTGAGTATGGAGGGGAAGTTGTGTGCGACTATGAAAAAACTACTGGTCGGACTGGGAATCAAACATGCCGAGTTTCAGGTCGGGATCACGGCGGTAGATGAGTTTACCCGGACAGGACGGGATGAAGTAAAGTTTTTGTTTTCGGCCAATAAGAACCAACAGCCGGGAGAAATTGCCCGGGTTGCTTCCGGAGGAGAAATTTCCAGGGTAATGCTGGCATTGAAATATGTACTTTCCGGAGCAAAACAATTACCGGTGATTATTCTGGATGAAATAGATACCGGATTGTCCGGGGAAGTAGCCCACCGGATGTCGTTGATTATGCGCGAGATGGCCGGGCGGATGCAGGTGATCAGTATTTCCCATCTGCCTCAGATCGCGGCTGCCGGCAATTGTCATTTTAAAGTATATAAAGAAGATCGCGGTGAAACGACGATCTCCAGAATCAGGAAATTGACACCAGAGGAACGGGTACAGGAGATTGCCGGTATGATCAGCGGGCAGGAAATTACACCGGCAGCCATAGAAACAGCTAAAATTCTGCTCTCGGCAAAAGCAGGCAATTGAGCTTCGGAAATTTTTTGTATTTTTGCAGGCCGGTTCTGAACGTATTTTATATGTTCGGAGTTTACTATTTATGAAGAATATCGTAAATAGGAAGATTATTCATTAAAATAAAAAGAATGGCTTACAATTTATTAAAAGGAAAGAAGGGAATTATTTTCGGTGCCCTGAATGAGATGTCTATTGCCTGGCAAGTGGCGGAGAAATGTATAGAAGAAGGGGCTGAAATCGTATTGACGAATACTCCGCTATCGATTCGGATGGGAGATATACAGGATTTTGCGGCGAAACATCAGATCCCGCTCATTCCGGCGGATGCTACGAGCGTGGAGGATTTGACCCATCTTTTTCAGGAATCGATGACACATTTCGGTGGGAAGGTGGATTTTATCTTACATTCGATCGGTATGTCTTTGAATGTAAGAAAAAAACGTCCTTATGACGATCTGGATTACGATTTTTTGCAAAAGACGTTGGATATATCTGCAATTTCTTTCCATAAAGTGCTGCAAACGGCCAAAAAACTGGACGCCATCAATGAGTGGGGATCGGTGGTCGCTTTGTCTTATGTGGCAGCTCAGCGTACGATGTTCGAATACAACGACATGGCCGATGCAAAAGCTATGCTGGAATCGATAGCCCGTAGCTTCGGATATATTTATGGACGGGAAAAACGCATCCGGGTGAATACGATTTCCCAGTCACCGACAATGACTACAGCGGGGAGCGGAATCAAAGGTTTCGATTCGCTGGTAGACTTTGCCGACCGGATGTCGCCCCTTGGAAATGCTACCGCAGAAGAATGTGCCAATTATTGCGTTTGCCTGTTTTCCGACCTTACTCGGAAGATTACGATGCAGAATCTTTACCACGATGGAGGATTTTCGAGTATGGGTATGAGTTATAGGGCTATGCACCAGTATAATAAGAGTTTTGATAACGAAGATAAAAAATAGGGGAACTTTTTGCAGTTTGTCTTAAAAAAGGGTAATTTTCCGTCTTCAATTTAAAAATCCGGAATATGTATTTATTCTTTGACACAGAGACGACAGGATTACCTAAACGGTGGAATGCACCTGTAACAGACTTGGAAAATTGGCCCAGATTAGTACAATTGGCCTGGATCATGTACGATGACCGGGGAAACATGCTCGAGAGCCGGGATGTCATAGTGAAGCCCGAAGGATTTACTATTCCTCCGGAAGCTTCGCGGGTGCATGGGATCACGACTTTGGTGGCACGTGAAAAGGGGGTACCTTTACAAGAGGTGATGGAGCAATTTGCCCGAAAGATCGATGAAGCGACAGCTTTGGTTGGGCATAATATCAGCTTCGACGAATGTATTGTCGGGGCTGAATTCGAGCGTTTGCGAATGATGACGACTCTGTTCCTGAAGCCGAAATATTGTACGATGAAACTTTCTACAGATTATTGTAAGCTTCCCGGGAAAAAAGGATTCAAATCTCCCCGGTTGGCGGAATTACACCAAGTATTGTTCGGCAGTGATTTTGCCAATGCACATAATGCATTGGCAGATGTGGAGGCTACAGCCCGTTGCTTTTGGGAACTGAAAAATAGAAAAGTCATCAAGTAGACTGAACCGGAAAAATGAAGCGGTCAGTAAAAGGGAGATAGAGGTTGAATTATTGATTATGGCAAAAAAATCGGATTTTAATACGAGTAGAAGCGTAAAAGATTTGCAGGCGGAATATGGGAAAATGCCCCCACAGGCCGTCGATTTGGAAGAAGCAGTGTTAGGTGCTCTGATGCTGGAAAGGGATGCTTTTTCTATCGTCGGGGATTTATTGGAACCGGATGCTTTTTATAAGGATGCGCATCAAAAGATATTCCGGGCCATTCATAAGTTGTTCCTGAACGACGACCCGGTGGATTTGCTCACGGTGAGCGAGGCATTGAAGCAAAGTGGGGAGCTGGAACAGGTCGGGGGGTATTATTATTTGTCCCAGCTGACGACCCGGGTGGCTTCGGCCGCTCACATCGAATTCCATGCAAAGATCATTGTTCAGAAATATTTGCAGCGTAAACTGATCGGGGTCTGTACAGAATTGCAGGAAATGGCCTATGATGAAGCGACTGATGTTTCTGATTTGATGGATAAGGCTCAGAAAGCTGTATTCGATATTGCCGACGGTAATATTAAAAAAGATACGGCCGAGATAGCTCCGATCATCGACGAAGCGATAAAAGGTATTCAGGCTGCTGCCGAAAAGCCGGACGGGATCAGTGGACTTCCTTCGGGCTTTAATGCTTTGGATGCGGTGACTTCCGGTTGGCAGCCTTCGGATTTGGTGATCATTGCCGCCCGTCCTGCTATGGGTAAGACGGCTTTTGTGCTTTCTATGGCCCGGAATATGGCGGTGAAACACCACCAGGCTGTCGCTATTTTCTCTTTGGAAATGTCGGCCGTGCAGTTGGTGAATCGTTTGATCGCCAGTGAGACCGAATTGAGTGCCGAGAAATTGAAAACAGGACGTCTCACCGACGAAGAATGGCAGCAATTGCACAGCCGGATCAAGGCTTTGGTGGAGGCTCCCATCCTGGTGGACGATACCCCGGCTTTGTCTATCTTCGAATTGCGGGCCAAATGCCGGCGATTGAAACAGAAATATGGAATAAAAGTACTGATTATCGACTATCTGCAATTGATGACTGCCGGTGCCGATATGCGGGGAAACCGGGAACAGGAAGTGAGTTTGATTTCAAGGCAGCTGAAAATTATTGCCAAGGAATTGAGTATTCCTGTTATGGCTTTGTCCCAATTGAACCGTGGGGTAGAATCCCGGCCGGATAAAAAACCGATGTTGTCTGACCTGCGCGAATCCGGATCTATCGAGCAGGATGCGGATATGGTTATGTTTATCCATCGTCCTGAAAAATATGGGATAACCGTCGATAATGAAGGAAACTCTCTGTTGGGGATTGCGACGATTATTATTGCCAAGCACCGTAGTGGTGCTGTCGGCGAGGTGAATTTGCGTTTCCGGGCCGAATTGACACAATTCTGTGACCTCGATACGACTTCGCCTTTTGCTTCGAGTACTTCGACCGGAGAGATCGTTACCCAAACGTTCAGTTCGAAGATGAACGATGAACCTGTGCCTGCTTTGGATCAGGGATTCGAAGGTATGAGGGATAGTTTCGATAATAATGCTCCTTTTTAAATCGGATCATGAAGAGGCTGCTGCTTATCGGTTGTTTTTGCCTGATGGGATGGATCAGTCTGGCGAATCATATTCTGATTCCGATGGATAATACACAGAGTAATCATTTGAAAGCTTATGGAGTTGTTTATCATGCGCTGAAAAAAGGATTGGAAGTGCAGTGGTTGCTCAATTACCGGGGAGGAAGTTTTATACTGCCTTTGGATGCGGACGGACGAACGGAATGTCTGTTGAAAGGAGTGGGCTTCGAAGTGATTCCTCCGGCAAGGCTGAATGCTATCCTGGCTGAAATAGCTTCACCAGAGGTAAATGTAGATGCGGTTAGACTGGAGAAAGCGCCGAAGATTGCCGTTTACTCCCCGAAGGAAAAGAAACCCTGGGACGATGCGGTGACTTTGGCTTTAACCTATGCAGAAATTCCTTATGATGTCGTTTATGATTCGGAAATACTGGACGGATGTCTGAAAGAGTACGATTGGTTGCACCTGCATCATGAAGATTTTACAGGGCAGATGGGAAAATTCTACCGGAATTATCGGCATATGGATTGGTATAAAGCCGAAGAAACAACTAATAAACAAACGGCCCGTAAATATGGTTTTTCAAAAATTTCCGAATTGAAAAAAGCGGTTGTCCGGACGATCCGCGATTATGTGTCTGCCGGAGGGTTTATGTTTGCGATGTGTTCGGCTACCGATACTTTCGATATTGCTTTGGCTGCGATGGAGGTAGATATTTGTGATGTCATGTTCGACGGTGATCCGGTAGAGCCCGGCGCACAGGAAAAGCTCGATTATTCGAAGACATTTGCCTTCAAAGATTTTAAATTGCAATTGAATCCGAATATTTATGAATACTCGGATATCGATGTCACAGACACCCGAAAAGTAACCGAACGGGATGATTATTTCCTGTTGTTTGAATTTTCTGCCAAGTGGGATCCTGTGCCGACGATGTTGTGCCAAAATCATATGAACCTGATTAAAGGGTTTATGGGACAGACTACCGCATATAACCGGAAACTGATCAAATCGAATGTCCTGATTATGGGAGAAAATAAGGCCGCCGGAGAAGTCAGGTATATCCATGGGGAATACGGGAAAGGTACGTGGTCATTTTTGGGCGGACATGATCCCGAAGATTATCAACACTTTGTAGGTGATCCTGTAACCGAATTGGATTTACATCGACAGTCTGCCGGATATCGGTTGATTTTGAATAATATATTGTTTCCCGCTGCCCGTAAAAAACAACATAAGACGTAAGAGCGGGTAACCGTTTAAGAAATAACGAGATGATGAAAGCAAAATTGATTTTTTTATTGAAGTATTACTTGTTTTGGGTCGTTATATCCATTGTGGCAAAAATCATGTTTTTATTCTATCAATGGTCCGATACGACTCATTTGTCCGCTGCTGACTTTTGGCATATTTTAGCCGGAGGAATCCGTTTGGATTTATCTTTGAGCGGTTATATCCTGATGCTTTCTTCAGTAATCCTGATTTGTTCGGTCTTCGTCGGGGAAAAGATTATCCGGGCCGTATTTGCCGGTTTGACGCTGTCGTTACTTCTCTTTTTTTGGGGAGTTGTTGTGGTTGATCTGGAGTTATTTAAGAATTGGGGATTCCACATCGATACGACTCCGCTGATGTATCTGAAAACCCCGAAAGAAGCGATGGCTTCTACGCCTTTGTGGCTGAACTTATGTCTTACCTTGCTTATGCTGGGATGTGTCGTTTTATCCTTTTGGGTATTCCGTCGTTATGTTTTGAAAGGGTTGCGATATAAAAGGGGAAATTATTGGGGGATTCCCGTATTTCTGCTGATCGGTGGTGCTATGATTTTACCGGTAAGAGGGGGAGTGAACCTGGCTCCGTTGAATAGTAGTGCTGTGTTTTATCATGCTGAGAATATGTATGCCAATCAGGCTGCTGTAAATGCGGTTTGGAATTTTATTTACGAGCTGATGCATATGAAAAATCTGGATAAAAAATATAATTATTTACCGGAACAGGAGGTGGCACAAGTGGTAGATAGCCTGATGCATACAGGAACCGATTATCCTCGTTTGCTGAAAACAGAACGTCCGAATATCGTATTTTTACTTTTGGAGAGTTTTACGGCGAATGCAGTCGAAGTTTTAGGGGGGATTCCCGGAGTGACGCCGAATTTGAATCAGCTGGCCAAAGAGGGAGTACTGTTTACGAATATTTATGCTACGGGGTCGCGTTCCGACCGCGGAATGGTCGCTGCAATCAGTGCCGTTCCTTCACATCCTGCCGTTGCTATGATCAAGTATCCCAATAAAATCATGGAACGTCCGAGGTTTCCGAAAGATCTCGAAGAAGCCGGGTATTCGACCCGTTATTATTATGCCGGGGATATCGATTTCGGTAGTTTCCGTTCTTTAGTCACCATGAGCTTTCAGGGGATGGTGACCGAAGATGACTTTTCCGGTGAAGCTATGGCCAATCGTTTCAAATGGGGGGTACACGATCAATATATGTTCGAACGACTTTATGAGGATATTGCCAAGGCCCGGCAACCTTTCATGTACATGGCTTTTAATATGAGCAGCCACGAACCTTTCAATGTCCCCGGTGAAGTTGCGATACCCGGCGACGACACAGAGCATAAATTCCTCAACGCCATTCATTATAGCGATGCTTGTATCGGAGAATTTATCCGGAAATGTAAAGCTTCGGGAATATGGGATAATACGCTTTTCATCCTGATGGCAGACCATGGGACACGTCATATCCGGCATGTGGATCCTTCTACTCCGGCAGCTTATCACATCCCCCTGATATTGTCAGGAGGGGCATTGAATGTGCAGGATACCGTGGTGACGACCATCGGGTCACAAACGGATATGGTGGCTACGGTTTTGGCTCAATTGGGCATGGATCATTCCGGATACAAGTTCAGCCGTAATTTATTGGCCGATCAGGTGATTCCTTTTGCTTTTTTTTCTTATCCCAATGGAGCCGGTGTTGTGACTGAAAAAGGGTCTACTTATTTCAGTTTACAGAGCCAGACTTTTGTCGAGAAAGACAGTGTAAAAGAAGATGGCCGCTTGCTGAAAGCCTATCTGCAAGCGATCAATGAGGATTTTAACCGCCAGTAGATCATTTGCTTCCCGGAATCCCTTTGTATTTGATCGCCAGTAAGGTGAGGTCGTCCGATTGATTGCCCTGACCGATGTGGCTATGGATATCTTCGAGAAGTGCCTGAATGATAAAAGCAGGTGTTTTCACTGTTTGTGCTTCCACACATCTGATCATTTTATCCTGACCGTAGAACTGTCCCGACTGATTTTCCGTATCGGTGATGCCATCGGTATAAAATAACAAGGTTGTATTTTTATTGAAAGTATAGATATGTTCTGAAAATTCATGTTCCTCGAGTACACCGATCGGAACATCGGGGTATTTATTCAGAAAACTGGTCTGTCCATTGTGATGTATGATCAATGGATAAGGATGACCGGCATTGGTAAATGTCATGATTCCGGTATTGATATCTATAATCCCGATAAAGATCGTGGTGTATATATCGTCGTCGGCATCGTCACACATATGTTTGTTGATCAGATTGCAGATTTGTGCTGTAGAAGTGTTATTGCTGGCGATATAGCGGAATAGTTTACTGATGGAGGCCATGTATAAGGCGGCCGGAGTGCCTTTGCCCGCTACATCTCCGATGGCAAAGTAAAGTTGGTTGCCCAGCTGAAAATATTCGTAAAAGTCTCCGCCTACTTCACGGCATTGCCGTAAGTCTGCTGCCAATTCGATATTAGGAGGAAGAAGGATAGGGCGGGGAAGAAAACGTTGTTGAATACGGCGAGCCAGACGCATCTCAGAATTGTACTGTTCTTTCTCGGCCGTAGTGATTTTCAGCCGTTCTATATAGTTCACCAGGTTTTGTTGCAGATAATGAAAAGAATCGTATAAGTCATAAATTTCTTTACAAGATTTCGGGATAGGAAGTACGATATCGAACTGTCCTTCCGCAACACGACGGGTGGAATAAGCCAACTCGAGTAAAGGAGAGGATAAACGCTTGACAATGTTAACGATACCGATAAACAGGCAGAGTAATCCCAACCCCATAGAAAGGAATAACATGAAATAAAGTTTACCGGATGAATATAAGATCTCGTTATAGGGACAGATGATACCTATTTGCCAATCCATAGGAGAAAAAGGGGTGTAATAGAGGTAGTGTTTTTGTTTGTCCAATTCCACGGTGGTCGCACAGGTTTCCCCTCTCGATATACTCCGGTGGATAAAGCTGGCTTTGGGACCTGTGAGGTGGCTGATCAGATTTTGTTTCCCACTCGGCGATGGAGCCGGATGAGCAATGTAATTTCCTTCCCGATCGACGACAAATAAATTTCCGGATCTGAACAACTTATAGCTGCCGATCAGAGCATTCAGATTCTTCAAGGGAAAGTCTACTTTCAAAATACCACAGGGCTGATGCTGGCTGTTGTGGATCAGATGGCATAAAGCGATGGTCTTGCAGTGGTTTACTTCGGAATAAATCCAATATCCGTTATTGGGTGCCGACTTGATGATTTTAGCTGAGTCCGGATGACAATAGTTGCAACAAGGATCGGGTTGAGTGAAATGGATTTTCTCATCTGCTGTACGGTAAGCATTGATATGAATGAAATCGGCTACTTCCGGATTTTTCAGATCGTAATGGACCGAACTTCCGATGAGTGTCTTATAACTTCTCAGAATTCGGATGGGTAAATCAGGGATATTTTTATAATTCAGTTCTCCCTGCATATCGGTTACATTTTGCGGAATGCTTTCGATTCTTGCAATTTCACGTTCGAAGATGATCAAGGCATTATTGGCGATTGCTTTTGCCTGGCTGTAAGCATTGTTGTTGATAAATTGTTCCAGTGAATTGACCAGAGCCAGAGAGATTAAGAAAAATACGACGAATAAAACAAGGATTAAGTAGGGATATTCAGTAAATGTCCCTAAAAAGTAAGATGGCATATAAAGTTGATAGA